>MDTA01094011.1_pt1 | contig 15262 bp, 13 predicted proteins | sample 811151 | NCBI WGS metagenome assembly MDTA01 (sample SAMN05326648, study PRJNA326480) | marine metagenome | isolation source: seawater | place: Indian Ocean: South | collected 2010 | reverse complement strand
GCGTCGATCACACGGAGGCCATTTATGCCATGTACGCGCAGCTGGTCGTCGACAACTGCCAATGGGTCGTTTCCCATTTTGCAGGAGCAGGTAGCGTGGAAAACAGTTGAACCCATCTCGCGGGCGTAAGCGAGAAGCTCGTCATCGCTTTGAAGCTCAGCACCTGGAAATTTCTCCGCTCGGAGATATTGTTTTAGCGCGGGTGCATTGAACCAATCCCGGACCATGCGCAGTCCGGCAACGACCGTACGACGGTCACGGTCTTCCGCCATGTAATTAGGATTTATCGTTGGCTGTGTGTGCGGGTCTGCCGAAACCGCTTTGACATAGCCTCGACTCTCTGGCCGCATCTGCCAAACGCCGGATGTCATGCCTGGTGTTTTGTCCAAGACGCGTTTCGGGCCGAGCGCAAAACTTGCGGAGGAGAACAGTGCTTGTACATCTGGTGTCGCTGATTCTGGTAAGACCTTCACGGATGCGGCTAGCAGCGAAGCCGCATAGGTTAACATGCCGGTTCCGCTGAGGGCATATTTCATTAATTCCCCAGCGAAGCGGATCCCTCGTGAACGCTCATTTAGAGTGGCAATGTTCTGGACGTCGGCTTGGACGCGGACAATGAAATGGTCTTGGAAATTCTTACCGACGCCTTTCAAGTCATGTTTTATTTCAATCCCGATTTGGGCCAGATGATTGGGATCACCAATGCCGGATAGTTGCAGGATATGCGGCGACCCGATGGCGCCGGCGCAAAGGATCACTTCTGCGTTCGCGTCTGCGCGCTCGGTCTTGCCGTCGCGAGAGAACTCGATACCAGCAGCGCGTTTGCCGTCGAGTACCAGTCGATGGACCGTGGCATTGGTCACGACCTCTAAGTTGGAGCGGCCCATCACTGGGCGTAGGTAAGAACGTGCCGTGCTGGCGCGGAAGCGTCCGCCCCGGGTCTGTTGCACCCAACCGATATGATCGCCGAGCCCATGAGGCAGGTCATTCAGGTCCTTTCGGAAAGCCCAACCCATCTGTTCGCCGGCTTTAACTGCGGCCTCGCATAGGGCAGGCTTGTCCCTGTTCTGTGAAGTGAAGAGCGGCCCACCCTTGGAATGGACGCCGTCAGCTGGACCCTCCCAATTCTCCGCCTTGCGGAAGTAAGGGAATGTTCCAGCGGCGTCCCAGCCCCGATTCCCCATCTGCGCCCAATGGTCGTAGTCTTCCGGCTGCGAGCGGATATAGATCATTCCGTTAATAGAGCTCGAGCCGCCAAGCACCTTGCCGCGGGGATAAGGAATTTCCCGGCCGTTCAAGCCAGAATCCTTGTCTGCCGTGAAGCCCCAGGTTAGCTTTGGATGGTCCAGAAGTTTTATATAGCCTGCGGGGATATGGATATACGGATTAGTGTCCTTGCCGCCAGCCTCCAGCAAAAGAACATGCGTATTAGGGTTCTCCGTCAACCGGTTGGCCAACACGCACCCTGCTGATCCGGCGCCAACAATTACATAATCTGCTTTCATCGCAAATCTTCCCCTATCGTGGCATATCTGGCATTGCGGCCGTCACTGTATTTTCAAGGAAACCGTCGCCTTGCAGTCCGGCCCTGAAGAAGGTCCGCATCTGTAGACGGTTGGGCGTGAGCCCGGCACACCAGGTAGCGTTGAAATCTGTAACAACGCCGCGATGTGATAGGTTCGGATTGATGTATTTTGGGTCCATGGATCGTCCTCATGTGCGGCTCAAGAGCATATACATGCGATTAAATATGTATTTTAATTTATTTGAAGTGAAAGGTGGAGTGAGTTTCCATCTCAAGGATGTTCCCATTCTTGGGAACGTGCCAGCATTGCGACAAGAAAACCGCAGAATATTTACCCTTATAAAATTTGCTAACCCCCTGTCTTGTGTTAATTCGAATAGCAGAAGCTTCTGGATCAAACGTTTACGCAGGGGCAAAATTAATCACGAATTCATGTTTAAGGGGCGGAAGCGATGTTAGCGGATCGAATCGAAGCCAAATGGATTGAATCCTTTCGTCGTGTCTTCGCACTTAGCGGCGTGACCAAGGGTGAAACTGTGGCGATCCTGTCGGAGACACAGTCCCGTGAATTGAATGTTCATATCACGGAGTTGGCGCTACAGGCACTCGGCGCACGAGCCTTCCATGTCGTTATGCCGACACCACCTCAAAGTGCGCCGGTGCCGGTCCGCTCAACGGGGGCGAGCAATTCGCTTCAGGCGCTAGATCCAGCGATTATGGCCTTAGCGGCTAGTGAATTGGTGGTGGATCTAACGCTAGAGGGATTGCTGCACGCACCCGAATTGCCCGCTATTCTAAAAGGTGGTGCGCGGGTCCTGATGATTTCGAATGAGCACCCGGAAGCATTGGAGCGGCTTACACCCGATGAGGGTCTAAAAGATGATGTTCGTGCTGCTCTTACGTGCTGCCGCGAGGCCAATACGATGACAGTGACGTCGGAAGCCGGCAGTGATCTGAGGATTGATCTTAGCAATAGCCCGGTGGCTGGTGTCTGGGGTTGGACGGACCGACCGGGGACTGTGGCCCATTGGCCAGGTGGTGTTGTTGTTGCCTTTCCTAAACGACATACGGTGAATGGACGATTGGTGATGAGCCCGGGCGACATAAATCTGACTTTCAAACGATACCTAGAGTCAACGGTCACGCTAACTATTGAGGATGACTTTGTAACGGAAGTACAAGGAGACGGTCTCGATGCAGCGTTGATGCGTGAGTACTACGCCGCATGGGATGACCCCGAAGCATACGGCGTCTCCCATGTAGGCTGGGGACTCAATACTGCGGCGCGATATGAGGCGCTGACCATGTATGACCAACGCGACACCAATGGCACGGAACTGCGCGCCCTTGCGGGGAATTTTCTGTTTTCTACAGGTGCGAATGAAGCGGCGGACCGGCACACGCTGGGCCATTTTGATTTGCCTATGCTGAGGTGTAACATTGCGCTTGATGGTTTGCTGGTGGTCGAAAATGGTAAATTAGTAAATTAGAAGTCACGACACTGAACATCTCTTGGAGTATTCATAACCTCAATGGTCCACAAGCCTGATTCCCCAATGTTTGAACCCGATGCCTGGAATCTAAGCGAACAGGAACGGAATCTTTCCTCGCTTGCGCGGGATATCGGTCAGAATAAGATTGCAGACCGCGCCGCTGAGTACGATCGAAACGCGGCCTTTCCTGTTGATAACTACCGAGATATGCACGATGCGGGATTGATGGGGATCTGTATTCCCAAAGAATATGGCGGTTTTGGTATGGATTTGCGCGGTTATTCGGTAGTCGCCGCTGAAATCGGGCGATACTGCGGTTCGACCGCATTGACCTGGAATATGCATGTCTGCTCCTGTCTTTGGTCAGGAGCTCTTACGGACGACTTGGACATGGATGAAGTCGATAGAAAACGTCATCGGATGAATCGTGCGCTCCACTACCGCCGTATTCTTGATGAAGGCGCGATCTATTCTCAGCCCTTCTCGGAGGGGGGCGCTGCAGCGGCCGGAGCGGCTGCTTTTGGCACTACGGCTCTAAAGGCCCCTGGTGGTTGGAGGGTTAATGGCAAGAAAATTTTTGCCTCGCTTGCGGGTAACGCGGATTATTACGGTGTGTTGTGCAGTGAATTGCAAAGCGCCGACGAGCGGGCGAGCCGGGGAAATACGCTCTACCTTGCTATTCCAGCTAATTCTGATGGGGTGACGGTCGTTGGCGATTGGGACCCTCTTGGCATGCGGGGCACAGTTAGTCGAAATTTGTTGTTTAAAGATGTATTTGTGGCTGATGGATCAGAACTGATGCCGGCTGGATTTTATTTTAAGGCGGCCAGTCAGTGGCCACATATGTTCATGACATTGACACCTGCTTATATGGGGCAGGCCCAGGCTGCTTACGATTTCACCGTCCGCTATCTACGCGGTGAAATGGACGGTGTGCCTCCGGTTAAGCGGCGGATGTATCCAACGAAGCAGATTGCCGTTGCGCAAATGCGGGTGATGCTTGAGCAGACCAAATCAGTTTGGTTTCAGGCGATATCAGAGGCTTGTGCGAATCCATCTAAAGATCAGGTACTGCGGGCTTATGCCGCCCAGTATACGGTGATGGAGAATGCTAATGAGTTGGCCCAACTTGCCATTCGCACCTGTGGTGGTCAGTCTATGCTGAAAAACCTGGCTTTAGAGCGAATATACCGCGATAGCCGGTGTGGCTCGCTTATGCTGCCGTGGACAGCCGAACTCTGCCTCGACAAGCTCGGTCGCGATTGCCTCTACGAGCCGGGTGAAAGCGATGAGAAATAGTTTGTAAAGCATGGTTCATGCAACTTTAAAAATGATCTTCCGGCCGGAATGTCTTAGGGTTACCCGGCGTACGCCTTTGCTATCCGAGGTGGAAATTAATTTGGTAAAAGTGCATGTATGTAACTGGTAGCGCCGCCATTTATAGCGCAATGACAGTCCACGTAAGAGGTAAAAGCTTGGGGCTTACTTTCGGTTACCCCTAGAGAAAAAGGTCACAAGTTTCACCCGCTGTAGACGTATTGTATTGAGCCTATAGGTTAAGCAGAAACCTCTACCAGATTTGCATAGCCCGTCTAAGCGAGCAGGGCGGACATTATCCGCGCCCGGTTCAGCGGCATATCATAAACCCTCTGGCCAAGTGCGTGCGCTACTGCATTCCCGATAGCTGCACAAGTTGGGCCGATTGTGCATTCACCCACGCCGAGTGGTGGATCTTTTGGCGAGCTGATCATTTCAACATCGACGGGTGGCACTTCTTTGAAGCGGAGGATCGGGTAGGCGTCCCAGTCCCTGGATGCGATGCCGTCACCTTGGATTTTAACTTCTTCTTTTAGGGCAAAGCTCGCCGCCTGCAGAATACCGCCTTCCAGTTGGTTGCGTGCGCCGTTCGGGTTAATTACTAGTCCGGCGTCACTGGCGCTCCAGATGTAGTCCAGTTGCACCTCTTGCGCTACAGTCACCGCGACGGCGACCGCAGAGTACGCAGCCAGGTTCTTATAGCGCGCGAAGGCGATCCCCAAACCTTTGCCGTCACCACCTGGGCTACGATCATTCCATCCGGCCATTGTGGCTGTCCGTTTAAGCACAGCGCGGGCCCGCGGATCGTCCAAGAGCGATAGCCTGTATTCCAATGTATCCTTTCCGGCGCGGACAGCTAACTCATCCATCATGCATTCCATCGCAAAAACATTTGTTGGTGCACCGAGCCCGCGGAGCGCAGAAGTCCGGACTGGGCCTTCCGTCACTAGGTGATGTTCAATGCGGTGGGCAGGGATCCGATAGAGTGGGACCGCATTTCGCGTTCCGCCGCCGCCGCTTTCCAATGGTGGGTCGGTGACTTGGACCGTCGGCGGTGGGTTCTCTAACGCCTCACTCGCGAGTAGATAACCGCTGCCGGAACCCGGGCGCTGCACATGGGTAGCGCTCCAAATTTCTTGGGTCCAGTCCAGGGGGTCGCCCTGTCTATCCACGGCTACCCGGATGGTTACCGACATAGCTGGGCTAACGGGCTCATAGGCGAACTCTTCTTCTCGCCGCCATTGCAGTCGAATTGTCTCATTTGGGAGTGCCAGTGCTACGATGGCGGCGTCTGCTGCCGCATCGTCCGCTCCGTTGTGGCCATAGCAACCAGGACCGTGACGGTGACAACAGATCACCTTCTCCGGATCAAGTGCCAGCATTTCCGCGATGTTTCGCCGCAGCGGATGCATACCTTGCCCATGCGACCAAATCATCATGGTCTCGCCATTATAGCGCGCTACCGCCGCTGATGGCCCCATAGATGCATGTGCTATGTATGGCCGGGTATATGTGGCTGTGACAATATCCGCGGCCCCCTCGACGTTGGCGACTGGCGTGCCAAATTTTCGTAATTCGGCAGGCTGACCAACGAGCCATGCGCCCTCCTGTTCGCATCCGCGATAGTCTCGTAAACTGGACCATTTGGCATTTGCTTCGGCATAGATAGCAGCGGTTTCTGCCTGAACTTCCTCTATGCTGACGAATGCGACGAAGTTGGCGCGGTGAATGATGCGCAAGTCTTTATCACCGCTGGCGCGCCGCACGGCATCTTCATCCAGCGCTTGCAAAGTTGCGTTTGGGCCGGGCTGGCGCAGCGTTCGGGCGTGCAGTACGCCGTCTGGGTAAAAATCATGGAGGTAAGTCTCGGCGGCACCTGTTAGCTTTCCCGGAAGGTCTGCTCGCGGTACTTCACGGCCAACAATTTTATAGTCCTCGGCTGATTTGGGTTTGGCAGATCCGGAAGGAGCTTTACTCAGATCGAGGGTTGAGGCGACGTCCCAGTAGTCTAGGCTAGTTATTGCCCCGTCCTTGACGAATGCGCCATCCACCACGTCCAGCTCGTCTGGTGCGCAGTTTAGCCTCAAAGCCGCTTGCTCCGTTAGACTGGCACGCACTTCGGCACAGACCAGCTTGATAGAAGTGCCGGAGACCATGACAGATAGACTAGAGGATGTATAGCGTTCGTCGGGTCCCTGTTCTGTGCTTCCGGAAAGCAATGTGACACGCGCTAAAGGTAGGTCGAGTTCCTCCGCTGCAATTTGTGTGAGGGCGGTGACGATGCCTTGGCCGATCTCAACTTTGCCAGAGGCGATCCGCACAGTGCGGTCAGCTTCAAATTTTATCCAGCGGTCAAGGCGTGGGTTGGCGGTTAGGCTGAGTGGCAGCTTGGCAGTCGGGCTCACTATTTAAGCCTCCTCTCGGATCATTACTGAGGCCCGTGTCACTGCGTTTAGAATACGCACATGCGAGCCACAGCGGCAAAGATTGTTATCGAGGGCTAGCGCAATCTCACGCCGTGTTGGGTCTGGGTTGTGATCCAAAAGTGCTTTCGCCGAAATCAGGATACCCGAGAGGCAATAGCCACATTGGCCAGCCTGCTCATCCAGGAAAGCCTGCTGCAGCGGGTGTAATTCACCATCGATGCCACGTAAGCCTTCAACCGTGGTAATCTGTTTCCCCACAACTGAGTCCAAGGCGGCGTTGCAGGATTGCACGGGCGCGCCGTCTACGAGCACCATACAGGCCCCGCATTGCTCCAATCCGCAGCCGAAACGGGTTCCCGTCAGACCGAGCTTATTGCGCAAGAAATCCAGGAGTGAGCTCTCTACCTTGATATTTTCCGGTAGTGGCCGGGCTATACCATTTATGTTGAGAGAAGTTGTCTTAGACATTTGTGAGATCTCCGTCGCGGTAATTTTGGGCGTCTACAATCCTAAACCGTGTTCCCGGCGTCGTGGCCGCTTGCCGTAGCAAATAGCATTTCCTGCGGTGCTCGGGCATCGCCAATGGGGATGACCGGTATGCCTACTTTTTGCAGAGGGGCGAGTAGCGCATCGTTTGGCGCGCGTGGGCTGGCAAAGGTAATTAATGCGAGGCCTTCGATGGTGGTAAAATCGCCGTTGTATATATTGATCAGATCGAGTTTTCCTTCGGAAATGGCTTCGTTCCACACCGGTTCGGTCATGGTCACTATCTCGATGCGCAGCTCCGCCATCCGCCGCAAAATGCCCTGCCGGTTTACTAAGGGTACGTCGGTCGCGATAGTGTCTCGCGGCGTGACGATGATGGTTCTGGTAAACCGTTTCTGGAGCGCCTCGGCGGCGGCGTAGACAGCTTCCGTGTGATCCGTATCGCAAATTACCGCGGTGCCGGGACTCATCACGCCCCCTTGCAGTCCATTATGTTGCAGCACATCCCTCAACGCGGTTCGAAGGCCCACAACCAAGCCTTCTTCATGGATCTCCAGTGGCAGCCAGGAAGGTCGGATCATATGAGAGCCAGTTGCCAGGATCACGCGGTCTGGCTGGAACGCGATCAACTCGTCAAGCGTCACCGCTCGTCCCAGGGCCAAACGGACTCCGCCCCGTTCTGCTGCAACGGTTTGATAATCGTATATTGATGATATTGTCTCCCCGCCTGGAAGTTTCTCCCTCCACCACGCCTTCCCGCCGATCTCGTCGGACGCTCCAAAAACCGTGACTTCATGTCCGCGGGCCGCGGCGACCCAGGCTGCTTCCATGCCTGCGATCCCAGCGCCAACGACAGCTACCCGCTTTGGTTTTTCTGTTGGCTTTGGCCAGAAATCAGTTTCGTCGGGCAGCGCAATGCGAGGATTGTTAACGCACGCGATGGGGACCTGTTGCGCCACGATCGTCCCCCAACAGGTGTTGCAGCTAAGGCAATAGCGAATGTCCCAGCTGCGGCCAGCCTGCGCCTTTTTTGGCCAAGCAGGATCGGCAATCAAGGGTCGGCCAAGCGAGATTAGTTGTGCGTCTCCGCGTGTCAGAATGCCGTCTGCCTCCGCGGGGTCGGTGATCCGACCAAGCGCCATAACCGGCACGCCGTTGACACTCTTCCGCAGGTTTTTGATTATGTCCATGTAGGGCATGGCTGGGCCATGCCGATCTGGCGTATGCATTTCAAGCGTGCGGGCATGTGCACCCCCCGCAAAACAAACGTAATCTACGTTTCCAGGCGCGGTCAGTTTATCAGCGACAATTGCTGCTTCGGGGGGACGAATGCTGCCTTCGATACCGTCGTCGCAGGGAAGCTTTAAGCCAATAATGAAACCCGCGCCACAAGCTATACGAAGCGCTGTTACCATCTTGGCTACGAACCGAGTACGACCATCCCAATCGCCACCAAATTCGTCGTTTCGCTGATTAGCATGAGGTGAAAGAAATTGATGAAAGAGATGTCCATGCCCGGCCGAGACTTCCACACCGGAAAAGCCGCAATTCTGGAGATGGGCGGCGGATTCTGCGACCTGTTCGATTAGATTGTGGATTTCGGGCGTGGTCAACGGGCGCGGCACGGTCCAGGATAGGTCGTCCGGCAAGGCGGATGCACCAATGGCTTCGGGATTTCGGCCTGGGAAGTGTCGCCCGCGCCCGGCGTCCTGAATTTGGCCAATCAAACGGCAATCTTGGCTTTCGACTGCCGCCGCGAAACGTTTTAGGCCATCTGGGTCATCCTGCCGCCAGACTTGGATCCTAGGTAGACGCGATTGATGATGCATCATGCCGAGGGGCTCGGTTACGCTAAGCGCGGCGCCGCCCGTCGCTCGGTTAGCGTGGTAGTGGATCTCCCGGTCCGTGACACGGCCTTCGGGCGTCGAGAGCGTAGTGATGGACGCATGCGTGATTCGATTCCGTAGCGTCTTTCCAGCTAGGCGAAATGGTTTGAAAAGGGCATTAAAATCGCTTTGGTCTTTATTTTTGGGCATATCGACCATGGTCTGTCATAACGGTTTGTGCATTTGTCACCTAGAAGAAATAGATTGGTCGAGCACGGCGGTAAGGTTTGAGTGAAAGTCGGTTTGCGCGGTTCTAAGGCGGTTTAAGACCGGCCGCCGTCAACGGAAAGGGTCTGGCCAGAAATCCAACCCGCGGCATCGCTTGCCAAAAACAAGATTGCCGCCGCGATATCTTCAGCGCTTCCAAGCCGTTTGGTGTGTAGGCCTTCGACCAGGCGTTTCTGGACCTCGGTGTCATAGCTATCCCACTGCCGTTGGCTCGCGGGGTTTGATAGTATGAAGCCGGGTGCAACAGCGTTCACTGTGATGCCGCTTGAACCAAACTCCCAGGACAGTTGCTTTGTTAGGCCAATCAGGGCGTGCTTTGCGGCGGTGTAGGCTTGAATACCGGTCCGACTGGGCCGAAGCCCTGCACCGGATGCGACAAAGACGATCCGTCCTTTACCCCGTTCGGCCATGCCAGGGCCGATTGCTTGGGCAAGCCAGAAAGCGGCGTCCACGTTGGCGGCGAAGACGTCACGCCAGTCTTTTTCGGAGACCTCCGAGATCGGCTGTCCAACTTGTCCCCTCACGCCGCCCGCTGCGCTCGCAAGGATATCGACTGGCCCCTTTTCAGCTTCGATTTTGCTAATGCATGCTGCTACGGCTGCCTGGTCGCCGAGGTCCACCACGCTGTAACCGGTGCTGATGGCATCCGCCGCCGCTGCGGCGCCAGCCGCATCTATATCCAAGAGGTGCACTCGCGCGCCCGCAGCTTTAAAGCTGATTGCCGTCGCTTGCCCTATCCCTTGTGCCGCTCCGGTCACAAGAACCAGCTGGTCGTTGAATTTGATGTTCATTATTTCATCCTCTCTAGCTATAACTGGCTTTTCCGCGTCACTGAAAGTTTCATCATGCTGAGTGTGCCGAAGCATTTAGGGCTAGTTTTCAGAGGGGTCAGCAAGTTTGTGGCCATGGTGATTTGTACTGATGGGTCGGTATAAAAAAGCACTTACTCCTATTCGCGACTATCCTTATATATCCGCCTACGATACAGGCGGATATTGCTTTGTTGGCTCACAAACGGCTGATTTATGGAAATTGCAAATGCTTCTCAACTTACCCGGCACCTCCGAATTTGGTAGTAATGAAGAAGACTTCAAAAGGGTTTACAGATTGTCAGGTTTGACTTCTTTTAACTGCTGAATGTCATTCGCTGTTGTATTAATGCCGCCCGTTCTGTCGTTTTTTAAATTGTATATCGCCTCTATGGAACTCGAAATGATTAAGCCGAACAACGCTGAGGGATTGGGAGGCTACTGTGGTCAGCGACTGGCCTCTCCGCTTATTTTGATGGTGTATTTATTGCCAAATTTGGCTCTGTAAACTCTTTTGAGAATAAGAGAAAATGGAAGCGTCCATTCATTGCTAAGATAAAACATGCGGGATCCCAGTCAGTCACGCGATGCCACCCAAGTTTGGAGTTGTCATAGGATGCATTGGGTAAATTTTCAAAAATGATTGCTACGCATACCCTCCTGTTTCAGGTGCGAAAACTTGCGTCCTGACCACCGGATCGCCATATACCGAGAGGGAATGGCATATTTGGGTCCGCAGTCGTCTAAACGATCCATCAGCGTCTTGCCTCAGAGCAGGGGGGCGCGTGGAGATAAAAATGAATTTTGACAACTATACCGAAAGATCCCGCGGTTTTGTTCAGTCTGCTCAGACTTTGGCAACGCGATCCGGCCATCAGCAACTGACACCCGAGCATCTCCTTAAGGTGCTGATTGATGATGAGGAAGGCATAGCCTGCGGATTGATACGAGCTGCCGGTGGCAATACGGCCGTGGTACTGAAAGGCACAGAAGCAGCACTGGTAAAATTGCCATCAGTTGACGGCTCTGGCGCAGGGCAAGTTTATCCGGCGCCCGAATTGGTCCATTTTTTCAAGCAGGTTGAGGAGTTGGCCGAGGAAGCCGGTGACAATTTCGTGACTGCTGAGCGAATGCTTATTGCGCTCGCTCTTCTGGAAGGAACGGCTGCCGCAAGGGCCCTTGTTGATGCAGGGGTTAACCCGCAAAGCCTGCGTGGCGCGATTAACGAGCTTCGTCAAGGGCGCACCGCAGATTCCGCCACTGCAGAAAATCAATACGAGGCTCTCAAGAAATACACCCGCGATCTGACATTGGCGGCAGCCGAGGGCAAGATTGATCCGGTAATAGGTCGGGACGAAGAGATCCGCCGTACTATGCAGGTAATCTCGCGACGTACAAAAAATAACCCGGTTTTGATTGGTGAACCTGGCGTTGGGAAGACGGCCATCGTAGAAGGCCTATCCCAGCGGATCGTTAACGGCGATGTGCCCGAGGGGCTGAAGAATAAGCGTCTATTGTCGCTTGACCTCGGTGCACTGGTCGCCGGTTCTAAATTTAGAGGAGAATTTGAGGAACGCCTGAAGGGCGTGCTCCAGGAGGTCGAGGCACAGTCGGGCGAAGTCATACTCTTCATCGATGAACTGCATACTCTGATTGGGGCCGGGGCGGCGGAAGGATCGATGGATGCCTCCAATATGCTGAAACCAGCCCTGGCCCGGGGCGAACTGCATTGCGTCGGCGCTACGACACTAGATGAGTACCGCAAACATATCGAAGAAGATGCGGCTTTGGCCCGCCGCTTCCAGCCGGTCTTGATCGCTGAGCCGACCGTTGAGGACACAATCTCAATCTTGCGGGGTCTGAAAGAAAAGTACGAACTGCACCACGGTGTGCGGATCACTGATGGGGCAATTGTCTCCGCCGCCATGCTCTCCAACCGCTATATTTCCGACAGATTTCTGCCAGACAAGGCCATCGACCTCGTCGACGAAGCGGCGAGCCGGTTGCGCATGGAGGCAGATTCGAAGCCGGAAGAAATTGACGAACTCGACCGCAGGATTATCCAGCTGAAGATCGAGCGTGAAGCCCTTAAGAAGGAGCCCGACAATGCGAGTCAGGAACGCTTGAGCGCGCTTGAAGCCGAACTCCAGATACTGGAGGAAAAGTCCGGCGCCTTGACCGAGCGCTGGGATGTGGAGAAAGAAAGTCTCCAGGACAGTCAAGGCCTCGCTGAACAGTTGGATGTGGCGCGGATTGAGGCGGAGAGAGCGCAGCGTGTCGGCGACCTCGCGCGGGCCGGCGAATTGTTTTACGGAGTAATCCCGGACCTTGAGGCCAAGCTTTCCTGTGGCGCCGGCGATCCGGAAGCTGAGCGGATGATCATAGAGGAGGTTCGCGATGAGGACATTGGCGCCGTCGTCTCACGCTGGACAGGGATCCCGGTCGATTCGATGTTGCAGGGCGAGCGTGAGAAGCTGCTCTCTATGGAAGACCGCTTGCGTGCTCAGGTTATCGGCCAGGATGAGGCGATTGTCTCCATCTCCAACGCGGTGCGTCGGGCCCGGGCTGGACTGCAGGATCCAAACCGGCCGATCGGCTCGTTTCTGTTCCTAGGTCCGACCGGCGTTGGTAAGACGGAACTTACGAAGGCGCTCTCGGGTTTCCTCTTTAACGATGAACAAGCGATGGTTCGCCTAGATATGTCGGAGTTCATGGAGAAGCATTCGGTCGCACGGCTAATTGGTGCGCCCCCAGGTTATATAGGCTACGACGAGAGTGGAATGTTGACAGAGGCTGTGCGCCGACGGCCCTACCAGGTGGTGCTTTTTGATGAAGTTGAGAAGGCGCATCCAGATGTCTTTAACGTGCTCTTGCAGGTGCTCGATGACGGGCGGCTCACTGATGGGCACGGCCGGACGGTCGACTTTAAGAACGTTCTGCTGATCATGACCTCGAATCTTGGTGCAGAGATCCTAGCTAATCAGGCTGCGGGCGAGGATAGTGAGGCTGTGCGGGACGGTGTGATGGAGGTTGTTAAAGCTTCCTTCCGACCGGAATTTCTCAACCGGATTGATGAGGTGCTGTTGTTCCACCGTCTGTCGCGGCAGCATATGGATGGTATCGTCGAAATCCAGTTACGGCATCTCAGGGGTATGTTGGAAGGTCGCAAGATTACACTCGACATTGACGAGGCTGCCAAGAAGTGGATGGCTGATAAGGGTTATGATCCAACATACGGGGCGCGGCCACTGCGCAGGGTCATCCAGCAAGAGCTGCAGAACACACTTGCGACAATGGTGCTTGGGGGTAGAGTCGTTGATGGCGATACGGTTCAAGTCTCCGCTGGCCAGGGCAACTTGATAATCAATGGTGAGGTAGCTGGAGCGGCATAACCGTCTTGTTTACTGGTTTTTGGCGAGTTTTTGTGCTGTCAGGTTGGCATATTGCTTTTTTAAAGTGGCAACCTTTGTCTTAAACGCGCGCAGCTCGTGACCCGTCAGGTTACGGCCAGCCGGAAGCTTGATACTTCGAGGATTAACTTGTCGGCCGTTTTTGTGTACCTCATAGTGCAGATGCGGGCCGGTTGAGCGACCCGTAGAGCCAACATAGCCGATGATCTGGCCTTGATGCACGCGTCGTCCGTTGCGGATACCTTTGGCGTAACGATGCATATGAGCATAGGCGGTTTTGAAGGAGCCATTGTGGCGTAAGCGGATGTATTTCCCATAGCTGCCCTTGCGACCGGCGTACTCGACGAAACCGTCTCCGGCAGCATAAACAGGGGTGCCACGTCGGGCCGCGAAATCGAGGCCTTTGTGCATTCGGGTGTAGCCAAGTATTGGATGGCGCCGTTTGCCAAAGCCTGAGGAAATCCGCGCGCCATCAATGGGCGTTCGCAGCAGTGCTTTACGGACGCTCTGGCCCTTAGAGTTATAATAATCCGTGAATCCATCCCGCGTCTTGTACCGATAGAGCCGGTTCTTCTTACCGCTTAATGTCATCTCAGCCACCAGGATGTTGCCGGCCTTGACGACAGCCCCGTTCCTCTCGAGATACTCTTCGTAAATGACATCGAAGCCGTCGCCGTGGCGGATATCGCGCTGGAAATCGACGTCAAAACTAAAAATCTGAATAAACTCGGCTAACGTCTCGTGGTGCAGCCCCGCCTTTATGCCAGCGACATATAGACTGGACTCAATTGTGCCCGTTGAATGCACCGCCAGCTTTGTCAGCGGCCGTTTGACGACCGTTGCTGCGAAATTTCCTGCTTTCTGGGTCACGAATATGTCTTGCTCGACGTTCGGTGAGATCTTCATGGCAACGAGGTCGACCGTCTTCGCCCGCAATTTGGGTTTCAGCGACAAAACGATTTTTTGACCAGGTTTGATCTGCCGCGGTTTATAGATTTGTGACATTGCCCTTATCGCCATTTCTGCGTTGGCAGGTGCAACGTCCGCATCGACAAGTAACGCCATCAAAGTATCGCCCCTGCCCACGATCAGGACTTCATCGTAAATTGAAGAGAGCTGGATAGACTCAGTGGCGCTATCACTTGAAAGGGTCTTTGAAGGGCTGGAAATAGTGAGCTTTCGCGATGAATCGATGTCGCTTCCCGGTAAGTTCACATTCTCCGAATCCATTGCGAACAGTGCAAAGCCCGCCACTACCGTGATGGCTGAAGCTATATAAAGTGTGCGGCGCATTATTTGATAAATACGAGTAAACTATTTTAAAAAATAACAGCTACTTATTTATAATTTCTCTAGTTTTATTCGATTTGAATCAGTCCAACGTACATTGTTTCTGCCATGTCTGATTGTCAACTGTTGGTGCTAACACCTTTAAAAACTTTTTCCAAAAAGACGAATAAACCTGGAATAAACCGATTGACACTTACCGAGGCCAGGCGTATAAGCCCCGCCCACAGCACGGTCGTCCTTGGACGGGGCCGTGCTGTTTTGTCCCTGACGATATAGCGGTTTTGGGGCAGTTTTTTGACAAAGTGTAAAGTTTAAAGTCGGAAGGGATGCGCGGTCGGCGTTGATGTGCTTTTTGGGTGCATTAAAGTTGTTCCGTGTATTCTGAAGATGCT
>MDTA01005738.1_pt1 | contig 15264 bp, 31 predicted proteins | sample 811151 | NCBI WGS metagenome assembly MDTA01 (sample SAMN05326648, study PRJNA326480) | marine metagenome | isolation source: seawater | place: Indian Ocean: South | collected 2010 | reverse complement strand
TTTTGTATTTGCAGCCTTACTTTGGGTTCAAGTACCACAATGGAATGATGATTGGTCTCAATGTGCAGTTGACGTTCCTGATGTTGACTGCCATTGGTACATCGTTGCTCCTGATAATACCTTCGGTGAAGGTTTTGATTGGGCTAGCTCTCCTTGGTTCTCTGTTGAAGGACTGAGGGACATTGGACAATTGCATCACACTGTTAAATCACTGCAAGAAATTTGAATGGCTATTTAATCAATAACTGCATCAGCAATTGGCTAATTATTAACTAGAATTAAACTATTAAGGCCTACACTTGTAGGCTTTTTTCATGTCTAGAAAAATGATTAATCCGAATAATGTTCAAAATGCTTTTCTTGGGCTTATTGCTAGCTCTGGCATTATCAGCCTTATCTTTGTAATTACTTCATGCACACTACCAAAAGAACTTTGGCCAATAATTGATGACCCAGCTAACGATCAGTGTCTCGCTGGGTATGTTCAAGACTCACCCGACACGGGTACGATTTCCATTCTCAAAAACCTCTCAACCAATCCTGAGGTTGAATTCATTAAAGAGGCAGACTATGAAAAAGTGCTTCAACTCAGACAACGCATCGGTGCGTGCTGATGAAACTAACACATGAACAGATTCAAGATGTAGTGGAGGCTGTTACTTATTACCAGCTTCATCACTTGAGTATTAGAAATCCTCGTTATGATGATTTCGCCAATATATTAAATACATTAATCGAACATTCCGTCAATGAAAATATTTCTGGACACAGCTAACTTTGAAGAAATCAAAGCAGCAGACAAAACTGGACTAATCGATGGTGTCACAACTAACCCCACATTAATTAGAAAATCTGGACGTGACCCTATCGATGTCTACCGAGACATCCGTCAATTAGGTATCAATGATATTTCTATGGAAGTATCAGGTGATCATGACGCAATGCTTGAAGATGCACTAGCTCTTAACGAGCAGTTCTCCGATGTTATTACAGTCAAACTACCAATGACTGTAGAAGGCTTACAAGTTTGTTCCTATCTTTCCGAGATGGACATTCGCACTAACGTAACGCTTGTCTTTAATGCGGCTCAAGCACTATTAGCAGCAAAAGCTGGAGCCACTTATGTCTCTCCTTTTGTTGGGCGAATTGATGATCAAGGATACGCAGGACTTGAAGTAGTACGAAGCATCGCTGGTCTCTATTGCCAAACTGGAATGAAAACTAAGGTTCTTGCTGCTTCAATCCGTACCCCTCATCGTGCTGTTCGCTCTTTCTTTAATGGAGCATCGATCGTCACTATGCCTCCAGGTGTATTCTGGGAAATGTACAACCACGTTTTAACTGATGTAGGTTTGGACATTTTTGAAAAGGATTTAGCCACCATTAACAAATAAATTAGTTATTATTCAATTACGTAACAAATATTAATCATGACCGTAACAAACGAAGATCAAGGCCGTCAAAACATCTGGGCTAAAGAACCACAAATGGAAGTCATGGATGTGACTGTTACTCACAATGAGAAAGCTGAAATGCTCAACGGACGTGTTGCAATGATGGGTGTTATTGCTGCACTCGGAGCTTATGCTGCAACTGGGCAAATTATTCCAGGTCTTTGGTGATAATCTCACTCAGGCATTGTTAATAATAGATACCATTAAGTAGATCTATTTATTTATTGATATGTCTAAAGGACAAATCGCTGCAGAACTCAATACCCGTTCTCATCCAGGCACTGAAGAAAAAATTGCTGCAATCTTACGCAGAGAAGCAGAAGCTGCTGCTCAAGCAGAAGCAGCTAAGTCGTCTGATACTTCAGAAAGCGCAGAATAACTTTTCGTATTAATTATTATACTTAAGGTATCTCTCTTTCTATATATTCGGTGACTTTATCATGAGTGTTGCAGGTATGAACACAGGCATGCGCACAGCTGCTGCGCCTAATTCGAACACATTTAATATTAATAATCAGAATACGAGTACAAATACTCTGACTCAAAATAACAATTCTCCGAGTACTAGTTCTCCAAAGCCAGCTCCAAAGCCAGCTCCAAAGCCAGCTCCAAAGCCAGCTCCGAAGCCTGGTTCTGAGAATCCGAAGAAGCCTTCGCCAAAGAAAATGCGCATCATGCGTAAGAAGGAGAGAATCATGATGCTTAGAGAAAAGCTCATGAAGGCTAAACCTGGAAGCATGAGAGCCATGAATATTAAGGACAAAATTAAAGATGTAAAAGATGTTGTTTCTGATATCCGAAAGCCTGCCTCAACGATGAGGATGATGATGACTGCACCAGCAACACAGCCATCAACCATGATGTCTATGCGCATGTCTACAGCTATGTCTATGCGCGGAGCAATGAGAAATAACAAAACTTCTATGGCTAGGCGTCGGCCAGCTAAGAGAAGAGGAAGGCTCTCATGAGCGTTGCTGGAATGAATACAGGGATGAGGCGAGCTGCGGCTCCCTCATCTAATACGTTCAACATTTCAAACACGAATACTTCTAATAACAAACTTACTCAGAACAATAATCCTGGCAGCAAGCCTTCGAGTGAGCCAGCACCTGCACGTCCTAGCACTCCGTCAAAGCCAGCTACCTCTCCACGACCTTCTGCACCTTCACCAACACCTTCGCCAGCATCTCCATCCCCTAAGCCTTCACCAGCACCTACGCCAAAGCCATCACCTACTCCTTCACCAGAACCATCACCATCATCATCACCATCTCCTGAAGCATCACCAAAAATGATGATGGGAATGAATATGTCTCCTGCTCAACCACCAAAGAGTTCAGAGCCAGAAGAATCCCCGAAGATGAAAAACATGCGTATGCGAATGCGCATGATGAGTATGGCTAACAAGCAGAAGGAGGAAAAGGCTGAATCACCTCAACCGGTAAAACCGGCAATGATGGATAAGCCGATGAGAGTAAAGCCTGCGCCACGTCCTAAAAAGATGATGGCAATGAAAGCTAAGCCTCGTCCTAAAAAGATGATGGCGATGAAGGCTGTAGCTCGTCCTATGAAAATGAGCCCTCTTGATGCTGCTCCCATCAAAAAAATGATGATGAAGCCAAGAGTTCGTCCTCCGAAAAAAATGAAGGTTTTACCTAAGCCTTCACCTAAACCCGTAGCACCTAAACCTACACCTAAGCCTCGTCCAGTTAAAGAAATGAGGATGAGGATGAGGCTGAGAAGGCCACTAAGGATGATGGCAACAACAAGACCTATTCCAAAGCCAACTCCAAAACCTAAACCTGCAGCTCCTCGGCCTAGACCTACACCTAAGCCTCGTCCAGTTAGAGAGATGAGGATGAGAAGGCCTATCCCAAAACCTAGACCTACAGCTCCTCGGCCTAAGCCTATGGCTGCTCCTCGGCCTAAGCCTATGGCTCCACCAAGACCGAGACCTACTCCAAGGCCTAGACCTGCACCTATGGCTGCACCTAGACCAGCCCCTAGACCACGACCTGCACCTAGACCAGCACCTCGTCCTAGGCCTAGACCAGCTCCAAGGCCAAGACCAATGGGTGGTCGAAGGATGGGTGGAAGACGAAGACGTTAATTATTTCTCTAAAGTCATGTCAGGAGACATGGCTTTTTTATTTCTGAATTTACTCTAAATACCTTGCAAAGCCGCTCACTCGCGGCTATAGTAAATATGTGGGTGTAAACCCGTTGTTTATATCAAACCATGATGCATATATCGCACGAACAACTGGCTGAATTGACTGAGATCATTGAAGACACAATTGAATATTTCTGTGACAAGCATCAAACTTCAGGAGAGTTGATCTGGACTGTCAACCAGTGCCTATCAACAGCAAAGCTTGCTGAGTTCGAAGGATTAGTAGCTCCTGTTTGATGACACAAGATTTAACTAAAGAGCTAGCTGAACATTGCTTTCGGTACATCACTCCTGTGTGCTACATGAAACCTGTTGCACGTATTGATGTACTTACGCACATAGCCAAATTAATTAGGACTGAACTCAATATTATTGAGTCTTCTGATCCTGATAGAAATCGATAACAACAAAAGCCGCTGACTCGCGGCTTTAGACCTTAGTGCCCTTAGGGGCTTGACCATTTACTAATTCATAACATGACAATCGCTCCTATCTCTCAAGAAAACACTGCTGTGCTGGCTGAATTTGTTGGAGGCGAAACTCCTCAAGTTGCCATGATGATTGGCATTGGAACTGTAAAAGACAGTGATGCTGTGTTCTTTCAGTATCTGGGCGAAGATCAGCAGCCTGTAGCTCTTCTGTACCCATCCTCTGGTAAGCCAATCACTCGTATGGCTAATGTCAAACTTGCTGGTATCTCTGTAGCAGATGAAATCGGTGAGTTTAACGCCACAAAACTGAATCTTTTTCTGGAAAGCTCAGCTGGTAAAACAATCATGCTGACTTCCGGTTTGTCCACAATCTGGTCTCAATGTATTCTTACTGGCCTTATGGGTCTTTATGACACAGGCAATATTGAGTATGCATTCCAGCTTGATACGTGGAAGGGCACATCCAAAATGCGTCCTTGCTTCGCCGCTATTCGTTCTGGTGACCTCAAGATGTCTAACAAAGATTTGTATGAGCAGCTAGGTGAAGCACGTGGCAACCGAGACAAAGAAAAAGTTGAGGCAATCATGCGCGATTCAGTCTCCATTCTCAGTGCGTTGATCTCTCCAGAGCAAGTCGAAGTCTCCGTTGAAGAGCCTGTAGTTGTAAAGGAAGATTTCTGATGGGTAGATTCTCAGAGCGCCGTGCTCTTTATTACGAAGATGATGAGACGTTTAATCCCGTCTTGTCAGTTGATGTTAATGAGTATCTGATTGAAACCTATGAGGCAACAAGCCTCAAACAGCGGAGGGCCATCTGGTCCCTCTGCCAGAACGATACGGAGTTTGATTACTCCACTATTGAAAATCAGATCGATGTATGGGTAACTAAATATGCAGAAACAGATCCTAATATGAACACAAATCTCAAGGATAACTCAATTAATCTCGATTATGAGGACGAAGAGGAATATATTGATGATAGTGTCACTTTAGATATTCGTGAATATCTAGATGAGACTTACGACAATGTTCCTGAAGACGAAGCAGATGATCTTATTTATCTGGTTCAAAGTCATATTGACTGGTCACCTATCTACAAACAGCTAGAGAAAATCATCGATGACTATTATGAAGGAAACTATGATGAGTTTCTTGAAGAATCGGAAGAAGATGAAGATGAGGAGTAATGACTTTTGAGTCAGTCGCTCTGATTCATGCCGCACGGAGGTATCTAACTTCCGTGCTTTTGAATCTTCCAATCGATACAACTAAAACAACAGTGGCAACATTACTTGTAATGCTTGATCACTTTGCAAAACATCCCGATGAATACCGCGAACTAACCAATGTCTCAACAAACTCACGTCAAAGTTCCTGACTATGAATGGTTCGATCTCATTTGCCTGTGTCACGCGGCATTGGCCCAAGACTCACCAGAGTCTCCTACGTTCTATCTCAATCAAATACTCAGCCGTTTGGATGCTTTTAAGTATCCTGGGCTTAGAGAGCAGATCGAAGAGTACCTTGCTGAGAAAAAATATTTACCTGAAGTTAAGCTTGAGCTAAGCAAATGACTAACTATTTAGTAGTTTATATAGACCGTGCTGGTAAGGAACAAATACAAGAGATTGCTTCTACGGATGTTCGTACAGCTATGGACGCTGCACTTAAGAACTTTCCTGATGCACTTCGAATTACTCGTTGTTATCCCAAACCATTAATGTCTAACGACTGACTAATGAAACCACTAATTCAATCTGAAATGGAAGCTGTTGTTACTTCATCGCCTTCCATGCGCACAGTCTTTAATCCAGAGACACTTGAAGAAGATCCGCATCTTGCTTATGACGCGGAAATTCAATACAAAAGAAAACCACCACAAGTTCGTATGATCCTGTGTAACTCACTTGACGATGTCGTTAAAGGTGAGCCTGTCTTGATTTCTTATCATCACGGGTTGAAATGTTATCAACATAGTCGTTTTGTTGTAACATCAAATGAAAGAAACACTTTCGGTGGTTTTTATTTTACTGATGGTACAGAAGCATGACCTTATCTAAAGATGATCTCCTTCGATTGATGGAATTAATTGAAACCTCATATCCGAAGATGATCGATAGAGAAACTAAACACTTTCAAGATCTACATGATCGCTTGAGTAATCAATTAGTCAAACTCACTGCTTGAAATGATGAAACAGTATCACCTTTATGTCTTTACTCAAGACACTTGTCCACCCTGTATTCGGCTCAAGGAGCACGTAAAAACCCTCACACCTGATGAACAAGCTGAACTGGACTTTGTTCCTCTTAAAACGCCCTCTGGCCAGCGCACGGCGCTTGCAACGGAGCTATCGGTGGACCTCACACCAACGTTGGTTGTCACGCACGAAGCCGTGGAGTGTCAGCTGCATCCCGATGGCTTCGAAGACTGCGATTGGGAAGAGGAATCTGTAGAACGTTTCGTTGGTGCTAACAACATCATCGAACACCTACAAGCAACACTTGACGCATACACTTACGCACATCCTGAATGAAAGACCGACACGCAACTATTGCAAACTATGCAGAAGCTGTTGTCGATGATATGGATTTAAAGACGCTTTGTGCTTTTGCAATCGATACCATCGTCGATAATTTAGACGATTACTCTGACCAAGAAGTAATTGAACTTTGCAATGAATATCAAGAGGGATTGATTGAATGATTGAACTATTAACTTATTATGTTATTGTTACTGCTGCTTTTATTGGAGCACCAGCAGTATTCTTTTTAATTGTCTTTATGCCTGCATTGCAGAACACTAAAGGCAAATCAGTTGGCTATAAAGAGTATGCCATTTATGGCCCATCTACATTGAATAAAAACTATTCTTCTACGATTAATGACTGATTCTGAACGTGAAGAGTTTGTATACGACTTAGCTAACCATTACGTAACCCGAACTACTAAGGCAGGGCTTACTGCAATGGCTATTGATCGTATGTGCGAACTTTTGCTTACTAAATCTGACAGAGAGTTAGAAGCCATGTCTCCACCTGAGCTTCTAATTGTTCCACAAAAAACCAAAGATAAACGTCGTAAAGAGAAACCAATTGGTTTCTAATTAAGTCTCAAGGGAACACAGCTAATTATAATTCAAGATTACAATCATGAGTAAAAAAGCAAATGTGATAGAGGCTAAAGGCCTTATCTACAAAGAAAGCGGCAATGGATATTTCAACGTCGAACTAGATGAACCAGAAGGGCATCAATGTCTTTGTCGTGCATCAGGGAGACTAATCACACGGAAAATTCATTTGCTTGTTGGAGACAGAGTCACAGTAGAGCTGTCTCCATTTGACTTGTCTCGTGGGAGGATTACGCTTCGGGATTAAATGATCCTTGTAGTCCATATATTAGATTCACGTGCAAGAATATTATGTCAACCTTAGGTCAACAAGCAGCTCAATTTCGAATAGTTTTCGGGCAAGAATGCTTACCAAATATTTCCCACTTTGGTTTTATTAAGAAGAAACTATGGGATATGCAGATCAACCTCATTAAGGAGGAGGCTACTGAATTTATTGAAGCTGCTGACGAAGTTTTTGCTGATTCCGAAAACAGTAAACTTCGGGAAAACCTAATAAAAGAGTTATCTGATTTGGTTTTCGTTTGTTATCAATTTTCTGCTGCATTTAATCTCGATTTAGATGAAGCAATGGATCGCGTTTTCGCATCCAATTTAAGTAAGCTAGATGATAACGGTAACCCGATCTATCGAGAAGACGGGAAAGTTTTAAAAGGTCCGTCCTATTTACCACCAGACCTAAGTGTCTGTGTACCACAACCCAACATTAATTACGATACTCATGGCAAGTAATGATCTGATTGCACGCACTGGACGTGTTCAAAATTGGATTGATGATCCAAACAGTCGCCTACCGGTGAGCTGCACAATTTTTAAACCAACTGATTCAATGGAGGGCTCTGATGGCTTGGAAGCGAGTTGGAGATTCGTTAGTCACGCCCTCCGTTTCGGAGCAGGCGTTGCAGTGCATTTGTCAAACCTCAGACAAGCAGGGCACGATAACGGCAAAGGGCTTACTGCCTCTGGTCCTGTATCGTTCGGGAAAATCTATTCTTGTTTGAACGAACAGCTCCGACGTGGCGGAGTCTATAAAAATGGAGCCGTTGTATTACATCTAGACTTAAACCATCCAGACATCTTAGATTTTATTGAAACGCCACGATCAGAACTTCCTTGGGCAAAACGTTGTGTAAACCTTAGTCAGGTCATGTGGGATATGGCTAAGCCTAAAGTCAAAGATGCAATTATCCAAGGCATCTCACGAGGAGACATCTGGCTGGCCAAGATCCGGCGTGATCAACATGGCGAACGTATCTACGCGAACGTTTGTCTGGAGGTGTTTATCAAAAGCCGGGGCACGTGTTTATTGGAGCACGTGAATGTAGGAGCTTGTGAAGTAGATCAGATAGCTGGCGCTTTTGCAGAAGGTATGGAAGAACTTTGTACGCTCCATAAAAAGACAGGTGTCTCTGAAAGTGGTGAATATTTACCCGCTGAAGAAGATCGACAAGTTGGTCTGGGGATACTTGGTCTTGCAAACTTACTCGCACTTGAAGGCGTCACTTATGCCGAACTTGGTCATGCCTTGGAATTCCACAATGGTGTGACTGGCATTTCTGAGCCGACTCTCGCTTCGCTTAAAATCGTACAAGCACTTCAAGCAGGATTAGACGCTGCGAGCACCATTGCTCGTAAGCATAAAATGGATCGAGCTTTTGCTATCGCTCCTACTGCCTCTTGTAGTTATCGTTATCAAGACCGAGCAGGCTACACAACAACACCCGAAATTGCACCGCCAATCGGGCGACTAGTTGATAGGGACAGCTCAACCTTTGGTGTCCAAACTTTTGACTACGGAAATGTAGAAACAGCTGAGAAAGTCGGCTGGGATACATATAAACAAGTTGTTGATGGAATCATGACTATGGTTCACGCAACAGGCCTTAGTCACGGTTATAGCTTTAATAGCTGGAGTGATGTAGTCGTATACGACCGCAAGTTTATTCAGCAATGGCTTGATTCACCACAAACTTCTCTGTACTACAGTCTCCAGGTAATGGAGAATACACAAGCAAAAGACGATGCAATGGCTGCTCTCGATGAAGGATTTGAATTTGATTTCTCTGCCTTTGATTCGGACAGTGATGAAATCGTAGATCTATTTAATGATCCCGCAGGTTGTGTGGGATGCGCCGAGTAAACCTTTCTAATAAATCAATGAATAAGATTTCATCTCTTGAAGAAACAAAACAAGCCTTTCCCTTTTCGGTGCCGTCGAATGAAAGGGCTAAAAATCCTTACATCCATTTGCATCAACGGAAGCGTACATGGACTCCCGTGAAGGTTACAGCTGATGCACTAATGCCTGAGGCCGAAGAGGTCATTCAACGAGCGCTTGCTCTTAGGTGCTTAGAAATACCAGTTGGTGATTTCATTGAACAAGCTATGAAAGGAGACTTACCTGATGAAGAAGGTTGTATTGATCTATTGAAATCTAATGTTGAAGATGAAGAAAAACATGATATCGCACTCAATTTTGCAGCTCAAGCTCACAAGGTCCCCGATCGAATTGAGAAAGAAGCTCAACACATTTGTAAAACGTGGCTGGAACTGGATCGGCACCCTGTCCTTAAAGCCGTGGTATTGGAGAGATCCGTCTTCTTCGTTCTCCTACCGATCTTTAGAGCACTCGGAGACACAGGATTACGCACGACAAGTGCCGACATCTCACGAGATGAACAGACCCATGTCGCCGCTAACTCACTTGTCTGCGAAGCGCTTGGACTTAAAGGTGACAAGACCATCAACGCTTTACGCCGCGCTACGGTCAGCTGGGTTCTCAAGCCCTTACAAGGGCAAGCAGATAACAAGTATCTGTCAAGCAACTTCTGGCTTGCAAGTTCAGATTCTTTATATGCCAATGGCAAGGCAGAAGGATTAGGGGAGACTCGTGCCTCCAGAATGCCGGCGTTCTTCGAAACTAATAGTGTCAATCTGCCCCAATACGCTTAATGAAAGTGGTTGCTGGAGTGATAGCTCTGTTCTGTTTTATTCAGGGCTATCATATTTATTATCACAGTCATTGTCCTACTGATACATTCAATGCCTACTAAGATACACATTATAGAAACTAGAATCTGTCCTGACACATTCGATGACTCACAGTTGCCTACTGACATGTGCATTATCGAATTCACTGAAAATGGCGAACGTCAGTTTGATGCAGTTCGTGCTAGCAAAAAAGTAGACATTTTCGATGAATACTATGATAGATTAAAAGGCAATGGTGAAATTCATGCCATTAAAGGTGGCTACGGACGAATTAAACCTAAGTTATATAATGCAAACAAAAAGAATGACGAAAACTGATTACATTTGCCAACTGCTCAATATTGTCGAAGCTAAGGCACATAAATGCACCATCAAACAACTTAAACAACTTATTGCATCTCATGCATGATGCAAAGCTAATATGGATAACTCCAGATGCCGAACAATTAATCGGGAAAATAGCCCGAGTATCAAACCCTAAAAATGAGGACAATCCAAATGTCAAAGGACTCATCAAATACCTCATCAAACACAAACACTGGTCACCCTTTGAGATGGCAAGCATGTGCGTCGAGATCCAGACTACAAGAGCTATTAGCCCGCAAATCTTGCGTCACCGATCCTTCTCATTTCAAGAATTCTCCCAGCGCTATGCAGTCGCGACGGACTTAGGTCAGCTACATGTACCCAAACTCCGTAGGCAAGACCTAGATAACCGACAAAATTCTATTGACGATATTCCTGAAGTTGATCAGGACCGAATCATTACACAAGTTGAACGTCATTACAGAGATGCTGAAGACCTATATCAGTACATGCTTGATCAAGGTGTTGCTAAAGAATGTGCAAGAGAAGTACTCCCAATGGGCACAACTACAAGATTGTACATGTCAGGGACTATTCGTAGTTGGCTACACTATGTAGATCTGCGTGCCCGTGATGGTACTCAACGTGAGCACATGACAATTGCTAGACGGATTGGCGACATACTTGACGATCAAGTCCCTACTGTTGCTCGCGCAATGTGGGGTTGATGATTAAACTGAAGACTGATAAAAGTAAAATCAGTCATAATGAACTTTATTGCAGCAACAATTGAATTACGATCCTTTATCTCAGATCCGATTAATGCTTACGGGCTCAATTATCGCGGTGCTGATGCTGTTATCCCCAGTGGCAGCGGTACTTCTGAAGTCAAACTCAGGCTCCTCTGCTACGACAGTTCAGGTGCAAAATTGACTGCATTTGAAGGATGGAAACAAGGCACTCGTGCGTTGATTACAGGCCAAATTTATTTCTCAGACGACTACACCAAACCATTAGATCTTGTTATTACGACGATTGAACCTAATGTCCCTGCAGATATGTACTGCAACCAAGTTGTTCTGGGGAATGCCTTCTTTGCAACCGATGAAATCAAAGAGCGAAAAAACAGTCAGGTTGCAGTGAAGATCGGTACTAGCTTGGATGATTCCGACATTGTTACTTGGTTATATCTAGAAACTCATGAATCACGCAAAACTAAACTCAAGAAAAGAATTCGTAAAGGACGCCCTATCTGTGTCCAAGGGTATTTGCGCGAATATCGCAAAGATGATAGTGACAGCGCCTATCGGGCCATTGTCTCTACTGAATTCACTACTCGTAAAGAGCGGGAACGTACTTCACGCGGTCCAGATACGGGAAGCACAGCAGCGGGCTACACGGAGATTGATCCGTCGCCGGATTATTGATCGACAAATTCATATTAACGCTGGCCGACCAGGCTGGCATTTATCTATATATGACACTTATCGATGAATAATAAAAATGTGCAACCTCAATATATTATTGAAGAGATTACTAATACCTTTGTAAGAGGTAGGTTAGATCTAGATCAAACTTCTGTTATTCATAATTCAATTCTTAAAGAGGTTGGTCAGCATGATTTAATAGACGGTTTAATTGGCAACGATAATGACAATCAAGATGTTGATCTAGACACTCGTCAAAGTGAGATCTTCTGGTTAAATAAAAGTAAAAAAGCAAAAGCTCTTTCTCGCAAACTTGTAGCTGAAATTAATGACAAATATTTTGGCATTGATATTGATAAAGGCAATGCTCCAGATACTCAATACACTGTTTATCGAAACCCTGATGATCACTATGACTGGCATCAAGACCACTATGAAGATGAATCTTCTGATGAATTCGAACGCACACTTAGTTTGAGTATTTGTTTGTCACCTACTGATTTCTATGAAGGTGCTGAATTCTTTATCAAGGATGAAAGTGAACGTAATATCCGTGTGTTCAAAATGCATTATGGCGAGTTCATTATCTTCCCAGCATGTATTGAACATAAGGTGAATGCACTGCGTTCTGGGGAAAGAGAGAGCTTAGTAATTTGGTACGGATTGAAGAAATAAAATCCACATATTTACGGAGTAATACGTATAGTTGAGTAGTCAATAACGAAATAATATGACTCTTCAAGTATTACCACCAGAACTTCTCGAACAACCCAAAGACAAAATTGAAACAAAAGAACCACAACCTTATTGGAAACCTAGCAGTTTAAAAGACGGAGAATCAGAAGAGTTTAGGCTTCTGGGATGCTACGAAACGGGCCATGCAATCATGGGTTGGCAGTATGCATCTGAAGCTCCTGGGCCTGACGGTGAATTAAAATTCAATGGATATGTAGTGTCTAGAAGTCATCCAGGTACTCCTAAAGATCTTGCTCGTGAAACTGATTGGTCTAAACCAGATCGTCCAAAGATCGATGGCAGTTATGTCAAACCTCGTCGGTTTTTGGCGTGGGTAGGAACTTCCGCTTCTCGTGGTCGAATGGAAGTTCTGTTCATTGAACAAAAGTCATTGCGTGAGCAATTGACTGAGATTCTACAAGAAATTGAAGATTACACATGGACTGACGATGGACTCGCAAATTTCTCGATTAAAATTAGTCGTAAGGGAACTGGTCTGGAAACTTCATACAGTATCCTCCCAAAAGTACGTAAAGTGCCAGCGAAAGTTTCAGAGGAATGGAAATCATCCCGAGACAATATCTGGCTCCCCAACTTCTTTGAAGGCAAAGATCCTTTTGATGGTCGTGCGACTGACGAAAAAGGGTTACCTGCTGGTGGAGTAGATAAACGCGGCTCGACTGTACTACCTAAACCTAAAACTAAAAAACAAGAACCGGAGACTGAATTCTAATGTCTGATTCTCTTAAATCGCTTCCACCTGAACTTCAAGCACGCATTGCTCAAATTGTTCAGGGCTCTTCACCTGAACTACCAGAAAGTCCGCATCAAGCGGCAATTGCAAAACCTACTCCACCACCACCGCAACCATCTTTAATGGATCACACGATTGCATTGAGACAGGAAGTTGCACAATTGACTTCCCAAGTGCAGGCAATTGGTCAAGTAACTGAAGCGGTTGGCCAGGCAGTTGGAGAGCTGTATCAGTTGTTTCGGGCGCAAACCGCAACTTCAGATTACAGCGGCTCGTATCAAACGCAGCCAGATGTAGAGAGTGACTATTGATGTAAAGAAACAGAAAGAAAATAAACGCTGCTATGACAAGAGCTGGGAACACAGAAGAAAGTTACTTTCTTCTTTCCCCTGTTCTTGCTGTGGTGATCCCGATGACACAGTTATCCAGTGGCACCACGTCGAACCAGAAAATAAATCTTTCAATCTATACGGTGGTCGTATAGGTGAAGATAGATGGTGGAATGAAGTACTCAAGTGCATTCCCCTTTGCGCTAATTGTCATGTCAAAATTCACAAAAATAAACTATGCCTACTACCTCCGAAACTCCGGTAGATAAGCCCTACCGGATTCAAACAACCGCTGGTCATCGTAAATATCTGTGTTCAGGTATTTATATGCCTAGTGTGACGACTGTTCTCTCCGCTACTGAGAGTGAAAAGTCAAAAGCAGGTCTCCGTACCTGGCAGAAAAACAATCCAGGTGCTTTAGAAGAAGCATCTACCCGAGGATCAGCTATTCACTTAGGCTGCGAAAACTATTTGCGTGGACTTGATCCAGCAGTTCCTGAACAATATCAGGAATTTTGGAATGGAATTACTCAATACCTTGATTGGTTTGATACACTGCATTGGTCAGAACGTCCATTACGTCCTGATTGGAATCACTTAAGAAGTGACGATAAAGAGGTGGCATATGTCTGGTCCACAGAACATAAATACGCAGGGTGTCCTGACCTTATTGGTGAGATCGGTGGCGTCCGAGTTATCGCTGACTTTAAAACTAGCAATGCTCCATATATGTCTACTTTCCCTGATCGGGGAGATCGTATTGGATTCGGTGGTTACCGAAAATATACAAAGTGCGCTCAGCAAATGGCCGCATACAGATACGCATTAAATGAACGCACTGGTTTTCTGTGCGATGTTGCCTTGATCATTGTTTCAACTCCTGAAACGACGCAAGGCATCTTCATTGATGGTGACCAGCTGGCTTTACATGAAGCTCGCTTTCTAAAACGTTGTACACAGTTCCACGAGATTGATAATGAAACTACGGATTGCAGTTCACAAGAAATGCAAGAACAAACAGAATCAGCCAGCACGTGATTGGCAGAACATAGAAGAAAGCATTGACTGGCTCATGGGCTGGGTCAGCAATGGTTATGGCTGGGTAGCCACTCATTTTCGTAATCGCCACAGGCGTGCAGACAATGCAGCCGGCTCAAACATGGTTGTCATCGACATCGACGGTGACACCACACTGGGCCGGTTTTGGTCTACTGATACAGCTCGTCAGTGGTGTGCAGCAACTTATACGTCAGCTAGCCACACCGAGGAATCACATCGGTTCCGTGCCCTATTCCCACTTGGCATAGGTCTTAATAGCACTGCTGAGCATAGAGGTGCGTATTGGCTGATTGTCAATCGTCTACTCGCTGATCTTGAGATCGACGAATTACAAGACAATTGTGGTCAGAAACCTGAACGACTTTGGTATGGAAACACTCAAGCTCAGATCAAGAAAAATATTGAATTTGAACCAGTTCCTGAATTCCTACTTGCTGATATAGCTTATGAAGAAGCCACTAACTTCACTTCTTCTG
>MDTA01029488.1_pt1 | contig 15266 bp, 10 predicted proteins | sample 811151 | NCBI WGS metagenome assembly MDTA01 (sample SAMN05326648, study PRJNA326480) | marine metagenome | isolation source: seawater | place: Indian Ocean: South | collected 2010 | reverse complement strand
TCTGAGGCTCGTCAGAGCCGCTCGCTCAGTCGCGGGGTCCATCCCGACCGAAGCTTCGCGGTCTCCGCTGCCGACGCGGTTGCCCTGCGAATTCTTCCCCCCCAATTCTCTCTCGTCAACCGCGGAACCGCCCGAGGGCAGGTGACCGGTAGTCCTAGGGAGTCCCATCGCGAGTGGCAGGTGGAGCGCCATGACTCAAATCAGAAAGAACAAGGATAAATACGCCGCTCGAAGCTTTGGGGTGCGTCGCCCATCCTCCCGCGCTCGGGTCTCCCCTCGCCCCGCATTGCGCGTGACCCCGATCCCGTCGTCCACGCAATAATTCTGACGAGAGACCGCGCCGACAACTCGCAGGGGGCTCAACTCCTCGGTATCGATGACGAGGACCAGAAGCGTAGAGATGCAGAGCACGCCAAAAACACGTACCAGGGGGCAATCGTCGACGAGGAAGGCGGCCTCCCCGGGCAGGTTGCACTGGAGGAAAGGGATCCTGGCGACAAGGATGCCGTTGTAGACATCCAGAAGGAGTTCAGGGAGAAGGCCAAGGCGAAATTGGATATCGGCATGGTCGCCGCGGGAGTGCAGGAGATGCAGAAGCACAAGATATTCATGGAACCGTCACCTTGGGTCATCTCGCCGAGGTCGAAATACATGCGGCGGTGGGACATGGTGACGCTCCTCCTGCTTCTGTACACCGCCGTTGTTACCCCTGTGGAGGTTTCGTTCATGGAAACAAAGATCGACACTCTTTTCTGGATCAACCGCGCTGTGGACGCACTGTTCGTCAAGGACATCGTGCTGAACTTCTTCGTCGCCATCTACGACCCGGAAGATGGTCAGCTGGTGTTCCACCACCCGACCGTGGTCAAGAGTTACCTCAGAGGCTGGTTTCCCATCGACGTCGTCTCTGTTTTCCCCTTTGACCTGATTGCGTTGTTGATGAACACCAGCAGCGTGGGCAGGATGAAGGTGCTGCGTATCCTGCGCCTTTTGAGGCTTGTCAAACTCCTGCGCATCCTGCGCGCGGCGCGTATCTTCGCTAGGTTGGAGACCCAGTACAACATTGACTACTCCGCGCTCGAGCTCGTGAGGTTCGCAGTGCTCGCGCTGGTGACAAGCCACTGGATGGCGTGTGCGTGGGGACTTGTCGCCGACCTGGAGGACAGCGAATACAATTGGATGAAATACACCGCGTTCAACACTTTCCACGAATCCGGCAAGCTGGAGGTTGGCCAGGATCCAAGAGGGGTGGTGAGCACGGTTGATATCTACATCGCTGCGTTTTACTGGTCAAGCATGACGATGACCACCATTGGGTTCGGCGACATCCTGCCGAGCACGCTGGTCGAGAGGGTCTTCGTCTCATTTGCCATGTTGGTCGGAGCGTTCGTGTACGGTTACATCATCGGCGCCGTGTCGAACGTGATTTCGACCAAGAATGCGAAGAAGAACGACTTTTACAAGCTCATGGGCGAGCTCAACGCTTTTCTCAAGGAGGGCAGGTGGGACCATGACTTGTGCATGCGACTGCGCGAGTATTTCAAGTACCGCCTGGCGTCCTCGCATGTGGACGCACACACTGCCTTGCTGCAGCAGATGTCTCCCGCACTCAGGGCGGAGATCACGATTGGGATGAACACCTGGATCACCAAGGTTGACTTCTTCCGCAAGTGCCCAGAGGCGCTCGTCATCCAGCTCACGATGAACATGAAGCAATCTACCTATCCCCCGCAGGAGAAGATATTGGTGCCTGGCGACTGGTGTGACAAGATGTTCATGGTGCGCAAAGGTGTGGCGATATGTCGACAGAAAATTGTTACCACAGGCCAGGTTTTCTGCGTTGAGTGCTTGTACAAGGAGGGCAAGGTTTCGTACTCTGCGCACGCAGTGACGTTTGTGGATCTGTTCTCCTTTGACCGCAACATGCTCGTAGCCGCGCTCCAGTACTTCCCGGATGTGCAGAAGCACTTCCAGAGACTCTCTATTAAGATTGTGTTTCGCGAAGAGGTTATCGCTTACTCCAAGGCGTACAGGGCCCTCGAGAACGACGGTGTTAATGCCAATGTCTGGGACAAGATGGACGAGCGACCGGATTTTTACCTCAAGAAGCTTCGCATGATTTACGGCGATGACGGCTCTGGCATGCGATACGACGGCGCCAGCGAGCAGGAGATGAAAGAGCGGGCGGCGATCAAGGTGCAAAAGGTGTACCGCGGGTATAGGGGTCGGGTGCTTGGCAAGGTCAGATCCACGGAACACGGCACAAGCGGGGTGATGCCGAAAACCGTCAGGAGCATGGATCCGACCATGTACACAGCGCGGGCCCTGGACGTGTTTCACCATCGCGCGGGTCAGTCGCTGCACGCGCTTCACCTCAAACTCGACGCAATACTAAATGGAACCGAGCCGAGGAAGGATCTAGAGCGCGACGTCCACGACAGGTCGCGCGGCGAGCTGTTCAGCACGCCGCTGGATGGGTCCGGGAAAAAGGCTGCCGGGATGTCCAGCCTGGCGAGTTTGGCTGGGAAACCCGCGGGATCTTCCTCGCTGCCCCCCGTGACGGTGTCGAAGGGAATCGGCGGGAGTGCCACCGTGGATGCTGTCAAGAGCGAGGTGGACAAGCTGCGTCGCGATCTGTTCGACAAGCTCGACAGGATCAAGGTCACCAGTGGTGGCGGCGAACAGGTGATGATGGGCGGTGCCGAGGACACTCAGCAGCTGGCTGTGCTTGTGCAGTCGCTCGCTGAGCAGGTCGGTTCCATCACTCGCACGCTCTCGCAGATGTCAGACGCGCAGCGCACGTTCCAGGAACGGTCACAAAGGACCATCTTGGGTCATCTGGAGCAGGCACAGACGAGAATGGCGGAGCAGGTGGCCAAGACGATGGGCGGCGTGTCGCGCCCGACCGCCGCGCCGTCCCGGGTGTCCCCCGGCGGTGTTGCAGATATGACGGAATCGGATCTGCCGCCATCACGAGGCTACGGTGGGCAATACGGTGGCACATCCGGAGGTGTAGCGGGCGTTGGAACCAGAGCGCTGCAGAGGAGGCCGCTGGGGGGAAGCACTCCACCCGCGCGGCCCACTGAGGGTTGGTAACGAGAACCCTCATCAAAAATAACTGAAGTAGCGCAACGCATTCAACTGCGAGTATAATGTAACTATATTTATACCCACATCTCACGCCGCCGCAACCTCCGCAGGTTCCAAATTGAGTGCCGTCGCGAGTGCGCCGGCCCGTTCGTCCGTCAGGCCACTCTCCGGCTCGGTCTTCACAAAACGGTCACTCCAATCGTGACCCGCCGGCACCACTTGCTTATCGTCCACGACGGCAAACTTGGGCCATCTGCTCCTGTCCTCCCCGAACCTGTGGGTGAGGTAGGTTTCTATCTCCATGATGCGCGCGTACTTGACGTTGTCGTCGTGCTTCACGCTGTCCATCAAGTGTGGCTCCCCAGGTGTTCTCCCCACCACCCGATCACCCGGTGCTCCCATCCTCATCAGCACGTATCCGATGTAATCCTCGAAGCACCTCCAGTAGGTGGTGAGGACGATGTCCGCGCCGGAGGTCTCCAGCACACCCTTGAGCCTATCCACCTTGTCCTGCTCGAGGTTTATCTGCGGCGCGGTCGCGGTTCGGTTCAGCACTCCGTCAATGTCGAGGAACAGAATCGGGACGCTCCTCGCGTCTTCTCCGCCGCTCGATTTGAGGGAACCCATCGGCCGGGGACCTCGAGCCGGGGCACGTGAGCGGACGCGAGTGGCGGCACGGGTGGGAGAAGACGCTCCGAAAGTTCCAGGGTTAAGCGCGAGGGCGAACGCTGGCATAGCCGTCACGTGCTTCGATGTGGTCTGCGCGCGTGAGCAGCTGCGTGTGTCTCCCTGCGAGTTGTTTGTGGCGTCTTCGGACTTGGTCTCGCGCCAGTTCTCGAGTCCAAAAACTCGTCGTCTGCAAAAAGTTCCCGCCTCACACGTGTTTCCGCGGATTGGGCGAGATGGAGCGGGAGAAACAAACGCTTCCTTGCTGATGTGGTCTCACGAAACGGGGGAGTCTCCAATTTTACGGGACGGCTGAAACGGCAATTCTCGAGCTGTATTCGCCTCCTCTTGTTTCTAGCTGGTCGTTTTAGGATTCAGCGATACACCTTCCGAGACACGAAAACCAGGAGCGGACTTCGCTGACGCGCATTCTTTTGCCTCCCCCGTAAAATCTGGGAGAGACTCTAACTTACGCGCTTTGGGGTTGGCGGCTTGCGGTTTGTTTGCGCGCCCACACCTCGGCGCGAGCGGCAGGAGCACCACGGCAGTCCAGCGGGGCGACCCCTCGCCAGCGACGACAGCTGTTTGCCCGCCAGTTGTTTTCTTGACAACTCGAGAATCCGCTCCAACGCGCACGATATAGCAGCCCGGTCCACCTCCAAGGGGACGATCACCCGCTTCAGGTGGGTTTGAGTTTTTTTCAACGTCGAGGCGCCGATCTGGGCGCGCGCGACGCGCATATCGCCGCGGGGTGCCCTTCATAGCGACGGTAAAAAACAGCGATTGACTCTATATCGTCCCTCACCTCCGCCGCAGGTCGCTTAACGTCGCTTGTCAGTAGCGCACGACCAGAGCCAACCCGGAAATTGTGCTGACCGGCCGAGAAACAAGAATCCGGAAGAAGCACCCAACACACCTGCTGCGAGGTGGAGACGTGAGAAAAACAACGAGGCCAGCAGCGCGCGAAATCGAGCGCCGCTGACACTGCACTCGCGTCTCTGAAAGAAGTCGTGAACAAACCTGTTCGCGCCAAAGCTGAAACCTCGCCGAAGCAGCACGCACCAAAGGTCAAGAGCAAAAACTGCTTTTTGCCCTAGTACAGATAGAAGACACTAGAAGACAATCCATAGCAAGCGGGGTCCCTCACCAAACGTCAGCTCGAAGAAACGAGCTAAGGAACTCCCAAAGACAACATCAACATGGGCTCGGACGCGTTCCCAAACACGCTGTGGGACGAGGATCAGGCGGGCGCGGTCACGATGCCCGCTCCCGCGCAACTCACCGCCGCGATCGCGCAGGCCAACACCAACAAGCTTTCAGGCGCCCCATCCATCCCTGCTCCTGCCGGGTCCTTTCCCGGCGCGACGGTGGCGGCCGCCAACCCCGCCCCAAACCTGCAGGCGAACCCGATCCCGGATACCTGGAAACCCCACCCGATGGACCCGCTGCGATTTGTCAAGCACGAGATCCGCCAGCTTCTCTTGGCTCGTGGCTCACTGTCCATCGCGCAGCTCCCGGAGGAGTACCTCAAGTGCTACCGCAAGCCCCTGACGCAGGCGCTCAAGATGCTCGACTCCCAGTACACCCCCGAGAGCGCGAGGAGCGGCAAGCCGAGCGGCCGCGCGAGGAAGTCGACGCTTGGTTCGTTTCTCCGCGAGCACCTCACCGATGTCATCGAGGTTCGTCAGCGGCCGCACGGGCAGCACGAGATTGTCGCCACGGGTGCCCCCAACACCAACGGCAACGGCATGCTCAACGGCAACGGCATGCTCAACGGCAACGGCGTGCTCAACGGTAACGGCATGCAACAGGTCACCAACGACCAGTACGTCACTTTCCAGGCTGGACTGCAGCAAACGTGGGGCCGGGAGGAGACCCCAGAGGAGCATATTCGCGCTCTCATCCTCAAGCAGCAGCAGCAACAGCAGCAGCAACAGCAGCAGCAACAGCAGCAGCACCTCAGGCAGCTCAGAAATGCCCTGAGTCAGGCAAACGTGGGAGCCGCCGGCATGGCCGCTTACGACTCTCCTCTGCCCTTAGACCTGAACGCACCCCTGATGGGGTCGCAGCAGGTGAGAGACGTGCTGAGGTCTGCGCAGCTCCTGAAGGGTGCCGGATACAACGTGGATGGCGCCAACCTCGCGGGTATCGACTCGCTCGGGGTTGATGTCAACGCCAGCTTGCTCGCCATGCCCCGCCACGGCGCCGGTTCCGACGCTCTCATCGCCGCGGCGGTGGGCGCCCTTCGAGGCGCCGCCCTGCTGAGCCCCGCCACGAGCGAGATCCCGGCAGAGAACCGCATCTACGTCACGTGGAGGGTCCCCTCAACGGCCGTCCCCCTCAAGGTCGAGGATCTGTGGAGCTACTTCAGTCGGTTCGGCCAGCTCGCCTTCTGCAACCCGCGGCCGCTGCGCAACTCGCACGCCCCCAGGCGCACTCCGAGCCTCTCGGGCGCCGGGTACGCATTCCTCGGGTTCTCCGACCCGGGTGGCGCAGACGCCGTCGCCCGAGTCCTCGAGCGACCCTCGCACGCCCTCCGAGGCGCCGAGATTCGCGTCAAGCCCTGGCGCGAGCGCGATGAGGGCACGGGTAACGGCGACGCGCCCGCGGCCGCCGTCGCCGCCGACGTGCCCCACGCGGTTGGCGATTACTACTTCCCCCACCCCGAGAGTGGGCTGCCAATGCTCGCGTCCGCCGCGAGCCTCGCGCAGCTCGCAGCCGCGTCGAACAGGTCCGCCAACACCCAGGCGTTGGCGATGAACGACATGGCGAGCCTCGGGTACGGATTGAGCTCAAACATAAGCCATCGATCCGCTTCGGATGTCGCGCTCGACTCTCTCGGTTTTGACGAGACTGCCCTCTTTGGCGAGGGCTTCTTCAACGTCGGTCCGGATGATTCCACGACGAGAGCAAAGCTTGACAACGGCCCAACTCAGGCGGCGCAATACATGTCCGCACAGAGCCAGCTCAACGCCGCGAGAAACAACGGCATGTGGGGCGGCTCTGGCGGCGGCATGTGGGGCGGCTCGGAGCGCTCGGAGCGCTCGTCGCTCGAGTCCCCCAACACCTCCACCGATCAGGCATCCAACATCACTTTCAACCCATCTACGTGGCAGTCCTCAGCCGTGGAGACTTCGTCCGCCTCGGATGAGACTTGGACCGGAAGCCGCCTGTGGAACTACACGGGCGGGACCGCAGCCACTGGATCGGGCGCCTAATGACGCCCTTGCACAACCACTGAATGGGGGCACACGCCTTTGTGTGCCCTGAACTCCTCCCCCTTCGCCTTGACCCGTGCGTACCCTCACCGTATCATATCGTGTTCACGCGCCGAGGGGACGCGCATGCGGGGCATCCGTCGACCGGGAGTGAAGTCATGAGTATTGATTGCACGCTTGTAATAAAATGATACGTACCCTTTACGTCAACATATGATGACATTCACGGCTCTTCTCCTATCTTCGTCTTCGTGTCGGTCTTGCCTGTCAAAAGAAAAGTTAGATGTTCACCACCAGTTTACCCTCCGTGGTGTCAATGTGTATCGCGTCGGCGGAGTCTCTCGCCGCGATCAAATTCAGGGTCCCGGCCAGGTTCCGCAACCGTGGCCCTCGCGAAAGGCGTGTGATTCCCCTACGCGCCGCTGCAGCGCAGGCACCCGCGACGATGAAGCTCCGCGTCCTCGCGCTTCACTCGTTTCGCACCTCTGGATCGATCTTCTGCGACCAACTCGAGGCACTGGGAAACTGGCCGAACGCTATCGGAGACCTCTGCGAGTTCGTCTACGTGGATGCGCCTCACCCCGCCAGCGGTGAGGTGCCCGAGGATGTCGCCTCTTTCTTCCAGGGCCCGTACTTCGAGTGGTGGAACGCCACATCGTTCGGGATAGAGGGCAAGGAAGGGAAGGTGCTCCAGTACGAGGGACTGGAGCGATCGCTGGAGTTTGTTGAGGAAGTATGGCGAACCAAGGGGCCATTCGACGGTATAGTGGGATTTTCCCAGGGCGCGACATTCACGGGTTTACTCGCGGCGACGGGAAAGGTGGAAGGCCGAGGGCCGTTCGTGCCCAGGGATGCTGGGGATCCGGGTGCTTTTGCAATCTTTATCTCTGGTATGCAAGCCCGAACGGAGGAAGCAAAGAGGCTGTACACCGAGGCGAGTGGAGAGATGGGCATGGATATCGCGACGCTGCACATCGTGGGCGAAACGGACAGGGCGATCCCCCCTGCTATGTCGGACCGTGCGTCGCAGATGTTTGTCGAAGAACGGAGAGCAGTCATTCGACATGGGCGAGGGCACGTCGTGCCCAGGCTCGATGGCGACAACCTCAAGTCTGTAAGAAGCTGGCTTCAGGAGCAGTTGAACGCTAAAGGCAGGTACCGTGCGGGAGGAACGACCGCGGCGCTGTGATGTTGAGTTGTTTCTACTTCGACACTTAGTTTGCAAGCTAGCTAGTTGAATGAGCTCAGCGGTCCTTCTGCTTCTTACGTTTGCTTCCCCCTGCATTTGCACTAGTCATTGATCCCATCTCCTGCATCTCCTGCGCCACAGCCTGAGACGGTGGGTGGAACACCTCCCATAGGTTCTTGCGGAAACCTTTATTGTAGATGTTTTTCATCTCCTCCGCTCTCGCCTTGGGCTTGCGTCGGCCCGTCAGCCTGTCCCAGAACGATCGATGTGTTTTGACCGTTTTCGCCACCACCGCAGCCTCTCCACCCGTCGGACCGACGCAGCCGACATCTGCCTCGTCGAGGACGTCCAATCCTTCGTTACGTTGCGCCTGAATCTTGCCCGCCGTATTCTGCGATGCCGCTTCGGCCGCAGCCTCCTCTGCCTGCTTCTGCATGTATTTCCTCACGTATTTCCATTTGAAGGTTTCGTTGGTGGTCATGCCCTTGTTGATGAGGTGCAGGTGGTACACCAGGAACGATCCCAGCGCGATGACCAGGACGACAAGGAAGATGATGAGCATGACGAGGGGCGAGTAGTGATACACCAGGAACTTGGACAGTAGAAGCCAATCCTCCGTCAACCTCCGCGGTCCCCGCCGAGTGTTGAACTCCGCCGCGAGCAGTCCGCGTCGGGCCATCTCCCCGTACACCACGGCCGTGGACAAGTACGCCACGTACGCGCACAACGCGACGTGCACCGCGAGGAACACGATGAAGTGCCGCAGATTGTTCTCCCCGATCACGTTGTTGAACCATCCGCAGTAGTGATCAAACTTTGCCACCCGTCGTTTGGTCGTGTTACAGAACTTGCTCCTCGCCGGGACGGTGATGCCCAGGGTGGGGCACTCCTTGGGCCTGTACAGTACGCCGTCGAAGGGGTGCGCGCGGTAGTGCGCCTCGAGGTTGGACGCGTTGATCACCCCGGGGTCGGACCAGCACACTCGCAGCCACTGCATGAGGCTGAGGATCATCACCGTGGGCAGAACGAACGCATGCGCGGGATGCACATAGAGCCCGATGAGATCAAACCCGTACGCGACGAAGACGTAGTAGCCGCCGATGACCAGGGACAGGTACACCAGCTGCATGAAAGGGTTCGCGCGCTCGCATACCCAGTGGTTTATCACCCCGAAAACTCTCTCCCCCTTTTCCTTGCCCAGCGTCTTCCTCAGGCCCCAACCCAACGCCACGCACCAACCTTCCGTCGTCCAGTAGTGGATCCGCTCAACTATCGTGCCTTGGAACATCTCGCTCTCGCCGAACATGATCACGAACAGGAAGACCGCGGCGAAGACCAGGTACGCTCCGAACGCGAGCGATGCGTTGAACCCCATGGCGATCCCCGAGGACCCGTAAGGTTCGGTCCTCCTAGGCGTCACCGACTGAGCGCGCCAACAAATTTTCAGCGCATTTAGAATAGCGCGGAGACGATGGACGACTCGGCGAAGCGTTGCCTGAACTGCGATGCGAGCTATAAGGGCCTGAAGCGTTGCCCTCGATGCAAGCAGGTGTACTTTTGCAACGCGACGTGTCAGAAGGAGGTATGGAAGGAGCACGTCAAGGTATGCGTGCCCTTCGACGGCGAACCCGCTCAGCCTCCGCCGAAGCAGCCGTCGGCGGCGGCAGCTGCGAAACCGCCGGCCGACTCCCAAGCGGCCACCGCGGCTCCCAAGCCCGGGGATCCTCCCGTACAGAAGACCCCGGAGCAGATTAAGGCTGATCAGCTGCTGCGCATCAGGTACGAGATCCTGCCCGAGGCGGCGAGGCTCATGTCGGCGCGCGAGTTCGCCGACGCCGAGGAGCAGCTCGAGGACGGCGTCGCCATCGCGTCACAGTACGATGAGAGGGAGCTACTGAACGAGCTATCTTGCGCGCTTTCGAAGTGTTTTATAATTCAAAACAAGTACAAGCAGGCGCTGGAGGCCCTGAACCCCGCTCTGATGCACGCTCGGAGGGAGGGAGGGCCGGAGGCGATGAGGCCTCACTCCATCGCCGCGGAGATTAACAAGGCCAAGGGCGACGTCGACCAGATGCGAGTCGAGTTGAGAGCGCTCATGGAGGCGGCGTCGGAGAGCAACGACGAACAGGAGCAAGGTGCGGCGCTGCTCCTCGCGGGGTGCCTGCTCTTCGACGTCGGGGACCTGAACGCCGCGGTGCCGCTGCTGTCGAGCGCGGCGACGGCAGGCGAGAAGCTGGGGAACCACAACATGAGAGCCGGCGCCAGAAACCGCGCAGGCGCCGCGCTGCTGAGGATGCGACAGCCGAAGCAGGCGGTTGAAGCTTGGATGGATGAGCTCAAGGTGCTCGAACAGGCGGGCGCGGAGGAGGCCATGGCGGCGATGAAGGTGAAGGAGGAGCCGAAGGAGGAGGAAATCGAAAAGAAGAAGCCGGAGATGCCACCGCTCGGCGACACGCGCGGACGCAGGTGCAAGGCGCACGGAAACGTTTTCATGGCGCATTTGCTGATGGGAACGAGACCCGCGGCGGAGGTGCATCTTCAACACGCGCTCAGTATCGCCAAGGAGCTCGGCAAGGAGGAGGAGGCAAGGGTGTGGCTCCAGTGCGGCAACTCGCACACCCTCGCTTCAGTGGATGGCAGCAACGACGGCGACGCGACTGAGGCGTACAAAAAGTGTCTAGACCTGGCGAAGGAGGTGAAAAGTCTCGAGCTCATCGCAGCGGCGGAGAAGGGGCTGAAGAAGGACCTCGACGTAGCAACCATGTTGCGCGGTTAGTAAGTGTGTAGCAGTAGACAGGCTGAAGTACGACAAGTTGTTTGGCAAATGCATGCTATGTTGTCTTTACAAGCCGCGGCGGAGTATTCGACACCGCGTTTCGAGCTAAACACACGTTTGACATCACCACGCCCCGTTGGAGCTCGGTCCCTCCTAATATGTGATCAACTGGACCGGCACCCCAACTCGCCAGCGACGGCGCCGCGCAACAAACGCGTCACTCGACACCCACCAAACCCATAAGCGCGCGAGCTATGAGCACGTCGCGGCGCTTAAGGGCCCGCGTTGCCGCGGAAGGAGCCACCGCGGCGGCCCTGGCCCTGGTTCATGGCAGCCTGCTCCTTCTCGGCGAGAGCCTGCGCGGCGGTGCGCGGCTTGGCCCCCTTCTTCTTGCGCGGCGTGGACTGCTTGCGCTTCTTGATGTCCTGGGGGTTCTCGAAGTACCTGCGGCGGCGGGTCTGTGGGGAGAGTGGGGATGTATGTCATGGTCAGCGACGCGCTCGTGGATGCGATCGGGGCGTCCCTGGGAGGTGTACCCCAAGCGCCGGGCGGTGGCCGGCAAAATAAAAAAGATGCCCCCTTCCACCTGGAAAACCTGAGGTTTTTAGGGTTCTGGCATCGAGGCTGGGGTGGACGGGACCGCGGACGGGACGCTCGCCGGCGCCGATCCGGGATCGCGCACCCCTCGAGCCGATCCACGTTGCCCGATACCGTCGCGAAGAAGGTATAGCGACCCTTAAATCACCCGGGAAAACCTCGCGTGCGGCGTCGCGGTCGTGTTCCGGAGACGCACCTCGTTGATGTGGCCCGAGGACATCACCGCCCTGCGGAAACGACGAATCGCCGACTCCCCGTTCTCGTTCTCACCGACGGTAACCTGCAAGGAGGGGTTTGGGAGGGATTATAATGTGAGTCCGACGTCATCGGGGTGACGAAGACATGTGTGTGGAACGCCTGAGCCCATGTGACGAAGCTCGCGTCCGTCGCTCGCGCGCAAAGCGCCGTGGACTGGACGCGGACCTAACACGTCATGTGGCTCGACGGGAGGAAACCCGCCGGGTTGCGGGGCCGGAATGCGAAGTTGCGCATCAGTCGCGAGGCTCACCTCCGCCTGGTAAGTGCCCTTGAAGGCGAACATGTTGCCGAGCATAGCGATGACGTTGGCCATGGTTGCGAGTGCTGGACGTTACGTCGCAGGCCCCTTCGTTTGTGTCTCCCGGCGCGAGGCACCCAGCCACTCTGTGGATAAGCAAAATGCCGACCAGTCAGCTCGTATTGCAGCCGACCGCACGCAAAGTGAAACTCGGTGGGTGGTGGAGGCCCGCATCATAATTGGGCGCGGCTGCGCGTGCCGTCGTGGAAGCGAGTGGTTGAAACCTCGCCAGGTCGCCTTCAGCCCCCATAGGAAGGAGATGACGCGCTATGCCGACTACGGGTGCGTTCGACAACTCCCGCAACGGACCCTTCTACGGGAGCCGGTTTTGGAAATTTCCCCCCTCCGGTCCATTTCGTGCGCTGACCTTCGCCCTCCCGCCAACCCCGCGACCACCACAGCGACGAGCCGACGACGATAGGGTACGATGACGACCTGCTGGTCGATGAATTTGCGTCCGTTCGGGTAAAGACCCTCCTGGACACGTACGACTCCCGGTACAAGACGTACCTGGACATCGACACGGTGGTGCGATCCCGCTCCGGGTCACCCGTCACGGGCGCGGGCCTGCGCAAGCGACTCCCGAGGCAGAAGCTCGCGGAGAAGATCGCGCTGGCACTCGGAGCCCCGGGGAGCGGCAGGGAGACCACGTGCGCCAAGCTCGCCAAGGAGTACGGGTTCACGCAGCTGTGCGTCGATGGGCTGCTGCGCGCGGAGATTGACGCGGAGACGCCCACGGGTCTGCACCTGATGGAGGACATGGAGGAGGGAATCCCGATCGAGACTGAAGTGCTGTGTTCGGTGGTGAAGGCCGCGATGGCCAAGGTTGGTGCCGAGGGCGGGTCACGCAAGTTTCTGCTGGACTGGTTCCCGAGGGACGTCCGCGAGGCGAAGGCTTTCGACGACCTCGTCGCGGGCATCGATTTTGTCCTCTTCTTCGATGTGGACCCGATGATGTCCGTGAGGGTTGAGGGATGCTATCCAGTGTTGCGCGAGAGGGAACCGAAGGAAGGTGATAAGGAGGACCTGCTTCGACGACAGTTCGAGGCGTTCGCGGCGTCGCGTGCTCCGGTTCTCAACTACTTCAAGGGTGAGGGCATGGCGCATCACCTGCGCTGGTCGGGGACAGAGGTCGGCCGCGGGATCTTGGAGACGGAGGCGAGGGAGGCCTTGGCGGTGGAGAAGGTCGAGCCGTTGCCCATACTCACACCGGATGAGTCCAGGGTGGCTCACCCGGACGACGCGGTGGTTGACGACCTCGTGGACGGCCTCGCAGAAGACGCGCACGAGTTTCACGAGTTGGGCGGGCAAAGTCCGCGGTTCACGACAGACAAACGGCCCCGAGCAGTTTTAGAGTAGCGCTAAAGGCTTAAGTGTTAGGTGAAATGCAGAGATCTTTCATCATCGTATTGAAATCGTCTGGATGACGCGGAGAGGCTATTGTCGTGATGCGCCGCTCTCTCTTATGATTCAGTGGAGGTCGTGAACCTCGAAATATGTACCTTGATGTGGGTGCAAACCCGGGCTCGTCAAAAAAAGAGCCCGAGTTCACTATTGGTGGGTGCAACCAGGACTATAAAAGTCGTCCCTTGAGGTCGCACGAGCGCCATTTCGGCGCGAACGAGAAGCGGTGTAGGATACTGTCGGATACTCCCGCGACCATTAAAAATTAGGCCGGGAGATCCTTGATGATCGCAGTCCTTGCCGCTCCTGCGGGTAAGCGTGACGGGTCGCAAATGTTGCGGTAGCCGCCACTAGCTTGTGTCTTCTCAGTTCGTGAGAGACATGAGGGTGTGCTCAATAGTCGTACAGGAATATATACACCGCCGCGTGCCGTGTGACATGCGTATTGCGGAAGATATCGGAGTGGAAAACTTGGTCTTGCCATGAGTGCTTAGGCAGAGAGCTTGGCCATCAGAAAGCTTGAAAAGTCTCCCTGCGCAGCGGCAGGGGGAGCAGGGGGCGGAGCCGGTGCGGCGTGCCTGGATTGCATAGACATCAGCCTCGAGCTTCGTTCGCTCTGCACCTGCGCGGGCGTCTTGCCTCCGTTCGGCTTGGCCACCATGGCGGCGAGAAGCTCAGGCGTGAGCAGCTGCGGCGAAGATCCCGTCTTGTGCGCCAGCGGCGCAGGCCTGACTGGGGCGGGCAAAACAGTGGCACCGTTCTCGGGCTGCTTGGGGATCTTGAGCATGGCCATGAGGTCGGGGGCGGATGCCGCGTGCACCGGAGGCACTTCCGCGCGGACCGGCGGTGACTGCCCGAGCATCTCCATGATGGCGCCACCCGCATCCTTTGGCGGGCTCGAAGACAGCGGCGCCGGCGCCGCGCCACCCATGAAGGTGGGCACCGGGAGAGCATTTGGCGCGGGTGAGTTGCCAAAGGCTGGGCCGGCCCACCTGTTGGGCACGTCCTTCTCCCCAGGCTTGGCGTTGCTGCTCGCGGGTCTCGCCTTGTTGTCAGCCTTCGGCTGGCCGTTGGCGAGGGGCACTGGGAGTTGCTGCCCTCTCTGGAGCACCGCCTTGGGCGCGGGCACCTTCTTCTGCGCCTGCGCGGGCTGAGGAGGCTTCTTCTTGGACTTCTTACCTCCGCCGTTCACGTTCTGCTGCGCCATGACCGGCTGCTGGTACTCGTACGTGAACTCGGGCCCCTGAGGCGGTGTCCCGCTTGCTAACCCGTACGTGTTCTCGTTCCCGTCGGTGTCGAAGAAGGGCACCAGATCCCGGCCAAAGCCGGGCATCTGCGGGCCATTATCGCTCGGCTTCGCTTGTGAAGCCGCAATCAGGGCGTCGACCATGAGATCGCCCTCGCCCCGGAACACCCTCGTCGTCGTCATCTCTCCCTCTGAGGAACCCTAAATAGTCTACGGGAATTCCCGCTCTTCTTTCGTGTCGTCTCGTCCGCTCTCGCCGCACCACGCGAGAGGCGACCTTCAGTTACGCGTTCGCGATGTTTCTACGAACGTGTGTGATCGACCGTGCGTCCAAACCGCGCCGGCGATGTGAGCTTTTTGTTCGCGCTGGCCCCCTCGGGTCCTTGCCGACTCTCGTGCCGCGCCTCTCTATTAATGATACGGTGCGCTTCGTCAGCTCCAAACAAAACGGACAGCCTGGATTTCTGGTCTCGGGATTCCGACGGTGTGAAGTCAGTCTTTTTGCCCATACGTCGGGAACGGTA
>MDTA01103117.1_pt1 | contig 15269 bp, 30 predicted proteins | sample 811151 | NCBI WGS metagenome assembly MDTA01 (sample SAMN05326648, study PRJNA326480) | marine metagenome | isolation source: seawater | place: Indian Ocean: South | collected 2010 | reverse complement strand
CATGGCACTTAAAAAACCTCAACAAAGTTTAAAGGATTGGACAAAAGAAGATTGGGGAACCAAGTCTGGCAAACCTTCTACGCAAGGCCCAAAGGCTACGGGTGAGCGTTATCTTCCTAAGAGTGCTAGAGAATCTTTAAGCTCTTCAGAGTATGCCGCAACGTCTGCAAAGAAAAGAGAAGACAAAAAGAAAGGGAAACAATTCTCTAAACAGCCTAAAAAGATTGCAAAGAAAACTGCTCGTCATAGATCTAGTACAGGTGGACTGATTGCGTCTGCAATGGACGTTAGTAAGCCCTGCTAGTCAATAACTTCTATTTCAATACGCCTAGCTCTGGACATTACAGGCCGTAGTTTAGCGTCTGGGTCTACGTATTTGTTCTCGTCGTGAATCAACGACACATTATATCTAACTCTATTAAGGGCGTGTGCAGTGTCTGACCACTCTCTACCGCCTGCTAATACGCCTGAATACCAAGACTCAAAGATCTCATCACAGTATAATTTAGAATTAGAGTGAAACACCCCCTCGTTTCCATAAGACATGATATCATCTTTGCTATTGCAGATATCATTCCAGCCGTGTCCAAAGTCAGAAAAGAGATACCCTGTTTGTTGCCACGCCTGATTCTCTGGGCCATGTGCAAGACCTACAGAATGTCCAATTTCGTGTAAGTCGGTATAGATAGTACAGCGGCTCATAGAATAGGGCGGCTTACCCTCACTAAAATATCTCTTGACTTTAGCTACACCACAAGTATCGACATAAGACAGACCATAACCTAAAACAACATCTACGGGCTTTCCTGTTGTTATGGTTCCTACATCATACAAACCGTGCCAGTGTGCGATATATAGTTTAGTGAGCTTGTATTGTATATGGACGCCTGATAGCGCATAGACTTTATTGTATTCTGCTACACGATTTTCCCATTTATCCCACTGAGGATGCTCTTCATCTAGCTCTTCAAGGATCTCTACAGGTACGTCTTCTCCATAGTCTCTGTGAGAGGCATATACAAGTACGCCTAGCTCCCACGTTACGACTCTATCGTCATCTCCCCCATAATATATTAAGTCTTGAGAACTGTTTTGTCTGTGGCCTTCACAGTCTATTCGGCTATCTACCTCACAAACCGGCTCTTCTTCTATGCGGAATTGTATCTCTTGTCTACCTAGGCTAAAGATACCATCGCCTGTACGCCCATCTCCAAAGATGTGGACAGTATCTCTACCGACTCTAACAGCCTTGCCTATAGTAGTTGAATGATGAACCATGCCCCAAGGCTCATCGCGGTCTAACATATCTCTATAATTTACATTGACTACAGCAGGATCAAACTTGTCTCCAGCATCCTTCTCCATCGACAAGTTTAAATAACGACGAAAGCCACACTCCCAAGACCTAACATTTTTTGTTGAGTAGCGATTGCCGTCAGCGTCTTCGTAGATAAACCACTCTACGCCCAGATAATCTTTAGAGCAACCAGAGTTTATTAGGGTGTCAGCACCTTCAAGCGGCTGAGACACCAACAACAACAAAAGAAAAAAATACTTGAGCATTAGAGTATTCTATTGATAGCATCTATATCTACTTCAAGTTTAGAGTGTAAGTCTCCGGTCTGTTCTTTAAAAGACTTTATTGCCGCACGAACCAGTATTTGAGTATCTTTATCACGAAATACTTTTGAAATGTGTTCGTCAGGAAGCTCAGTTTCTTCAGTAACAAAAAGCCCGTCTGAATCTATCAGGATACGAAAACCTATGATGGTTGCGTCTTTCATAGTTCGCAGGCGTTGCCTACACAAGCTAAGGTTTGTGCTCCTTCAGTAAAATCATCTTCTTCATTAAGGTTCCAATCAAACTCTGTTGGAAAGTCCTTAACCATTTCATTGTATGCTTCTTCAGTTATCTGCTCATATGGGGCTTGGGCATAGCTGTGCTCGTCATACGGTAAAAAACTAATACCAGAAATAGAATCAAAGTTATTATAAACCCAGTTACCAATCTCAAGAAACTCAGAGTCCCGATAGTAGACGGTGATGCTGGGTTTGTGCTCACACCAATGCTCTTGATACTTGGCCCACAACTCTAGCTGTTCCATGCCAGACTGCTCTGAGGCGAACACAGCGCCCTCTGGGGCTTGTTTAGGGAAAGAGAATACCTTGGTACTGGGTGAGAAGTTATCCATCTCACAAGGCACCCCAGCGTCTTCTAAGACCTTACAAAGCGGGTCACGCATATCAGCCCTAACACGGCGAATATAATAAGGTGCATATCGTCCATGAATACCAGAGGCAGAATCAACTAGCTGAGACACTGTGCCGCTAGGCTTGACGCAAGTAATCGCTGTGCTTTGAGGAATACCTAAACGCTCTGCCCACTCTTTGTTGGTTGCAATAGAAAGATCACGCAGATCTTCAAGCAGTAAATCAAGATCTTCGTTTTCAAGAGTAAGTAGTGGATTATCTAAAATACCTGTCAGGCTGACACCCAGCAAAGATTCTTCTTCTGTATTTGTTTTCCAAATATTTCTTAGGTATCTGAAGTCCGTGAGGGTGGCTTGCAAAGTTCCCAAGATAGTCGCAATTCGTACCTTTCTCCTGAGACATTCAGCCGTATCTTCCGGTCTGACGACAACTTCTGAAAGGTTGCAAACTTGTGATTTTCTAAGGATGATTTCAGAACATGGATTTGTTCCGAAATCTCTGTCGCTATCCCGCCTACCATTTCTTTCAGCTTGTTTTTGGCTTGCGGCTCTACTAAAGATTCCGCGTTCTCCGCTTTTTGATTCATAAAGACTTCTCCACTCATCTAAAAATTGTTCAAAGGATGGCTTACTGGTGTAGCAAGCGCTGTTGTTTGCGAGTCCACGTTGTGACTCAGTGTTATACCAAGCTCCGTGCTTGGCTTGGCGCAGTGCATCATCAGAAAGATCTGACAAACTAATCAAGGCTGATCGTCTGACTCCTCCGACAACGACGATTTGAGCGATTTTACAGCAAAGATCGTGGCATTCAAGGGATGTAAGCTTTCGTCCAGCCGCTCCTTTAAATAATCTAACTGTAAATCGGAAGAGGTCAATAAGAGGCTCCGGGCCGCTTGCTCTACCTCCAAAAGTTTTGAGCGAGGCACCCGCAGGTCGAACTCTAGATGTGTCCCATTCTGGTACTTGACCACTATACAACAGCGATACCAACTCCCGATACGATTTCGCCCATCCAACTTTTGAATCTGGTACGTGTATGACTGTATCTGTTGCATGAAATTCCTCTGCGATCTCTGGGAGTTTAGAAATGTATTGGTCTTCAACACTGTAGCCAACGCCCGTGCCGCACATAAGAACGTACATCATCTCATCAAAAGATCTAGGGCTGTCAATAGCAATGTAACTACAATTAAACCCAGCCATATTATCACGATCTAGTGCTGGCCCTGCGGTCATCAACGCCCTCATAGACGGCATGACCTCTAGCTTGTTAATAGCTTGAAATATTTCTACGCGCTCTTCGTCAGTAAGCTTATCACCCCAATACTTGATGTATCGGGTAATTGTTTCTCTCCATGTTTCTCGTCTTTCCTCCTCTGGAAGATAACGAGCGTATCTGCTCTTATGTATATATTGTTGATAGGCGTCCAATGTTATTCCTCCAAATCTTCTAAAGCGTTTAGGTCGTTAATATTTAATTTATATTTATTTCTTTTTTTAATTGGCTTGTACTTCGCGTCATCTCGTTCCTCATGTTTTTTTCTTTTATGCCGACTAAACTTTTCTAGTCTCTCACGCTTACGATCATTCATCATCGCTTAGGCTCTCCCTCTTTGAAGCATCTATCCAAGAGGATGGAATACTATCTTCAGAAAACCATTGGAACCCTTTTGAAGAGGCCCATTCAGCGTGATTACGCTTTGTGCCGTCCTTTCTGCGCTTTGCTTGAGGCATTGGTGCGTTGGGATCAGCAAACAAAAACACTAACTCAACATCTTTTGGAAGAGCCTTAGCTATCCAAACATATTTATTGTATTCGTTATGATCCCAGAAACGCCCTTTCGCCTCTAGATATATTTTCTTACCACCTATCTCACGAATAAAGTCTGGGTGGTAGGTGTGCTCGACAACATATGCGGTCTTTTCAGAATGTAAACTCCAATCATTGAGTATCCCTGAGTGTAACTCATACTCCCAGTTGGAATCATACCCCCTTATAGGCGCTTTGTCGATAGGCCTTTTCACTCTACGGCGTCTATAGCCTTTTTTTATTTTAGGTTTCAATGGATTGTTATTGGTTCTTGAGTATCAAAATAAACTTGTAGGATAGTATACAACTCAAACAAAAGTTCTTCTTCTATCGCCTCTTCTTCAGCCAACTGTTTTGCACAATAAAATATTAGAGCTTCTAAACTTAGAGGTTTCATACTAAATCATTGTAGTTATAACTGTCAATGGGCTTAGAAGGATTTTGTCTGAGCTTTCTTTTTAAGTTTCTTTTTATCCAGCGAGGAGTAAATAAAGAATTTCTATGTGAACCCTGTACATAGTAATATGCGTTATCAGGAACATACTCTTTATAATTTTTACGTACAAGCTGAGACGCTTGATCTTCTGATAACACAGTACTCAACCACTCAAAAAATATGTCAATTGCTTTTTGATTTATTTTTTTAGAAAGGCGTCGATTCATTATGAATTTCCTCCACCCTTGGTGCAACCTCCACATGAGTAAGGTACGTTGGCCCGTTTGCATACTGAAATGTGCGAATACCCTGACCATTATTTGCGTCTTTATAGCACTCAAACTTGTACGAACAATACGTGCAATTGCGATGCAGTTTCATATTGCCTTTCTTTCCCTCTGGCACAGACTCATAACAGCGCGGGGGTGGGGTAGCCAGCTTCAAGGCTTTCTTAACGTCCTGTATTTGAGTGTTGATACTGGGCTTGTCAAGCTCTTCTGGGCGATACAAACACAACTCGCCACTCTCCTTATTGATTACAAGAAAGCCGCCCTCAGAGGACTTCTCAGCCTCCTCGTAGCCTGCAAGCTGTGACATATAACCAAAGGGATCATCTTCTCGTAGCCGTCCCTCACGGAACTTGTTAAAAGAGAACTTAGATGCGGTCTTGATATCAACCACTTCCCCATCAATCTTACAGTCGATATGCCCCTTTACGCCCTTGACTGTTACTTCTTTCTGCTCATCAGCGACCTGATGGCCTGAAGCCCTAACAAGCATAAGAAGAATCTCTTCTAGTATATGCCCATAAAGAAACTTAATTTGTAAGGAGGGGGATGGTACTGACGTTTCAGACGGTAGGTTTTGTTCATACCAAAGCTGTCGAGCAGGGCGACCTACATTAGACATACGCAGAGAAAACTCTGAGTTTCTTTCGGACGGTCTAGCCCAAGCCAGAAGCGAATCTTTGATACGGGATATGGTGAGGTCTAGATCTTCATCACTTAAATTAAATTCACGACCTTCAGATAGCCCTGAAAGCTGTCCATAAATATCGTCAATTAGTGTGTCAAGTTTCATTTTCTATGCCTTACAAAGCGGCACTTCCGTGTCTTTGAGTTGTAGTGTAGATACTGTACACCAAGTTCTTTCTGAAGCGGAGTCTTTGCAGAAAGCCTACCATCCTTATAAGACTTAACATCTATCAAAGTAATCTCGCCTTCTGGGTTGAGAGCGACAATATCTACTGGCCCCGTACAGCCACAGTTCTTAAACACATGATAGCCGTGATCCCACAGCCACGTAACAGCGTAGTGTTCTGCTAAATCACCGACCCTGTTCGGCTCGTGTTCTCTCGACATATTCACTATTCCTTATAAGTTTATATTCCCACAGACCCCGCTGTCTATCAGATCTAGCCCTACGATCAACAATATGAGAGCCAAATTTTTCTTTGCGAAAATCTCGCAAGTAAGCAGAGACACTTGCTTCAGGCCTGCCTGTCGCCTCTGATATTTCAGAAAGGGTATGCCAAGCATTATCCCCCATAAATTTAAATACTTTATCTCTTCCAGTTTTTAGTCTGGAATAATCATACTGTGGAACGTATGGGTTTGCATTTAAAAATAACTCTTGTTGCTCCATGTCGGCGCTGTTCATTTCTAAGTTCCTCTTCATGTTAGTTTTTCTCGACGTAAACAAACTAGTCTAAACGTAGTGCGTTCAATACAAGTGCGGTAGGGGTAGCGAGTACATTCTTGTTTAATAAGTTCTTGTTCTACCCATTCAATGCATCGTTCATCTGGGGCTAGTTCAGGATATGAACTACAACCTAATAACAAACAGCACACAAAAAAAATGCTAGTGCGTTTCACTCCAGTTGTCTCCTATCTTATACTCACCATCAAGAGGACAGAATAATTCTAGCCCCTCACCCGACTGCTTTATTGCATCAACCCCCAGTTGTCCTGTTGAATCAGCTACAGATTCTTTTACTTCTAACTGCCACTCATCGTGTACATTGCAAACAAAGTGCGCGTCCAGTGTGTTGAGTTTTATTAGCTGATTAAAATTTATCATCGCCTGCTTCATAACAATAGCCCCAGCACTTTGAAGCAGAGTGTTCAGCGCCGCGTGTTCAGAACGAACATACAGTTTACGTCCGTCTAGTCCTTTGAGGAATCCTTTTGAAGCCGCTCGTCCAACTGTATCTTTAAGATGTTTAAATGCTGGGAGATTATCAAAGAAACGCTTTCTAAGTTCCGTACCATCACGTTTGTTTCCTCCAACCACACTGCCAAGCTTTGCATCTCCTGCTCCGTATAAGAGGGCATAGATAAATGTTTTCGCCTGATTTCTTGATTTAAGCCCTGCAAGTTTTTGATTAGCTGAGTGTATGTCTCCGTGCAGTATTTCATTTTTAAAGCCCTCATCCTTCATGTAGTGAGCCAGCATTCGTAGCTCAAGGCCGCTGGCATCTACGCCCACTAACTTATAACCTTCAGCAACCGTCCAGCAAGCTCGACACTCTGTGCCGTATGGCGCTGAAAGGTTCGGAACCTGTGCCATGTTAGGGCTGTTGTGTGTCATGCGCCCTGTGATTGTTCCGTTTGGATTTACAAAACCGCGCACACGCTCATCGTCGTGAGACTCTTCAAGCCAAGAAGACACCTGTGCTATTCGCTTCTGTAGAAGAAGGTACTCAGCAATCAGAGTGGCTTCTGGAATATCTTTAATTTTACTTAGGGTAGATTCATCAACTATCGGCTGGCCTGTTGGCGTAAATCTTTTCGGCTTCCAACCAAAGTCAATTAGATACTCACCAATCTGCTTGCGTGATCCCAAGTTGAAAGGCACTTCCTCAACTCTAATAGTTTTTCTCTTTATAGCTATCTCTTCATATTCTTCTTGGGTGAGGCGGCTTTTCTTTTCTGTTCCCTCAATAAGCCCCATCTTAGAGAGAGCGCCCGTCTTTGTAAACTGTGCAAGAAGTGTAGTTTTAATCTTCTTAGGCCTAAAAGTTTTTTGAACCTCACGCTCTACTTCTTTAAGGCGATCAGTTAGTTCAGCCTCAAGTATCGTTGCGGCCTTAACGTCCAACAAGAATCCATGCTCTCTTTGATCTGCAATAATCTTTAGTGCCTCGTGCTCCAGCACTACGGACTGTCGGCTGAAGCCCCGCGATTCTGCTTTAAGATTATTAAACATCTTGGCGTTGAGTACCGCATCATTACGGCAATAGTTCAACATCTCTGGAGAGTACTCACCAAACTCTTTGTGGTCAATCTTCTGAAGGCCAATGCGATAGCCCCAAGACTCAAGACTATGCCCACCCTCTCGCGTTGGGTTGAATAGGCGAGACAGCACCAGTGTATCCACAATAGCTGTGTTCTCAGTCAGATCAATATTGTGTATCTTCTTGATGGCTGGTAAGTCATAACCAATAATGTTGTGGCCTATCAGTTTGTCTGCATTGGAGAGGTGAGCCAAGCCCTGAACAATCTCAGTAGGGCCAAAAGTTCTTGTCTCTCCAGAGTCAGGATCGACAGCCGCTATGCACCAGATCTTCGTAGGCTCTAGGCTGTCTGCTTCTATGTCAAAGACAATGCTTTTCATAGTTCTATTTCTTCTTGTTCTTCAACTTCCATTCGTAGTTCACTGAGCCTACCACTGTCCTTGTCATAAAACAAGTGTGTGGCTAAACCCACATCACCTGTATATCTGGACTTGAGTACACGAACCTTTGTGGTACTAGCTTCAATGGGATCTTCTGATTGTTGGTTACGCTCCAAAGATATTACACAGTCTGATAACTGAGCGATGCTTTGAGAGCCGCGTAAATGATTCAGTCCTGTCTCAATGCCGTTCTCGTGACCGCGATTACCATCAATCCTTCTGAGGTGTGATACAAGTATGAGGCCCACGCCTGTCTCTTCTACCAGCTTTCTGAAGTTGTGCATTATAGAATCTATATTGCGGCGCTCATCGCCATCTGTTGTCATAGACAGAAGCATATGTAAGTGATCAAAAACTATCCACTTACACTCAAGCCCCATTGCCATAAAGCGTAGCTTGCTGAACACGCTATCCACATCATTCATCCCAAGGTGTGCATGAACAAAGACGCGGTTCTTATTGTTACCATCATAAAGAACATTAAAGAAATTATCTATTTCTTCTTCGCTGTACTGGGCGCGAACACTGTCTATGTGTAGACGGGCATTAGCCTCAATAGATAGAATACCATCAACAGTCCTACGCCAATCTTCTTCAAGAGCGATGACGCCTACCTTGTCGTTAGTATTGGTGATGAGCCAGTGTTCAAGCTCACGAGTAACACTAGACTTACCTAAGCCTGTGCCGCCTGTGAGTGTAATTAGTTCTCCTTGTCGTAGTCCCTCAAGCTTGTCATTGAGGCCGTCCCAAGGATAGCGTATAGATTCTTTTCTCTCACGCTTCTTGTAGTTCTCACGCTCCTCACTGACATTCAGAATCCCAGACGGCGTATAAAGTTTTGAAGCCCACCACGCAGTGACATAAGCTTTGTGGTGACCCAGCTTGAGCATCTCATTAGGATCTTTGAATTCCACAGGGAGTGAAAGTATCTTAGCTTTCCCCGGCTTGAGGAGACGCGCCACTCTCTTTGCGGCTTCTTTCCCCGCCTTGTCGTTGTCAAAAGAAATAACCACCGTATCAAACGATTCAAGGAATTCAAGATTTTCTTGAGCGTCACGGACTGCGCCCTGTGCTCCATTCTTAACAGATACAACCGGCCATTTACTCCCCAGAAGTTCGTATGCCGCCATCGCATCACACTCACCCTCAGTGATCGTAATGTATTTGCCGCCCGTCTGTGCAATCTGCTGACCAAAAAGGCCAGTTCCCTTGGCAGAACCGATCCAATTAAATACTTTATTTTCTCGACGGATTTTTGTAGCGACTTCTTCATTGTTGATGTACGCAGGGTAGTGGTGTTCAGTGATCTTGCCCGACTCATCTTTGACTGAGCGAACGCCATATTTCTTTGCAGTGTCTAGTGAGATTGATCGGTCTGTTAGTGCGTGATAGAAGGTTTGGTTTTGAGAGAAGGGTGCGTTGTCGTTGGTTCTTTTAAAGCTATTAAAGTCTGCCACGTTGCCTCCCATTGCAGATTCATAGTCTTTGAAAAAGGTTCCACAACTAAAGCATTTTGCAGAACCGTTTTCGTTTATGGAAACAGGGTCACTGCCTCCACACTCAGGGCAGGGCCTGTGGTACTCCACAAAATCGCCCATGATTTATTCCTCCGTTTCATCGTCCTCGACAATTGCAGAGTCATCTAAAAGCTCTTGCATCTTTTGGTGTAGTGCTACCGCAGATGCTTGAGCAATGGTTACTTCATTCTGGAAGTCCTCAATGCGATCATTAACATTTGCTAACAACTTGAAACAAGAGACTGCCTCAAGTGTCAGCTTGGACACATCAAAAACTTTGTCATCAAACGTGTAGCGATAGTTCATAGTTCATCCCCATCATCATCATCATCATCCAACACATCAAACTCAGCACCATCAGGGCTGGCATATTCAACAAGCTCCAGCACTTGCATAGCTTGGAAGTCCAAGCCGCGATAAACAGTGCCATTCCAAGTTGACTCCCACTCCTTGTACTGTACTCGTACTTTAGAGCCATTACCTACGCTGGTATTCAGCGGCTCCTTATTACGATCCATCAGCTTGGGTGCGGAGTTAGGCTGACCGTTCTTTCCGGTAACCTTACGCTTTATGATGAGCGCTGGCCCCTCATCCATATCTTTTACCTTGAACCCGCGTGAGCGGAAGTCGTTGGCAACGTCCTCGTCAATCACAAGGTTCACGGTATAGACCGGAGTAAATGTTGTGTTGGGTGTGGTAACGGATGCCCACATTGCTACGCCTTCAACAATAGCCATAGTATATTTTCTCCTAAGCTTTATTAAAAAGAAAGTTAATGTACAACGGGATACAGCTATAGATAAAATCTTCAGATAGCCGCTCACCCTCTAGCTGGGCTTGCCGCCTGATCCATCCGATCATATCGCTCACTGTTCTGTAGTTGGGCATACCACTACCCAACGTCATGACAAAAGCCTTACACAAAGTATCTTCAATATCGTAGTCTGACATGATTAGTAATCCCCTGTCAGGATAGTCTGCTTCACTAAGTCTAGCAACAAATTAAACTTCTCCATTTCAACATCAGATACTACCCTTAACTCTTCACCAGTATCAACAATAAGAATAAAGGGATATCTAATTTCTTCATCATTAGATTGGTCTTTAAGATTTTGAAGACCTTCTAAGACTTTATCATTTAAAGACTTCTTAGTACTTTTTTTAAAGTTTCCTTGTATGATTTTCAATTTATATCTCCAAGTCAAAAGACTTTAAAGGTTGATTTTATCATGGATCGTGTGCGGTGTCAACCCCCTTCAATTTCTTTAATTAACCAATCAAGGTAGACTTCCGCCTTTTTTAAATCTTCAACACCATTCTTGTAGCGATAACGGTGTATATATTTCATTACATTACCAGCACAATAGAACTTAAACTCTGCTCCTAATTGTTGCTTAATGTAGTCAATTGCTTCTATCCCCCCTTTATTGTAGTGATCTGGTTTAGTTACAGGGTCAGCGTGTTGGTCTTGCGGATGAAACAATTTACCTGTAGCCGTTGTGTTTTTTCGGAGCTTGTTCCATTCTTCTGGTGTTACGTCATCAATGCTCATAACAATATCCTATATACAATTACTAGAGCTAACATAAGAGGCTCTTCTAAGATTACCGTTCCACTTCATAGGTCTACCAGCGGCCAACCAATCTGTGTACTTACTCATATAGTAAACATTGTAAGCTACTATTGTGTCCTCATCTTTGTAGGCATCAGGCATACACTGAGGCGGGTCAACCCAGCCATTGCTTTTTATCTTCTTTGGCATCTTTGAAAGAAACATACGTAGCTTTAACCAGCTTGTATGATTATGTTAGAAGCGTTCATAGAACTCTGCACTCAAAGCTCTGAAGTGTTTATATAACCAATCATAATGCTCATCACTTTGCCTAGCCCATACAGTGCTGGGGTGATTGACATAAGCCGCTAGATAATACTTATCATCCCACTTAGGAAGTATCCAGCGTTTAGCTTTACGGCCTGACGCTGAAGTACCCTCAACCAGTTTACCATCAAGAACTCTGTGTGCTGTTGATAGTATCTGTGCTGATTCTAAGGGCATCTTAACGATGTGCTGATCACACATCCGTTGTGCAGAAGTAACCGGATCTTCATCCAAATAAAATATATTCATGGTGCATAGCGTCCTAGTATTTCATCAATTGGTAAAAGCTGTATACGGTTGATACGCACCGGAAGATAGGGGTGTCCATTTATGTGGCCTATCATAGCTTGTTGAGCGGCGTCATTCGTTTCATAAGCATCACCGCACTCCCACTCATCTGTACCAATAGTAGTGTTAGTCTGATATTCTATCCTGTAATAGTGTAGTGGTATTTCATTTTCGTCTATCATGCTACATCTCCGTGGTCTGTCCAGTGATAGTCTGCATTACCTATCTCGTCAGCGATAAGATCAAAAATATAATCAGTATTGAAGTACCTAGTGACATCCAATCCTGCCAAGTTACCTCCAACCATTTCAAGTTTATCAAGATCTACTCCTTCTGAGTGGTTCGTATAAAAGACTCTAACGTCCATCGTTGCCCAATCGCAGTCTAGTTCTGTCACAAAACTAAACGATCCATACATACTAGGCGTTCCCATACTCTTCCTCCATCTCTAGTCTTGCAATAAAATAGTCAATTTGCATCAAAGCCGTAGTTTTACCTGTTGCCATGCCCTCCATGTAATGAGTAAGAGAAGAGTGCTTACCAAACTCACGTTTATAGTGTCTCATAGATCGTAGATTGTCAGCCTTGAGATCGCGTAAAGTCTGTCTGCATTGACGCAATTCTTGTAACATATTCATTGCCATACCATCCTTTGATAAATTAAAACGTCACAAATAGTGCCGTCAGCCGTCAGCTTTCTTTTATCTTCTTGAGCCATCTTTTCTGTCTTGTACAGATCAAGTGACTTTTCTCCTGCAACTGTATCGTAGTACTCCATAACCCAAACGATCAGCATTTCATTCTCCATCTTTTATCTCCTTCAGTCCACTAGAAAAAATACCATGAAGCAAGAAGTCCATTTCCGCAGGGGAAAGTTGGGGCATTGCTACCCCAAGATCCTTGCGTCCTTTTTGCCAATCATCAATCTCCTCAAGGGATGCGGGTAACTCCACAACCTTTGGATGATCGTCAGTCAAGCAACAAACAAACCTAGTACGCGACATCCTTGACTAGCTCCTCGTCAGTTTTAGTAGTGTTCGCAAGCTGTGCCTCAAGCTCTTTAATTCTATCGCGCTGATTAGATATTGTAAGTGATAGTTCATCTATCCGATTAACAATAGCGTGTTGATATATCTCAGTAATTTGTTCAACGCTTAGGTACTCTTGCATAAACTGGGCTGGGTCAACCATGCCCTCATCAAAACAATAGTCGATGATTTCTTGTTTGCTATAGCCACTAGATGCAGCAGTGTCTATAACATCTTCAAGATTGTCAAACTCTATCTCAAATTCACCTTCGTAATCAGCAATATCTATTTCTGTTCCAACCGTAATGTACCCAGTGGCAATAGCCATGATAGTTCTCCGTTAGTTAGTTAAATGTTTACCGCATCTTGAAGAAAGTCATAATGTACTTTTGATACATGAAAACCATCCTCAAACCTTTTGGTCTTGGTAGCCAGTGAACAGCACCAAGTGTCCCATAAACTCTCTGTGCCAATGGTGTGGCAGACAGATATATAATTAGAAATCTTCTTATCCTTCAATGCCTTAGACTTAATAGACTTAGAGAATGCCAAGTCCTTCTTAGGGATATTGTACATCCGAATGTTATGCACATCAATGCAACCGACTAGCCCAGCAGTTAGCTGGCAGACAAAGCCAGCCTTAGCTAGACCAAGCCCGTCGATCTGAAGGAACACGTTCATAAGAGACAACGCCTTATCATCGTCAGACTTAGATGAGTTGAGCACTGCCAGATACTGTGAATAAATAAAATCTTTGCGGGACATGAGGAAGTTGTACGTTTTAATTTTGTTGCCCCAAATAAATTTAGAGCCAATGCCCCACCGCTTTACATCTTTTAGCTGGTCACCTACAGAGTACCAAGGCTGTTGGATACTCAGTACCACCATCAGAATCACATCCGAAAGATTGTCACTAGATAATCTAGAGTAATCTTGCACAGCTTTTGCATGAATGTTATACATAAGATCCCCTTATAGATTCTATAAGCTATACTCTTTTGAAGCGGGGCGAGTCATTGTATTGTTCAACATCAACTCGCAAGTCTCTGATTTCACTATCTAAATTCCATTCCAGATCCCAGAAGCCTGCATCCTGCAAGCGCCGTTTGAAATCAATAAGCTGATCACGAGCGATACCAGACCCCGGAAAGTCATAAGCAAATTTAGAGTGGTGTGAAATACTACGCTCAATCCATGCACAACACCAACTACTTTTATACTCGTGGTCTTCATTGCCATAGCGCAAACAAAACTCATAGTGGCCTTTGTAAAACTTCTGATCATCTTTTTGCACTACCCAAACGTCATAGTTCTCGCCCTCAATCTCCATAGAAAACAAATAGTTTTCTTCTGGGTGATGGCACTCATTCTTCCACAACATACTCATATCTCCTGACTCCCCATTTGCCACCCATCACCATCTTCAATATAATAATCAGAGCAATAATTTACTTCAAACTCTTTGCACCATCGTTCAGTTTTATTGTCCCGTTGGGCATCAAAGTATCCCTGCTCCGCCGCCTGTTCAAAGGTGTCAAAATACAGGGCTATTTTAATTTTCATTTAACTATCTCCTAAAATAAATAAACTGCATAGCTGGTTGTCTTCTTCAGCTTCCCGTTCTTGCCTATATAAATTGGCAATGAAGTACCCATTTCTATATTCATTTCTTTTTTGTTTTTAGCTATGAGATATTCAACACCGTCTGTAGCCTTAAAGCTACGTAGTTTTTTTACGTGTTGCCATATCATCATATCACCATGTTTGCGCGTTGTTACGTAGTACATATTACTTTCTCCTATTTCGGTTTATCCATTCTTCAACAGTGTCATCTGAATAAGATGCATCAATCCAGAATTTCATTAGCTGATCCATAGACCACTCGCTTTGTTCATTGTGCAGGCAGTCCAGAATAAAAGAGCAGTAGTCCTCGTCATTCATTGCTGACCTGACTAGCCTATCCGTATTTATCACCGGCTCTTTATTCTGTTTCTGCTTCATTAATGTTTCCTTGATCTCTAAACTCAGTTAACAAGCGGCGTAAAGCTATCTCCATTTTTTCAGGCCGTCCGTTCAAAATATATTCTTCATTGTTAGCCTGCCAAATAACAAAATGATCTACAAAATTAAATGCAATCATTGCTATGTCGAAGTCACTTGCTGGGCCGTTAGGCACAAAATCTACTTCCATTTTATTTCCCCTTATAGAATCTATAAGCAAAAGAAAAGGCCCCGAAGGGCCTTGATTAGTAATAACCTTCACGCACTCTGTGAAGGACGTTGAAGATCTCAGACTCTGTGAAGTGCAAGTCTCTCAGCTTTTGAGCCAGCCCTGAATAATCAGGATTAGGCCTAATATAAATATAAAGCTGAACAAGAGATTCAATATCAACATTATCAGGCCGCGATACGGAAGACATCAGAGTT
>MDTA01204775.1_pt1 | contig 15270 bp, 30 predicted proteins | sample 811151 | NCBI WGS metagenome assembly MDTA01 (sample SAMN05326648, study PRJNA326480) | marine metagenome | isolation source: seawater | place: Indian Ocean: South | collected 2010 | reverse complement strand
GAGAAATAGATGAGCTTCGAAAAGAAGTGATGCGGGAAGTGATGGTCGCCAAGGTTAAGGGTGGTCACATAGGGGATCAGATCTATACAAACACACATCTCGCATTCAGTAAAATAACCTCTAATGCACTTAGCATCGGACTTTCGACGACGATAGCGATGTGCGATGAATATAACAACAAGGTCGCTGACAATGAGTAGTGAACAACAGAAGATAGCTTTCACAATCATGCGAAGAGATCATGAAACTGGACTGTCGAAGAACTTTGATGTAATCAGTGCATCAACTAGAGCGGAAGCCAAGAGCTTGTTTCACATGCTGCGCGGAGTCTACGACACGGACAAGCATTCATACTGGGTCTCGTTTCCAGTGATGCGATAGTTTATCTAAAGCCTGAATAGTTATCTTTGAACATTCAGAATAGAAAGAGACAAGTTGAGATTAAAAGACGTAGTTGAGCTAATTAGAGTTGACATGCCGGATCACACCGAAGGTGCGTTCGACGTTCAGATAAAGTCGGATGATGGCGGATCACACGTTGTCATCTACATTGAAGACCATAGCACCTCTCAAGAGATTCTTAAAGTGTTCTCAGATAGGTTCAGAGACTCACGAATCGTTGTTATGAAGGTTCCGGAGGACTATCTCCCAATGGACCGCTGGAAAACCTAGCTTCTCACCTAAAGTTTAAGCAGTCAACGAATATGTATATCTGTACTCGCATGCAAGGAAACAGGTCATGAAGATAACTCGTAGACAGCTGAAGCGACTCATTGAACAGGCCATCAATGAGAGCGATCCTCCGGCAAGAAAGTTTAGAAGAAACAACAGGCCAGTCGAATACTGGGCACGAAGGATAGGTACCAACGTCGCGGCGGGCAACACAAACGAATCGCAGCTAATGGCGGACGTGAGAGACGCGCTCTCGGCAAGCGACTTTAGCGGTAGGTGGCAAGATCTTACAGACATCATGTCTGAGATATATCAGTACGCCAGCTGGGAATTGAACAGGGGGCACGAACTAGAGAAGTGGCCTGAGGTTGAGAGAATGCTGAGAAGCGCGAGGAGCGTGGGCGAAGCAGCCACATTCTTCATCACACCCCTTGTGGATGGTGACTACAATCTAACAGGTCCTCTCACACAGGGTCAAGGCAATCAACTCCGATCAGACATGATGGAGATTCTTGAAGGCCATGAAGGCCACGCTGGATCTGTAGATAGAGGAAAGGCAAAAGAGGAGCCCGCGCTTGTTTCGCAGGGTGTGACAATCGAAGATCTATTTGATACAGATCAGAATCCTCGCCTTCACACCGCACTTGAAACAGGAGACTGGGATGAAGATCTTGAAGACATCTATCACGGTGTTCGTGCAGGTGATATTGACACCGGAGGAAAGAGAGTTTCCTGGGTTCTCGAGCGTCTTCGGGAGCGGATGGAAGAGATAGGCTTGGGATCTAGGCCTCCGCTTAGTGATGAGGAAATTGATCAATACAATCAGGACATTCAGACGGGGTATGAAGAGAGCAGCAGAGAAATGGAGGCAGAGAGAAGGCGCCGCGCAGAAGACAGGCGAAAAGCCGACGAAGACTACGCAAGAAGAAGAGCAGCTCGTGAACGATTCCGTCGAGAAAGAGAGAATAACCAATGAAGGTCACAAGCAGTCGTCTCAGACGAATTATCAAAGAGGCATTGAACTCCCCCTCATATGCTGAAACTGCTGTTCTCAATGCCTTGCGAAACATGAGTGGAGAGAGAGGCCTTCCCGTAACACACGAGTTTCCAGCAGCAGCATTAGATCCGATTATGAAAGACCGGGTGATAAGGGGAACATACGGGATCTTCTTCACTATCGGTCATCTGCGATCTCCACAGTTTGTCACAGGTCCCGGATACATGATTCACGGATACATTCCGCTCGAGCATGTCTCCTCAAGCGTCATATATCCAGACATGCGGTTTGCTATCGACCAAGATGATGATGAGTTTGAAGATGCATGGGAGGCGATGTGGGCAGAGCAAAGAGGGAATCTTGAAGGTCTTGAAATCTCAACCAATTACGAGGAATGGCCTGCATCACAGTGGCAGGCGATCATCGACAACCAGACAGGCGAACCCATTTGAGCGCGGCTAACCAGTAAAAGATCAGAGCAGGTGAATAATTAGATAGTATGCGCATATCTAAGAAGCGATTACTGCAGATCATCAGAGAAGAGCTCATTCGCGAGGCAGATGAATTCACCCTAGGATATGAGTCAAATGAGCCAACAGCAGATGAGCATGCATCAAACGTTAGAGACATCGAGAGGTGGTTCGAAGAGGTTCGTGAAGAGTTTATAGGGTGTACTAAGGAAGAGATAGGCAGGACCAGAGAGGAGGGTCTTTACGGCGAGCTCCACGCAGATGGTGTGACATTCAATGACTGGGTCCTCGGCGGCGAGGATTCGCTCGCCGCCCAGATGAACAGAAGGTGTCCATCACCAATGTTTGGAAACCTCGTAGTTAATGAAGACGGGAACGAGCTCCTTGGCTTTTTGATGAAGGTGTTTCTAGCAAGAACAAACCTTGTCTTGATCACAGGTCCCAATGATCCAAACTGGGGAGCTGAGCGGGGCAGACAAATTGAGAATGATGCTTTCTTTAGATCTCGCTTTGGTGCGAGGATGCGCGGTGGTGGAGATACCCGAAGACAAATAGAGAGACATCTCGAGGGAGATCACAATACAGTATACTTGTACATGTACGGTGTCGATACAGAGAGAGCAAAGAGCATAAGTGAATCGTTTATTAAAGACACGCTGGCACACGAGTTTGGTCACGCTAGACAGAAGCTCACACAAGGTTTTGGTCAAGCTCTTCATACAATGTTTGGTCTTTATGACGAGCTTGAAGTCATCGATGAGGGTATTGTCGACGAGCTCATAGAGCCCTGGCTGAAAGCATCAATTGGAAAAGAGTTTGACTCGGATACTGAAGACATGCTCTTGGATAAGTGGGAGAATCTCGGCGGAGACCTGGGGGATGATCCACCGGTTGGTGCTGGTCAATACGCCCAGATCGCGGGCTGGCTTGAGGTTCGAATGTACAGTGACAATGAGGTTCACAATATTCTAACAACGGACCTGAGAAGGGAGCTGCTCAAGACGTACGGTCCTCTCTACGGAAATGAACCCGATGAGGTAGCCGAATTCTACGAAGATGCACTGCGAGACTTCTTGGGTTTAAGCTTGCCTGAGATAGCCCGTGGTCCATTCAATAATCAGTCTAACATGATGGGGTTTCGACTCTTGCTAAAAGACGATCCTGAAATCGATACAATCTACGGTGAGCTAGCCAGTGCAGAGTCTGATCACGACCACGATCACACTTGAGCGCGGTTAAACAATAAAAGATCAGAGTAGACAGATAGTTATATTAGAAGCGGGGAGACGATGTGCGCATATCTATTAAGAAGCTGAGGCAGATAATTCGAGAAGAGGTTAACAGGACGGGTGATCAAGACGGATCAGTTCACGTACCCTGGGCAGAGGAAGCTCGCAGGCTAGATGGTGAAATACGAAAGGCTAGAGAGGAGTACGCGGGCTGGTATGAGAACATGAAGAGTAAGCCCGATTGGTATCAACCCAGGTTCCTCGAGTTCTTTGAGATTCCAGCAGAGCTCAGGGGACGTAAAGACGCTGCGCTCATCAGATCTAAGATGTACGATATCGAAGACCACGACCACTACTCAGACACCACAGAAGGCCAACAAGCGAAAGACTATCTCGAACCCTTGGTCGATGCGCTAGATGCACACTGGGCTCACGTCGAATCAATATCTGATGCTGAGAGAGCTGCCTTCGGCCAATGGGCGATGGATAACAGGCCTGACCTGGTTGATTAGACGCCTACACGAACTTCCATCGAGTGCCCGAGCGAGTGCCCGCGTACGTGTAGCTCCCATCTAGCACCCGCGACAAGTGGCCGGTTGTCACATCGAGCGCCCGTGCATCGAGCGCCCACGTACGGGGCTCATCGAGCACCCATATTCTACCCGAGCGAGCGCCACAGCAAATCTTAGTTCTAGCAGAGTAGGGTTGAACCTAAGCCCCCTCTAACACAAGTTGACACTTTTTTTCACTTTCGTGACACTTTTCCTGTAAAATCAGCATCCTGTGTGATAGAATGAGTATATAAATCGATGGAATAAGGTGGAGACAATGGGTAGGGTCAACAGAGGTCAGAGCAGGCTCGAGGAGTTGCGCCAAAGCGCGGAGTCGAGGCGGGAAGAAAGGGCGCAGAGGACACCGGCGGAGCAGCTCTCACTGCTAGACTCAAGACTCGGGACTGGGGTGGGTGCGAAGAAAGAGCGAGCTCGTCTCGCCTCGATTATCGAAAGTGCATCGAGGTCGACCAGTGAGAAGAAGGCTGAGGGGAAGTCGAAGCGAACGTTGAGGGAGAAGGTGAAGGCGAAGGAGCGTCGAGGGCGAGAGCGAAAGAAGAGAAGAGATGAGTGAGCCCTGGGAAAGTCGACCACGAGATCGACCTCGCCCTCGACGCTTGATTAGGGACCTCGAGTACGTCGGTTGCTGGATGTTGATCTCGGCGGTGATCATCATTGAGGGAGTTCGTCGCAGCCGGAGGAAACTAAAAGAAGAAAGGGCGCGTGCAAAACACTGGTAGGGTTGGTATAATATAAACACGGAAGGAATTGATATGATCATTCGTGTTACTCGTGATATTGTTTTTGGAGGGGTTGTTCGTCTTGGTGAGGGCGCAGTTCGTGTTGTTGCTGATGATGATTTTGTGACAAATGGCTGGGGACCAGATGGTGCTACTCGCACCGCACTTTTTGTTCCAGTTAATGTGACAGATCCGAGTGCAGGTCATGTTGCTCTTGAGGCAGGTGATTGGACACTGATTGATCCCCTCGGTGGATCTGATGACGGGTCGTTTTAGGAAAGGCGCTCAAGATGATGTCGACAAACGAAGAATATGATCGCGGATTTGAGGACGGCTACGGAGGCTATCCCGCCGCGGCTGATGCAACCCTCGACTACGACTGCGGCTACGAGGAAGGTCGAGCTGTGGCAAATGACGAGCTGGAAAAAGAAAACCATGCCCGTGCAAACGCACTGTGGTAGTGGTATAATATAATCACTAACCAAGGAGATATGATGATAGTTACCGGAAGCGGTTTTTCTTTTCGACCAAACGTTAACCCGTGTTCTGACTGCGGTGAGCGAGTTCTGCCCGAGCCGATCGTGTTCGCCAAGCTTTGTCGTGTGACTGGGATGTATGTCTGCAACCCATGCTACATCGAGAACCAGGAATCTGCGGCGGCGTCGTTGCCGAACACAGTCAGCGGACGTCACGAGGAGGTGAGCTAATGCTCTGGGAAGAGATGTCACAACTGGGTGGCGACTATCGATTGCTTAAGCTCGCTCACACAATGCTCGACGACGATGAGGGCCTGAGCGAGAGACAGTTCGAGGAGCTTTGGAACCTCATCCACTGGATGATCGGCGACACAGATGAGCTCGAGGACCTCTTCAACCACGTCGAGGCAACTGACGGTCGCTACTACGTAAAAGAATCTATGTCACGTGCAAGCTGACAACAGCTGTGGTATAATGGACACACCAAGGAGGTTACACATGGAAGAAAAAGTTATCCAGCTCTCAGACTATCTCGGAAAAACGTTCGATCCCATCTTGCGCAAGGGCGACGTCGTGCGCATCGTGCTCACAGATCAATTTGAGTGGGAGGCGGACGAGGAAGAGATCATGGAGTTCGATGGGCACACGGGCATCGTCACAGGAATCGAGATCAGGTATCCTCAGAACCACGACGAGGCGCCGGGACAGGCTGCCTACATCGACATCAGTGTTCCAACTGGGTTTCACGGGGATGGAACCTGGAAGACATTTCACGCTGTCAGCATCCACCACGTCAGGCGGTTGGTGACTTCAACGCAGATCATGCGAGAAAGCAAGGACTAATGACAACATTTTCACTTTTGATGTTCACATGGACAATCGCCATGGGATGGATACTAATCGAATCGGAGAAGATTCAAAATGACTGAAGAAACACAGAACGCTCGACGTGCCGCGATGGTGGCACCTGACATCAAGACAGCCACACCTGTTGAGGAGGACACAAGCCCTTATCAGGACGGTCCGTATCTTGTTCTCGATGACGGCTCAACCTATTCCTCAAACGGTCAGGTTGTCTACATCACACGTCAGGGCAGCAAGCAGCTCGAGATGTTCAATGACTTTGAGAACGTCGATTACGATGAGATGGAGGTCATCACCCTCGATCAACTCTTGAACGCTTACAATAAAGTGCACGGTACCAACCTCTAAGGCGTGCAAAGCTTATCAGCTTTTGGTATAATGTATAGGCCAACAACAAAAACCATTAATAACTAAGGAGAATGGAATCATGGCTCGCAAGATTGAAATCAACAAGGTAACTGAGTTCGGAACTGACAAGAAGGGCAACGCGGTCTTCCGCGCGGCTGGAACTCTCAACGGCGAGAAGTTCGTCGCTCTCACCATCCAGTGGAAGGGTGAGCCGATCTTCAAGCTGCAGGAAGGTGGCTCGCATCGCAAGATGGCAGAGAGCCGCTTCACCCGTGGCGATCGCATCGCCGCAGCTCGTGCTTGCAAGGCAGCTCGCCTTGAGATCTTCGGCAACGGCTCCAAGGAGCAGGTTGCTCCGGAGCTGGAGGCTGGTGAGACGGTTGAGCTCGCTGCCAAGTAGACAACCCTAAATTAACGGGCAGGATCCACTCGGGTCCTGCCCATCGTTGTAAACTTCGAGTTTGCGCTGTACAATAATTTAGGAGGGTTTATGGCTGAGTTTATTTTGCTTCTCACAGTCACTGCGTTGAGCATACTGATTGGTATCATCATGGGGTTCATGATCGATTACCACCTGAGGATTCAGAAGATCGAAGCGATGTATGAGAGAGATGCGCAGAGCGTAAAGCGTGTCGAGGGTGAGACAAGCGATGTCCCTGTTCGAATGAATTCGCCACCGACGAAGGGACAGAATTTGGACATTTACGTGTAACTTAATCTCAACTGTGGTAGAATATGGGTAACAAGGAGTTAAACATGGTAGGACCATTTCAGACAGCTAGAACTAATGCCGACACCTTCGTCTTGAACCTTGCATCTCTCGGAGCTGTGCAGTCACTGCTGGAGCGCTCACGTGAGTGCTCCGAGGCAAAGCACATCCTCGACTGGCGTGAGGATGCAGACGATCGTGCAGCACTTCTTGAAGCTATGAAGGAGCAGCGCCAGATCAATGAGATTTTCATCAAAATCGGAGAAGGTCTTGAGAAAGATGGCATCAGTGCCTGAGGGTTACTGGATCAGCCTCGTATTTCTCATCTGTGTTTTTATTAAGCACTGCGTGTAACTTGACTGCAGCAGTGGTATAATAGTTATGTCAAGGAGGACAACAATGCGTATTCTAATGAACGGAACCCTGGCCATCTCAGTTCTTGTGCTGGCCAATGCATGCTCGATGGAGACGTCTCAGACTGGAAAGGACATCATCCTGTTTCTTACTGATTCGCCTGATGAGATCGGAATGTGCGAGCCATGCGGATCGTGCTCTGTCGATCTGTGCCGTACCACTCCGGAGCAGGAGGCAGCTTGGCAGCGTCACCTCGAACTGATTGGTGATGAGCCCGTCCGCTTCCCTGAGGAGTTTGATGAGTTCGAATCAGCGGCAATAAACTAAAAGCCGCGGCGTGCAAAGCAAGGCTAGCTGTGGTATAATAATAACATAAGGAACAAGGAACACTGTTCGCACTGGAAACCCCAGTCGTCTGGAGCCGAAAGGCTAGGTTCCCAAACCTTTAGATCTTTTACAACTTAATCCCCGGGTCCGAAAGGAGGAGCTCAAAGAGGCACCGGACGGTCAAGCCAGTTATTGGTGTACCGGGGATTTAATTGAGGCCTTGGATTTAGCGGTCCAAGGAGCCGGTGGGGACCGACAGTTACGTACGCCGAAGAACCTAAAGTGAGCGATGCATTGGTGATCGCAAGAAGTCTTTAGATGTCCTGAGAGGTATGTACACCAACTGCATACTTCGCACTTCGTGGCGGGTCCCCACTTCCTCTTTACATTTCAAAGCGTGCAACTTAGGAAACTAAGTGGTATAATATAAACACCTACCAACCAAGGAATATTAAATGATTCAAGCAGCAGAACCTCTCAAGTCATACAACAGCAAAGGCGTCCTGGTGATGCAGGTGAACACCACTTTCCAGAATGGCAAGAAGACCATCAGCCTGTGCTGTGACAACAGTGTCGGGCGCATGGGTCACGAGCTGAAGCGCTCAGACATTCGCTGCCTTGTCGAGAACAAGGATGTTACCTCTGAGGTGTTTGGAGTCGGACAGTACGATGTCGTACCCGCAAACATTAAGACCATGCAGCAAGCGATGAACTGGCTCAACCGAGTGTCCTGGGGGTTTGATCGATGATGTACATTCTGACCATTAACGATGTCGTGTGGCTTGAGACGAAGAGCAACGACGAAGCCTTTGCCGAGTTCCATCGATGGGCAGGTGCTGTCCCGGGTGCGAAGGTCAACCTGAAGTTTAAGAGGATTGCAGCATGACGAAGATGTTTCTCTGGCTGATTAGTCAGGACACGAACAACGATTACGACACTTACGGGCAGGCAGTGGTGGTTGCGCCTGATGCAGATTCTGCTCGGCTCGTCTACCCTTGGAGCAATAGAGACACGGGCATGCCCATTCTTACCTGGGACACTGGGCGCGGCTGGATCACCATTGAGGACGGAGAGGAGTGGCCGTGTAATGACTGGGTCTCTCCTAATCTTGTTACGGCGCTGTGTGTGGGCGTGGCTGCCGAAGGACTGAGCGCTGGACAGGTTGTTAGTGCATCTTTTCGAGCGGGATAGCGTGCATCCTGGGTGCTAGCTGTGGTATAATTAGAGCATAAGGAGGACGCATCATGCGCTCAGACATTTCTAAAGTTCTTGTTACCACTGCTCGATACGGAAGCCGTCTAAAAAACGGAGAGGTTCGCGCTATGCGCCGTGAGCGAATCGATGAGGATTATGATGGTCCGCGTCGCACTAGTATGAAGCCTTCTCACCAGCGCTATGCTGATCGTAAACAGTTGAACGAGTACCTCAACCCTCTGCAACGCTTCCTGCATAAGCAAGTTGGCCGCCGCTGGGACGACGTCTACTCAGAGATCTGCGAACATAACAGCCGTAACAGCGCAGTGGGTGCTCACATCTATGAACACCTCTTTGACTACGTTGAGGTTAACCCGACAGCAGTGCGAAGCGGCTGGTTTCCTGTGCGATTCTTTGTAGATGATGGCGGTGTTCTACGGGCTAGCGAAGAGCCTAAGCGTCGATCCTGGGCTAAAGCGGTGCCGGATTCCTGGCGCAGCACTGAAGATGAGTTGCTCTGGTACGTCCGGCGAGACGACGGTTGCTGGTTCGAGTGGCGTCTGGTGCCTGAGCCCGATAACCCTGTCGAACGCTGGGCACTTCAGCGGCGACCTGGTCGAACAGGATTCAGCGATAGTCTGCCCTGGCGAGCCGGATATTACGGCGAACTGCGGACTCTCACTCGTAAAGAAAAAAGAGCACTGGGTATCTGATTCGCGTGCATTGCGAAGGCAAGCTGTGGTACAATAGAGGTATCACCAAACAACACAGGAGAGTGATATGGAAGCCCAGGTCTTTTACAGCGTAGGTGACACCATCGGAGCTAAGCTTGGAGGCGAGGTGGTCAAGGCAGTGGTCAAAGAGATTCATGAAGATCTCAGCGAATGCAGTGTCCTTCAGGGGCGTGGAGTTGTTGCAGCTACAGAAGATCACTTCTGGTGGTGCTTCCGTCATGAAGATATCGTCTGGTCTGATTCGGCGTCTTTCAGAAAGTGGCTTAAGGAGCAGACATGAGACGTGTAGCTTTTCAGGTGCTGTGGTATAATAGAGGCAGGAGGTACAGAGAATGTACGTAATCAGGAAGTTTAATGGCGATGACTCTCTCAGCTGGGCAGTGTTCCGCAGGATCGATCTGCCCAAGGGGCATCGAGGGCCAGTGTTCCTCGGCGAGGCCCGACCGCTGATCAGTGGGTTGTCGAGGACCGAGGCCCAGTACCAGAAGCAGCAGCTGACATCTTGGGCAAAGAAAAACTAAGGCCCGTGCAAACCACAGGCAGCTGTGGTATAATATAAACATGGAAGGAAAGGAATCCTTCCGAAACCAACCAACCGACCCGGAGGTCACCATGGCTCGTACTGCCAATTCCAACTACTCTTTCTCCATCAACTCCGACGACGTCACCGTCCTCTCGGCTCACCCGAAGTCCGGCCTGGCGACTGTCGTCATCCAGGGCCTCTGCGAGGATCCGGACGGCAACGTCTTCCACTTCGCAGCTCGCAACAACCTCGACCTCCGCTACCCCGAGCGGTTCAAGGTGAACTGGAACGGGTCGAAGGCCCGGATGCCGGTCGCTGCCGGTCACGGTTTCGATGACGAGACCCGTAAGGGCAAGGTCATCACTGATGACCTCTTCATGACCCGGGGAGCCCGGATCGCTATCGCACGTCAGTGCATCTCCCTCTTCCCCGAGGCGAAGCAGCTCTTCCTGGCTACGGGTTCCGAGGAGCCCCCAGCCCTGGAGGTCGACGCCGACGCCGAATAGGCCGGGGCGCCCCCCTCATTTTAGGGCCCTTTCGAGGGGCCCTTTTTTGTGCTCGATAGGGCTGGAGGGGGCCCCATCTCTGGAGTCAAAAAGGGCTAGGGGGGCACCCCCGGGGGGCGGGGGCCCCACCAGGGGCCTGCAAACTCAGCCCTATAGGGGGCCCTCTGGGAGGGGGTTAAGGTCTCTCACGAATTTCCGGAATTTTGACCACCTTTTACCCTTTCTCTACATTCATAGTGCTGACCTTTACGTTTTAGATCCTTTGCCCTCTTTCTCTTCATTCAGGACAGGTGGTAGGAGCAAATCCGAAACGAAGTTAAAAAAGAAAAACCCTAATTTTGCTCAAAAATTTCCGGAGAAAATTTGAAAACTTTTTCCTACTATTCAATATAGTTATAAAGGTTAACTACGGGAGTGGTAAATGAAAATTACACGCAGACAGATTAGAAGACTGGTCGAAGCAGTTTATAAAGAAGAGATGATAAACGAGGTGCCCGGAGCGGATCTTACTGGCGATGAGCCTCGGAGGAGCGACGCACCGGAATCACCAGCTCCTGCAACCAGCTCGAGCAGTTCAAGCACTAGTCGCACTGGTCCTACTGGTCTTGGATCGTGGACAGATGATGACGGCTACGGTGCGGAGGGCAATGCGCTAATCAACAAAGTCAAGGCAATGACAGGTGAAAACAAGCACATGGCGATCGCTCAGCTCCTCAATCTGTACACTCAGGGTGATGCTGATACTGAAGACTGGAACGCCTGGGTGTCTGGCTGGGGAACAATGAATGAGATTTATGATTTCTTAAAGGCAGAAAATGTTACAATCGCGGAGCTAACAGCTGCTGAGCCTCACTACGAGAGACTTTACGGCAGGGCACTTAAGAGCGATCTAGACGGTGACCTCAATTCCACAGATATCACTAGTATTGAGTCACAGCTATACGGATTCAGAAACTGGCTTGAGAACTAAGTGAAAATCACTCGACGCCAACTCAAAAAAATAATACAAGAAGAGGTGAGCCTTCTTCAAGAGCAGTCCTATGCACCCTCGTATCTGCTCGACTTTGCCAAGGCGTATGCAGGTTTAGATTACAGTGCTCGGGAGCAGCTTGACAAGGTCGCTAGTCAGTGGTATACTGGCATACCCGGTGAAGAACAAGCGCGCCGAATGATAAGTGACCGTCAGAGTTTCGGTGGCCTTAGAGCGGTCCTGGATGCACTTCGTGTACCCACAATGGAACTGGATGGATCTGACTCCAAAGACCTTCAGGAGCTGATCGGGGCCATTAGAGATGAGTATAGCGAAGGGGGCCGACACCCTAGAGACACTGACGGTGACGGCAACGTCGACTGGAGCGAGATTGAGGGGTAAAAAATGAAAATCACACGGCGCCAACTCAGAAGACTCATATCAGAAGTTATCAATACACCAGAATCAATTCGTGACTGGGATGACAGCCCTGAGACTCCTGGGTGGTATCTCGACATTGTCGACGCCATCGATACTCTCAGTAGAAATGACGAAAGGCTATTCGATCTCATGAGCTCGGTGAAACAATATCTCGATACACCCGGGGCGATGACACTTGCGGGCCGAACAGTCAACGAAGATACCGAGATGGTGTCAGGAGAGCTTGACCTGTCCCTGCCAGAAATTCCCCCTAGGGGGTCAGACCCTGAATGGGATGATCTTCAAGTTTCACTTACCAGAAATATGGAAAGCCAGCCCTCCATCAACCCCTCAGCAAGAAATGCTATTTTAGCCCTAGCATATCACGCTTATAAAGCCGGCGGGGGAAAACCCGGAGTATACTTTAAGGGCAAGTTTTAATTTATTTGCTTTCCCTGACTTTTTTGTTGTAAACCGCTTGGTATCCTTGTATAATTGTTTCAATTGGTTATAGCAATAGCCAATACAATGCTTAACATATTAATATTAGGAGATTAAAGCATGCCATATACAAAGTCAAAGTCCACCAAGCGATTCAATTTTGGAATCAGCCGCAACGAAACCAGCCACAAGGCCGGTGCCAACACTGTCACTATTTCTACCGGTGGTGATACTGAGCGATACAGCGGAAGCACTACCTCTGTCACGATGACTGTTCGTGAAGCACAGGCTCTCCAGAGCTTCCTCAACGAGAACCTTGACTCGAGCTATTCCCCGAGTGTTTAGTCTCAATTAAGCAAAATTTATTTTTGGAAGGTGCGATTTTATATCGCACCTTTTTTTTGCTCTCTTGTTGAATAGTTATTATCACATGCAAGGAGACAGTGACATGAAAGTTACGAAATCACAGCTAAGAAGAATCATTAAAGAAGAGCTTGAGACTCTTCACGAACTAGACTTCGACGACGCAAGGACAGCGTTGCTAGGTCCCCAGTTCGCCGCCATGGTCGCAGGAAGCAAATTGTACGATAGATTTGCTTCCAGCGATCAAGATGCCGGTGAGGCTCTAAGAACCCAAGACGAAATTAACGCTGAGACGGCTGAAGCGATTCAATCTCTTGAGCGAAGAATTACCGATGTTGCTCTAGCTCTTGATGATTTTAGGTTTCCACAAAGTGATGTTGACTAGCACAGCTTTTTTACACGTGTCATGCATTTCCTCGTGTTGGAGTCGAAATTGATGATGAAATTTTCCGCGAAAATTTCACAGAGAAATTTCGATTCTGCTTTGTAAGGAAAAAGATTGTATTAGATAATAGATATAAACGTTGGTAGGATACAAATATTCAACAAAGGATTTTTAAAATGAAAGTAAATAGAAATACACTTCGAAGAATGATCATGCAAGAAGCAAAAAATTTGCGATCCGCACCGCGGAAAGTAACAGCTGCTGAGCTTAGAAGTATCATTGCCGAAGAAGTTAGAAATGTCAAAAAGGGACAAATGAACGAGGGTATAATTGATACGGCAATTGAGCATATTCATCCAATGATTTCCGGGCCCTTCGAGGATGCGGGCTACGACGGCGACTGGTGGGCAGATGAAATTATTGACTCCTTAAAGGCTGCCGGTCTCGCTGATCGTATAAGGTGGAATATAGGTGGCTTGCTAATGAACGGTGACGCGCAAAGAGATCTCCGGAGAGTTCTCAGCTTTGACCCAGACGAGATCGGACAGTTGTATCCGAACCACGGAGACAGGGTGCAAGAAGTTGGCCAAGATGTTCTTCGGGTTCTTCAACGCCACGGATACGCTACCTAATTTGTTGAATATTTGAAATTGATGATATGTATTTTTGCATATCATCATGAAAAACAGTAAAAAATTAACATTATTTCTTTTAATACTATTAGTATTTTTACCATCTCATAAAAGTTCCGCTGAGCCAACCGGCCTTTGGGACTTTGATGATTTTGGAGAGCTGTCTACAGAATATGTTGATGTTATAAGGTTTAGAAAGAGTCCTTATATTACCTCTTACTGGAAGGACGAATTTCCAGATGTAAGAATCTGTGCTGATAGCGGTGTTTCTATGTCTAGGGCTAGAAGCGCTGTTCATATGTGGAGAAGACTAGGTTACTCCATGGGCAACATATACTGGGACGACGGCAGTCATATATGTGCCACTGGAGGGGTCTCGGGAGAGATTATAATAATGCTCGTCAGCTCTGACATTGCAATAGGTAACAACCTTGCTGTAACGAGAACTTTCTACGACAGGCATACAAAGGTGATAAAGAAATCTCAAATATTTGTTTTAGGTGGCTACGCAAATAAACCTAGACTCCTTGAGCACGAAATAGGTCACGCCCTGGGCTGGGCGCATTTCAATAGAAATTTACACATTATGAATGCTCATTATCCTGATACTGGCACTAATTCGCACAGGATTAGGCATACAGACTATGTTCGAAATATAAATTTTTTTCTGAGCGACGCTCAAGAATATTAGTTGGCACTTATCATCATAAGATAATAGTTATAAGTGTCAACGGGAGCAACAAATGAAAATTTCACAAAAGCAGCTTCGAAGAATAATACGAGAAGAGAGTAAAAACGTATTAAGAGAACAGTCCGAAAGGGAGCCTGAGCTTCGAGAGTTTGCCAGAGGTCGTGGCGGAAACAATGTTCGTAAATCAGGGGCAAAAATTTCCTCCGCTGCAAATCAAATTATGGCAGAGGCAGAAATTCAAACAGGAAAAATGAGAGAAACTCTTTACAACGTTTCAGAGTTTGTAGGAAAGATAGGGGAGGCTCTCGCAGGTCTAGGGTCTCTAGAGGAGGGCTCGTCAATGGCTGACAGTCTACCAACAGTTCAAGAGCTTCGCAGGCTTCAAAAAGACATAGCAAGGTTAGAAAAATGAAAATTACACGTGGCGAACTTAGAAGAATTATTAAAGAAGAGTTGACGCGGTCGTCAGTCCTCAGAGAGGGGTGGGCAGCAGTAGACTATGAAATTGCCGACTATGGTGAGGGAGAATCCCTGCTCGGAGAATGGTTTAGCATTAGCGGGATAGATGCTGAATGTGCCTCGTACGCCGGAAATGGAAATAAAGATCCGCCCTATTATGGATGGTTTCAATTTACGTCTGACGGAAAGCTTTGGTACGGAGACGAAGATACGTG
>MDTA01160826.1_pt1 | contig 15271 bp, 13 predicted proteins | sample 811151 | NCBI WGS metagenome assembly MDTA01 (sample SAMN05326648, study PRJNA326480) | marine metagenome | isolation source: seawater | place: Indian Ocean: South | collected 2010 | reverse complement strand
TATGTCTATATTTTGGATTTGGGATAGATTTTATTTTTTCAAAATTAAAAAGAAATTATAGTAATAATGTATAATAATATTTATTATCTCTTTTTATTATTTCTATCTTTTGAAATTATTTTATATTTTTTGGTTCATTTTCTAAAAAGTGATTTTCAATGGATTATAACTAAAAAAGATGAATTTCCTTTTAAATCTAAATTTGAGTTTAATAAATTTTTCAAATACAGTTTTGATAAAAAAACAGGATGGGATAGAAAAAAAAATACATCTGGATTCGAAATTTTAAATGGCAGAAAAACCTATTTTAATATTACAAAAAATGGTTTTAGAAATACCCCATTAAAAAATAAAAAATCTTTAATTTCTGTATTTGGTGACTCTTATGCTTTTTGTAGATATGTGAATGATAACAAGACCTGGGAGACCGCGCTTGAAAATAAAATTAAAAGTTGTGTTAAAAATTTTGGAGTTGGAAATTTTGGACTTGATCAAAGTTTCTTAAAGTATAAAAAAATTAAGTCTACTAAATCAACAAAATTAATTATTTTTGCATTTGTCCCTGAAACAATAGTAAGAATAAATTCTTATTGGAAGCATTATAATGAATTTGGAAATAAATTTGGCTTTAAACCTTTTTTTAAACTTAAGGGCGATCAATTAGTTTTAAAGGAAAATGTTTTATACAAAAATATTAAAATTAAAGCTCTTAAACAAAAAATTTTTAAAGTTAAAAAGGAAGATTTTTTTTATAAATCAAAATTTAAAAGTTATATGTTTAAATTTCCTTATACAGTATCTTATTTAAGATTTTTTAGAAGGAACACAATAATTTTTTCAAATATGTTAACTTTTAAAATTTTTAAATTTTTTAATTTAAAAAATTATAGAAAATTCTACTCAAAATCTTACGACAAAATTATGAAGGATAATGTTTACCAGGCTAATGAAATGTATTTTGATAAATATTTCTCCTTCCATTTAAAAAAGATGATGATAAAAATTAACCAATCAGTAAAAAAAAAAAATAAAAAATGTATTTTTTTAATTTTACCCCAATATCATGATATTATTTTGATAAAAACAAAAGCTAAAAACTACCAAACTTTTTATAAAAAACTCTATTCTAATAGCCAGTTAAACATATTAGATACTACTAAATATTTTTTAATTGAGAAAAATTTACATGAACTATATCTAGAGGATAATTACGGTGGTCATTTGTCAGAAAAAGGAAATAAATTTATTGCGAGACAATTATACAAATATATCAAACAGAATAAATTTTTATGATTTTATGGTTTACAGGAATTTCAGGAGTAGGAAAAACCTTAATTGCTAAAAATATATATAAAATTTTAAGTAAAAGAAAAAAAAACCTAGTCCATGTTGATGGAGATGTTTTTAGAAAAATGCTCGGTAATGATTTAGGTTATACTTTAAAAGATAGAAATAAAAATGCTGGAAGAATAATTAATTTTGTATCTTTTTTAGAAAAACAAGGAATAGATGTTATAGTTTCTGCAAACTTAACATCTAGAAAATATAGATTGTATTGTAAAAAAAAATTTAGCAAATTTTTGGAAGTAAATATTTCCTCAAATTTTGATATTTTAAAAAAGAGGGATATAAAAAAAATATACAGTTCTAAAAATTTGTCCAATGTTGTTGGATATGGTATCAAAAATTTCAAAAGTAACACAGCATCACTAAAATTAATTAATAATGGATCAAAAAGAGATTTTTTGAAAAACTGCTATAAACTTATTAAAATTTTTAAACAAAAATAATATAAATAAAAATGACAAAGAGATTTAGAGACAAATGTTATTTATATTCACCTGAACACCGATTTTTTCATTATTTTTTTTATGCTGATTATGTTTTTCAAATTAAACAATTGGTAATCATTAATGATTTAGACGCTATAAATGAAAACACTTGTGAAATAATAGTAGATCAAAATTACCTTTCTAAATTTGTAAATTTTAATTTTAAAAATTATGAGAAAGAGTGCAATATCTTATTATCAAATGACGGTATTGATTACGAAATTCATTCAAAAAATATAGAAAAGTTAAAAAATACTTTTAAAAAAGTAAATATTTTTTCTTTGTCAAACTTTTTTATAAGCAAAAAAAGCACAATAAGCCTTAATAATTATAAATTTCAAAAAAGAAGAAGTTTGAAAAAAATACTAGGAATTAATTTACAAAAAAAAATAAAGTATTTTTATCCAATTTTTTACTCAATTTATAATTTTATCGCTAATTTTAAATACTCAAAGAATTTAATATTTCAAAAAAAGATCGTTTTTGTTGGTAAAGCAGATAGCGAATCTTTAATTAAGGTTTTGGAAAAACATTTTTCTCACAATAGAAAAATTATAATTAATTTTTCAAATATTTTTCTTCATGGTTGTAAGATAGATTGTCTTAACCAAGTTTTTGACTTGTTTTATAAAACAGAATTTGAAAATTTAAAATTTCATTTTAAATATCACTTGGTAAATCTAATTGTTAGAACAATCTTAGTTAATCATTTAAAAAACTTTGAATGTTTTTACCATAAAATGAATGCTAAAATACCTTTGGATTTACTGCACTCAAATATTTATAATAAATTAATAATGCTTGATCTTGGGTGTAAGGTTGGCAACTCAAATGTTAATAGTAGAAGCTTACTTATTAATCGTTTTTATAACAAATCTAAAATAAAAATAAATTTTTTTTCCGATAATACTGATTACAAAAAAGAAGATTTTTTTAAAAATAGGCTTATTTTATTGAAGAATTCTTTGAATTATATTTTAAATTTTAAGGAATTTAATTGTTCAATTGAAATTCTACAAAATGAATTAATAAAAATGGACAAATTTTTAAGATAATAAAAACTTAATTTTTGTTTAAATTTATAATCTTATCACAGTCTTTTAGATCATTAACATTATGAGAAATTATTATTATTGTTTTATGTTTAGATAGGTTTTTAATTTCTTCTAAGATTATACTTTTTGTATCTATATCTAGTGAATTAAAGGACTCATCAAAAATTAAAATTTGTGAGTTTTTATACAAAGCTCTTGCAATACTTATTCTTTGTTTCTCCCCTCCTGATATTTTATAGCCAAGTTCACCTACCAATGTATTTATGCCCTCATCTAACTTATTAACAAATTTGTTTAGACCAGATTTTTCTAAAGCATCATTTAGTCTAACTTTATCTATTTTATTTAAATCTGTTTCAAAAGAAATATTAGTATAGATCGTATCATTAAATAAATTATTTGATTGAGTTACATATCCAAAAATTTTTTTCCATTTTTTATCATCTACATTTGCAGACATATCATTCAATTGAATATAGCCACTCTTGGGCTTCAATAATCCTGTTAATAAATCAACTAAAGTTGATTTTCCACTACCTGAGGCACCCACTATACCAATAAATGATCCTTTTTTTATTTCTAGATTAAAATTTTGGAATACGTTCTTTTTCTGATCATATGAAAAACAAATATCATTTAAATTAATTTTTTCAAATTCATAAGCCTCATCTAAATCTGTTTCTTCTTTATCAACATTCTCAATGATTAGTCTTGTATCCTTTAATTCAAAAATAATTTCATCATTTGATTTTTGAAGTTGATTAATCTTTTGTGCTGAATAAATGATTTTATTTATAGATGGGACCATCCTTACTAATATAATAGCAAGAAGCGCTGTTTTAGGTAAAATTTCACTCATTGATAATTGTGAATTAAATAAGTTTAAATTTATGTATAACAATATTCCGATAACAAATAATAACTCAAAAAACACCCTAGGGTAACTTCTAATTATGTAAGCTTTTCTCTGGAATTCTTGGAATAATGTTTCCTCTTTATTAAAAAAATTTAAAAAATATTTTTCCTTGTTAAACAATTTTATCTCTTTAATTAAAGAAAACGATTGCATTAACCTTTTAAGAGACTCTCCTTCTCTTTCAAATGAAAACTGACCATATTTAATTAATAATCCTCTAAAAATTATAAAATAAATAAATGAAATAATAGCAATAGTAGCAGCTATAAATAATACTAAAACTGGATTAATTGTAGTCATAAACATTAAAAGAAATATAAATAAAACAAAATCATTTATAAATGTCATGGTCATTCTTATTGCTGAAATAATTGAGGATGTTGATGTATTAATATTTCTTACTAATTTAGCACTATCAGAATCGATATGAAATAAATAATCATTATTTAAATAAGACCATAACACAGTTTTTTTTAACCTAATCTTAATATTTCTTTCAAATGTTTGAGACCAATGAATAACAAAAATAATAAATGTATTTTTTAATAAAAACATAGATAATATGATTAAAGAAATTAAAATAACTTGATTAGAACTGTCTAAATATTTTTGTATAAAATTTAATGAGAACAAGTCATTATTAAATACTTCTGTGTTATCTCCAAAAATTCCTAAAAGGAGCGGATATAAAGATCCAATGCTTAAAGTTTCTAAAATAACCTGAATAAATGCAAAAAAAATAAACATTAATGACTTTTTTCTTTCCTGATTAGTCATTATTTCCCAAAGAGATATAAAATTTGAGATTAAGGTGTATTTTTTGTTCATTAATAATTATAATAATTTTTTATCCAAGATAAAAATTTTGTAAAATCTATAAAACGATAAAACTTGCATAAGATTAAATGAAGTAACGCTTCCATTTTTTAAATAATTGTCAAAATACTTTAGAATATATTTTTGATTAAAAATTCCAATTTTTTTTAAATCAGATGAATTTAAATTATCAAAAACAAAATCTTTAAGACTTGTTCTAAACCAATCTTTTTGGGGGTCGACAATTGTTTTTTTCCGTGTTTCAAAATAATTTTGATTATTTGTTTTTTCTTCAAAAATTTTTCTTAAAATCCATCTAGTAACATTATTTCGAAATTTATATCTATTACTTAGATTTACACATTCTTTGAATAAATTATGATCTAAAAAAGGAACTCGTGCCTCAATCCCGTATGACATTGAAATTCTATCTGTATATTGAAGAACTCTTGGCAATTTAATAAATAATATGTCTTTTAATTGAGAATTTTTCAAATTGTTTAGATCTGGAAAAATTTTGGCTTTACCAAATCTTTTATTGGAAATAAAGTCTTTATTAAAAAAATTTTTTTCAAAAAAAGGAACACCGTCTGAAGTGGATAATCCTTGACTGGTAAATGATCTTTCGTAATTCTTCAAAATTGTTCTTGAAAATGATTTTAAAATATATTTTTTGACTAATTTTTTATTATTGTTAAAAAAATCCATTAAATAAGGATAATAATTATACTCATATCCTCCTAACATTTCGTCCCCTCCATGACCCTCAAGTATTACGTTAATATTATTTTTTTTTGCTATTTCATATAACTTGTTAATGCCAAATAATCTTATGGATGTAATCGGCATTTCAACTTTTTTTATCAGTTTATCAAAATTTTCAATGATATAATTTGGGGTTACGATTGTATTATAATTTTTAATATTTAATTCTTTTGATATTTGTTTTGCTTTAAAAGTTTCACCTTCAAAATCCTGAAAATCATAAGTAAAAGTAGTAAAATTTGTATTCAATTTTGAGTAAATATATTTTGCTAAAGCCTTGCTGTCTGTTCCACCACTTAAAAATAAACCTATTTTTCTATCTGAAATTAAATGTTTTGAAACAGTGTTATAAATTTTGTTATTTAGGTTTTGCGCTGTAATTTTTTTTTCCTTAGGTTCAATAATTTCAAAATATTTTTTAATTTTTATATTCTTTGAGTAAATCATTAAATGTCCAGGCTCTATAGAATTTATATTCCTAAAAAAGGTATTTTGATTGTGAGACAAATAACCTTTTAAAAAGAAATCCCTTAAAGATATCTGATTTAGAGTTTTATTTTTATTGGAATAAACTATTAATGGTTTAATTTCTGAGGAAAAAATAAAATGATTATCGTCTTCTGTGTAGTATAATGGCTTAATTCCTAGTCTATCTCTAATAGCATAGAAAATTTTTTTATGAAAATCATACAAAATTATCGAAAACATTCCTTCGATGTATTCAATTGATTTTAACCCGAGCTCATCAAATGATTGTGCTAATACTTCAGTGTCAGATGTGCCTTGAAAATTTTTGTTTTTCAATTTTTTTTTTAAATTTTCAACATTGTATATTTCGCCATTAAAACACATAATATATCTTTTAGATTTTGAGATATATGGTTGTCTCCCCTTGTTGCTTATATCTCTAATACTAAGTCTAAAAAACACTGTACTTATTTCATTATTGCTGAAAATTTGTTTGTCGTCAGGACCTCTATGTTTTAAAAATCCTGAGATATAATTAATTTTTTTGGAGCTCATTTGATTTTTGCTTTTATTAAATATGAAGATAAAACCACACATAACACTAAATTTTATAGTACTGCTTGTACCATTTTAAAAATTTGGATATCCCTTTTTTATAATTTGTTTTTGGGAAGTAGTTAAAGCTCTTTTTCAATTTTGATATATCAGATGCTGTCCTTATCATATCTCCTGGTTGAGGAGGAAGAAAATTTTTTATTGCTTTAATTCCTAATTGTTTTTCTAACTCTTTTATGAATATAAGAATGTTAAGAGATTTTCCATTTCCTATATTATATATAGTATTATTGAATACTTTTTTATTAGGATTTTTAAATACTTTTATTACACCATCAATTATATCATCAATATAAGTAAAATCTCTGTAGTTTTTTCCATTATTAAAAATCTTTATTTTTTTTTTTGATAAAATTGATTTTGTAAATATCATTGGTGCCATATCAGGTCTACCCCATGGTCCATAAACAGTGAAAAAACGAAGACCAACTACTTGTAAGCCATAAAGTTTATTATAAGCGTTTGCAATCATTTCATTTGAAATTTTTGTAGCTGCATATAACTGAATAGGATTATTAACATTTAGACTTTCATTCAATTTTTTTTTTTTTATACCTCCGTATACGCTACTTGAACTAGCATATATTAGTTGATCAATTTTATATTTAACCGCTAAATCAATAATATTCTGAAAACCAACTATATTACTTCTAATAAATTTTGATGGATTTTGTATCGAATATCTAACACCTGCCTGTGCAGCAAAATTAACAACCTTACAAATTTTATTTTTTTTGAAAATCATATCTAGCTTGTCTCGTTCTATAAGATCTATTTTATTTATTAATATTCGATCTTTAAATTTTTTTTTTAAATGCTTTACTCTGTTTTTCTTTAAGTTTGTATCATAATAGTTATTGAAATTGTCGACACCAAATATTTTAATTTTATTAAATTTCTTTAATAAATTATTACAAAAATGAAAACCAATAAACCCTGCGCAACCTGTTACTAATATATTCATCTATAATCTAAAAACTGAGTGCTTTTTGTCAAAAATACTTTTGAGATCGACAAATAATTTATGGTGATTACATAAACTTAAAATCCTCTTTATGTTCATTTTTTTAAAGATATCATGTTTTACTGCAAGGACAACAACATCATATTTTTTATTATAATTTAATCTTTTTAAAATATTTTTTTTATAACTCAATAATTCACCATTATCTTTTACGATTGGATCATATAAATCAATTTTTTTTACTTTTTTCCTTAAATATTTGAATATCTCAATAACCTTTGAATTTCTTACATCATTGCAATTTTCTTTAAAAGCATATCCTAATATCAATATTTTGCTTATTTTAAATTTTATACCTTTTGACTTTAGTAATTTTAGCAAATTTTCTAAAATAAATTCCTTCATGTTTTCATTAGTCTTTCTGCCTGACAAAATCATATAATTTTTTTTTATTCCAATTTTTTTTGTCAAATATGCCATGTAGTAAGGGTCTATTCCAATACAATGACCACCTACTAAACCAGGTTCATAATAAGCAAAATTCCATTTAGTTGAAGCAGCTTTTAAAACTTCTTTAGTATCAATATTAATCTTATTAAATATCATAGATAATTCATTCATTAATGCTATATTAATATCTCTTTGAATATTTTCGATTACTTTAGCTGCTTCTGCTATTTTAATATTTGGAGCTATATAAACCTTTTTAACAACTGTTTTGTAAATTTTTTTTAATTTTTTTAAACTAGATAAATTGGATGCAGAAATTATTTTAGTAGTATTGTACAATTTATATTTAGACTTTCCAGGATTAATTCTTTCAGGGCTATAGCCAAAATAAAACTCTTTATTAAATTTCAAATTTGAATATTTTTCAATTATAGGTACGCAAACTTCTTCTGAAAATCCTGGATAAACAGTTGACTCCAAAATAACAATTGGTTTTAACTTGCTATTTTTTATTGAATTGCCTATCAGAATGCAAGATTTTTTTACATATTTTAAATCTGGTGTTTTATCTTTTAAGATTGGCGTTGGCACACATATAATATAGATGTTATAATTTTTAAGTTCGCTTTTTTGATTAGTTGCGTATAAATTTATATTACCTATTTTTTTTTTATTAACTTCACCAGTATAATCTTTTTTTTTTTTAATTTGTTTTATCTTCTTTAAATTGTAATCATAACCTGTTACCTTAAAATTTTTTGCTAAAGAAATAGACAAAGGTAATCCAACATATCCCAATCCTAATACACATATTTTCATAAACAATTATTTAATTTCATTAAATTTATATTAAACTAGATATTACTTTTGCTATTTTGGAACCAGCTTGCCCATTTCCATAAAGTGTATCTGTTTGATTTAATTTTTTTTTGATAAATTTTTTTTTTATTAACTCTTTAATCTCATCTTTATTGTATTTTGCTGAGGTTACATTTTTGCCCATTTCTCTTCCATTTTGCCTACTACCAATGTTGATACTTGGTATACCAAGATAAGAACACTCTCTAATTGCAGCGCTTGAGTTACCTAAAATTCCGTTACTGAAATATACTAATTCTAGAAAATTATCAGGAGACATATTTTTTACAAAAAAAATTTTAGATAATTCTTTTTTGTTTAATTCTCTTTTTGTTCTTAAAATTTTTGAAATATCAAAAGATCCAGCATCAGAATTTGGCCAGAACCAAATTGCCTGTAAATTTGATTCTATTATGGCTTTATAAGTTTCTAAAATTTGCTTTTTTCCAGATCCATATTCGTTTGTAACTGGATGTTGCATCACAATTATATATTTTTTTGAGAAATCAATTTTTGAACCCACTCCGCTGTATTTTTTGTGAAAATTAAAACTTATCAATTTTTTTTTCTTAATTTTTTTTGCAAGATCAATTGATGGACAACCTACATTAAAAACTTTAGTATCATCTTTAACTATTTTTTTTAGTCTTGAAGCGCTATTTTTGGTTGCTGGAAAGTGATAATCTGACAAACAAGAAATCGCATCACGAACCTTATCGTCAATGTTACCAGAAATCTCTCCACCTTGTACATGTGCTACTAATATATTTTGATAACTAGCTGCTATCGTTGGTGCTATCACCTCATACCTGTCTCCCATTACCATAATCATTTTGGGTTTTAATCTTCTAAATAAGCTAGAGAATTCAATAATTGCCATTCCAACAGATTTACAATTATTTTCTAAACTTTCGTGTTCTATATTGTTATAAACTTTTTCATAAACTTTAAATCCATCGCCTTCTATTAGTTTATCTAAATTTCCATATTTTTCTAAAATACTTGACGAAGAACAGATTATTTGGAAAGAGATTTTTTTTTTTATAAACTCAGTAATTATTGATTTAAACTTAGAGTAACTGCTCCTAGAGGTAATGATTATGAATATTGTATTTTTCATTTCACCAATTGAATGTGATTTTACCTTTTGGGTTTTTGGATGCAAACCTGCCTTTATAATAATCACGATTTAATAACTCCATTTCAGATAATTCTCTTTGCGGATTTCCATGCATTATTTTTAAAAGGTTATTTTTATTTTTGAAATATTTTTTTATCTCTTTAACATTTTTCTTTGCTTCTGTAACTAATGATTTAAGTTGCTTAAAATTTACTGACACAACTCCATCTCTCGTTTTGTTTTTTTTTAATAAAGTAAAGTGCCTTTCTATTATACTAGCTCCATATAATATCGCTGCCAAGCTCAAATTATTACCACTGACTTCTGGTGATGAATGATCACTTATTCCGACAGAATAATTGAGTTTTTTTAGTAATTTAATCCTACTAAGATTAGCTTCTTTTAATGGTGTAGGATAAATCGAGATACAATGAAGAAAGGTAAATTTTTTTTCTAAGTTTTTAAGAATTTTAGCTGTCTTATTTATCTCTCTTAAATAAGTTCCACCCGTAGATATAATTAAATTTTTATTTGTTTTTCCAAGTTGTTCTATTAATTTAAATGAAGAGCAATCGAAACTTGCAACTTTAAAAGTATCAAAATCTAATTTTTCTAATTCTTTAATTCTATTTAAAGAAAAAACTGTAGTCATAGGTTTAACTTTATTTTTTAAACAAAGTTCAATAAAATATTTTTGACTATCTAAACTTAAGTCTAATCTTTTTAACCTATCATACTCAGGTTTAAAAGGTCTTCTAATCACTTTTTTTATACCACCTTCTATCAACCCTTTTTCAAATCTCGCTCTTCTAACTAAGTCTTTAGATTGCATAGATTGTATTTTTACATAATCTACTCCGGCTTCTACTGCTGCAGAAACCATCTCACTCATTAATATTTTATCTCCATTATGATTTTGGCAAAGTTCAGCGATTATTTTAACCATCAAAATTAAATTTTTTTGCTAATTTTCTAGTTCTATTTAAATCTTCAATTGTATCAATATTTACATAAGAATAATCTATTACATGGAAAATTGTTTTTTTTAAATAATTTTTTTTTTCTTTTATAAGTTGTTTTGTTTTAAAAATATAAAAAATTCCATTTCTTTGAAAAATTTGACCTAGCTGTTGTCTTGCAATGATATTTTCACCACTTTTCTCATAAAGTTTTAAATGACCTTTTGAATTTATTAAAATTTTTTTAGGATGATATTTTTTTGAAACTTTGTTAACGGACCAGCAACTATAAGCTTTTTTTTTTACAATTTCTTTGCAAGATTTTCTTAAATCTTTTATTTTCCTAAATGGCGAAGTTGGCTCTAAATAGATTATATAATCAAAATTTTCTTTATTCGACCTTATAACGTTTTCAATTACTCTATAAGCTGAAACATGATCTTTAGAAAGAGGTTTAGGTCTTAAGATATAATTATAATTTTTTTTTTTACACTCTCTAATAATTTTTTTATGATCAGTGCTAATAATAATCTTATCAACAAAATTACATTTTTTTGCGAATGAATAGCTTAGATCCAAAAGAGTTTTATTATTTTTTATTTTTCTTATATTCTTGAGTTTAACTCCTTTGCTACCACCTCTAGCAGGGATTATAACCAAAAAGGTTTTAGCTTTGAGCATTAAATTTTAAATCTAATTCTGAAGTATTAAAATTATTCAATCTGGTTTTTCTATCTTCTCTGTTCAATTTATTAATCTGTTCATCTTTATAAATACTATCTTTAGAGTAACTTGTAGTTGAAACTTCCTCAAATATACATGGTTCACTTAAAGCTCTGAATTTGTGCCAAACCCCTGGTTTGACTAAAAGAGTATCTCCAGGATAACATTTTCTATTTTTTCCATTTAGTGTAATATATAAAACGCCTGATAGAATTTGAAATGTTTCCTCTTTTAATCTGTGTTTGTGCAATGGATGTTTTTGATTCCCAAAAAGCAAAACAATTTTTTTGGCGTATTGTCTATTAATGCAATTAAATAAAAAACATCCATATTTACGAAATTTGTTTATTCCATAATGGTGTGATATTTCTAAGTCAAAGCTGTTCCCTAAATTTATTTTATTAGCTCTTAATATTGCTTTTGCTTCATGAATATAACTTGTTGTATTTATTATTTCTTTATTAAGTTTAGTTTTTATATCTTTATTTTTAATAGGATTATCTTTTTTAAGATTTTTTAATATTCTATGTTCTTTGTGTTTAAAGCTGAACCCAGAGGATGAAATTTGATTTTTTATTTTTGGAAAAGCAAAATAAATGTGATGTGGTTTGATTAATTCTCCCTTCCACATATCTTTTTTTAAATATATACCTCTTTCAAGTGTAGATAGAGTTTTTGTCTCGTTTTTGGTAACTATTTTTTTTGTCTCATTTCCAATAATGGTTTTAGTTTTTTGCATTTGATTAAGATAATCATTAAATAATTCTGGCGTAATTGAATATTTGTTAAGCTTGTATTTCTTAGAGTAAATACCAATATGTTTTTCAAAAATTCTTGCTCCCAATGAATAGGCTAAAGGCCCAATTAAAAAATCTTCGGGATCTTCATGAGTAGACCATCAGATTTTAACTTTTCCACCAAATCTTTTTGACAACTTTTGTATCGTATGAAGTTCACTAAATTTTGCTTCTGTAGGATAAATACTTACACAATGCATGAGAGCAAAATTTTGATTTTTTTGTTCAAAAAAATTAAATAATTTATCAATTTCACTTATTGATCTTCCCCCTGTCGAAATAATTTTGGGTATATTATTTTGAGCTACTCTTTCCAATAATGTCCAATCATTTGAACTTACACTTGCAATTTTAAGATAATCAAATTTAAAATCTTCAATTAAATTTACTGACTTTTCATCAAAAGGTGTGCAGCATGTTTTGATTTTTTTCTTTTTAATATAATCAAATAATGTAGTTATTTCCTTTATGTCTAATCTTGTTGTAGTAAATCTTTTTACAAATTTATTGTTTTTACCTTTTTTATATTTTTTATGAATATAGGTTTCTAAGTCTCTAAACTGAAATTTAATGCACGCATTTATCTTAAACTTTTTTATTATTATGGAAAATTTATCTATAATTTTTTTTGCATGTTTCAAATCACCAAAATGATTGTTAGCCAAGTCTAATACGAAAAGATTATTAAAAATGTTTTGCATTCTTCAATGTTTTACTTATAATTTTCATAACTTCAATAGAATATTCCATATTTAGTGGAGAATTTGAATATTGAATTTGATTTTTTAAACTTAATATATGTTTAATTTCTTTTTCAAACTCTGAACTTCTATTTTTTAAAAATTTATAATTTCTAACAGATTTATTTTTTTCATAATAAATATTATCTAAATTTTTTATATAAGAATTTTGCCAAATTATTTTAACATCTGAGTTAAAAAACGTAGCTTTTTTAAATGCATTATCTTCCAGCATATCTGTTTCTAAAATCAAGTTAACTTTTTTGCTTTCAAATTTTATTATAGATGAAATATCGTAAGTAGGTTTTTTGTTTTGTATTTTAAAAAAAACATTACTCTTTAAATTATATTTACTAATTTTAAGTTTTTTTAAAATGTATACTGCCAAATGTAACCCATGAGAATGCTCGTGTATTGCGCCTCCTCCTTTTCGGATATCTCCTAAATATGAGTCATATTCGTTTTTCAACCAAAAATGAGCTCCTAAAATGCCCTTAAAACTTTCCTGCCATTTAATTGAAATTAATATATTTTTATTTTTATTTTGTTTTTCTATTAAATTTAAAAATTTTTGGAAAGATGGAGAAATGGAATGATTATAACCACAAAATAAATTTTTTTCGTATTTTAATTTTTGAAAATTTTCAAGGTAGGTAGATAATGGTTTTTCAATTAAAATTTTTTTATACCTCAAAGTTTTCTTAATTTTTTCTAACAATTTAATATGTGTATTTGGCGGCGTGCCAATAATTATTAAGTCAAAAATAATATTTAGTTTATTTAAATTTAAAAATTTAATTTGATTGATATTATTGTTCCATTTACCATATCTTTTTGGATATATTTGATGTTTCATTCTTTTCAATGCTTCAGAATTTTTATCAGTAATATAGACTTTGTATCCAAGCTTAATACACGCGTATGACATGTGATTACCTATAGAACCTGCTCCAAATATTAATATTTTTTTCATTATAAGCTTATATAGCTACTTTATTTATGTAGGCTATGATTTTTTTATATTCATCTGGCATAATCACATTTTTAAGGAGTCTATTGACTGATGATTTGTAAATACTTCCTTTAACTTTGCCTGTTTTTCTAAATGATGAGTTTCCGATACTTTGCTTCCCTAACACTGTAGGAGTAATCATTGATTTAGAGTATCTTATATTTAATATCTTAGCAATTTTTTTAGACATTTTTTTTGGATTATTGACTAAATCTTCAAACTTAATTATATAAACTTTTTTTGGATACTTTTTTTTAAGCAGTAAATAATCTAACACTTTATGTCTCCAGTGTTCCCACATATCATCTAAAGCAACTTGATTTACATAATTTGTATTATGTCTTGTTTTAGCATAAGAGTAATAAAAATTCTCAAACTTTCTAATTGGTGTTAGACAAATAATTTTTTGACTACGTTCTAATAAATAAAACAACTCTCTTCTTAAACCAGAACCGCACCATCTATATTTATATTTACTTTTCTTTCTTTTACTTACAAGTAAAGCTTTAGCAGATAAGTAAAAATCAAAAAAACTCATGAAATTGTCTATTTTTAGTTTTTTTTTTTTGGCATCTTTCAAAGCTTTTTCAAACTTGGGATAGTTTATATTTTGAACTATATCCTGAAAATCAGTTATGTGGGCCTCGCCTTCAGGCTGTAAACCAGACCATAAATAGCTTTTAATTTTATTTTTTTTTAAATTGTAAAGTTTTTTCCATTTGTTAATACCACTCCCGACTCCAAATTTAGGTTGTCCTGAAAGATTTGAAATATATTCAAAATTTAATTTCACTATTTTTTTTTTTGTACTGAATTCATTAGTATTCGCATGAGAAAAAACCGTTCTCAGCATATCATCTTCTCCAACTTCAAATTCAATCTCTGGATGGTTATCAAGCATTGATAAAAGTAAATGATTTCCACTTCTTGCTGGACCAGAAATAAAAATACATTTTTCAGATAAATCTTTTAACTTTGACTTTTTAAAAAAAACGGTTTTAAACTTCGGCATCTCATATATTTTAAATTTTTTTTTTTCTTTGAAGCAGAAAGGTTTTTTAAAAATTTTCAAGGAAAAAGTCTGGTTTTTTTTTAGTTTTGAGGAACTTTTAATTTGAAATAATTTACTCATAAGTTAATTTAGCCATATATCATTTTTTTTTTGTTTAAAATTATAAAAT
>MDTA01018944.1_pt1 | contig 15272 bp, 14 predicted proteins | sample 811151 | NCBI WGS metagenome assembly MDTA01 (sample SAMN05326648, study PRJNA326480) | marine metagenome | isolation source: seawater | place: Indian Ocean: South | collected 2010 | reverse complement strand
GATATCTTCATAAGCAGACCAATTTAAAGGAACACCTAAATCGTATCCGTATTTGGCTTTAAAACCTTTTTTGATTTCAGGTCTGTCAAACCAATCTTTTCTAAACCAATAAAGGTTAGCAAATTGTTGGTCAGGCATTTGGTATAAGTCGCCATCTGGACCTGTTGTAAACTGTTTACCTATGAAATCATCAAGATCTAAAGTTGGTAAAGTTACATCTTTTCCTTCTCCAGCCATCCATTTCGTTAAGTTTACAGCTTGTTGCATTCTAGCGTGAGTACCAATCAAATCTGAGTCATTGATGTATGCGTCGTAAATACTAACGTTTGTTTGCATTTGTGTTTGTACAGCCATTACTACGTCACCTTCACCAAGCAATTGATGATTTACCTTGATACCAGTAATTTCTTCAAATGCTTTAGTTAAAACTTTAGACTCGTACTCATGAGTTGGAATAGTTTCAGACAATACTTTGATAGACATTCCTTTGAATGGCTTCGCAGCGTCTTGGAACCATTTTAATTCAGCGATTCTCTCTTTTTCTGATAGAGTTGAAAGACTAAATTCTCCTTTCGCCCATTTACTTATTGCATCTGAATAAGCGTTTGACGAAACTAAAGTGAAAGCAACAGCGATAGCTATAATAGATTTAAATGTTTTAAACATTAATTCCCCCGTTGTTGTTTGTTTTTTTTTAATTGAAACAAAATACAACTTAATTGTACAGATTTATTTATTTAAAAAAATACAACTTAAGATTGATTTAGGTAATTAGTGTTCTTTTTATTGCGGTTGTCCAACCTTTAATAAGAATATTTCTCGAGTTATTTTTCATTTTCGGTAAGAATTTTCTATCTAGGTTCCAGTTTTTGGAAATGTCTTTTAATGATTTGTAAACTCCTATTTGCAGCCCTGCCATAAATGCAGCACCTGCTGCAGTTGTTTCTTGAACTTTTGGTCTTAACACTTTTACATTTACTACATCGGACAAAAATTGTGAAAACCAATTATTCATTACCATTCCTCCATCTACTTTTACTATTCTGGGTCTTAAACCATCGTGTTTCATCGCTTCAAATAAATCATAGGTTTGAAAAGCTACGGCCTCAATTGTTGCTCTAATAATTTCTTTTGGACTTGTGTCTCTAGTAATTCCACTTAAAACACCTCTAGAATTTGCATTCCAGTGAGGTGCTCCTAAGCCTGTAAAAGCTGGAACTAAATAAATACCATTATTCCCTTTTAAAGATTTAATAATTTTTTCTGTTTCTGGTGCTTTTTTAAAAAATTTCATTCTATCTCTTAACCATTGAACACCGGCTCCAGCAATAAATATAGATCCTTCCATTGCATAAGTTGTTTTACCTTTAATTCTATAACCAATAGTAGTTAATAATCTATTTTTTGAATATATTTTTTTATGACCTGTATTTAATAAAACAAATGCACCTGTTCCATAGGTACTTTTCAAAGAACCTGGTTCAAAACAACACTGGCCAATAGAAGCTGATTGTTGATCTCCTACTACACCTGTTATTGGAATTGATTTTCCAGTTATGGAAGGATGGGTATTTCCATAATCATCTGCACAGTCTTTTACCTCTGGAAGAATATGTCTCTTTATTTTTAATAACTTTAATATTTTATCATCCCACTTATTACTAGAAATATTAAATATCATTGTTCTGCTAGCGTTCGTTGCATCAGTAGCGTGAACTTCTCCTTTAGTGAGTCTCCAAATTAAAAAAGAGTCTATTGTCCCAAATAATAACTGTTTTTTATTCATCAATTGTCTTGATTTAGAAATATTGTCTAATATCCATTTTATTTTTGTGCCTGAAAAATAAGAGTCGATTAACAAACCTGTTTTATTAAAAATCATTGTTTCTTTATTTTTCTTTCTTAATTTTTTACAAAATTCTTCCTGTCTTCTATCTTGCCAAACTATAGCTTTATAAACAGGTTTACCTGTTTTTTTATCCCATAAAACAGTTGTTTCTCTTTGATTGGTTATTCCAATTGCAATGATTTTACCCTTCATCTTTTTTGCTTTAAGTATTACTTCTCTGAGAGTTTTAAGCGTTGTTTTCCAAATTTCTTCTGGATCATGCTCAACCCAACCACTCTTAGGGAAATATTGAGTAAACTCTTTTTGTGATGAGAATAAAGGCTTACCTTTTAAATCAAAAAGAATTGATCTATTTGAAGTAGTGCCTGCATCAATTGAGATTATAAATTTTTTCACTTAAAAAGTTCCCATTTTAAATTGAGTTTTTTATCTTCTACAATTGCATCTATCATACCAATCATTAAAGGTAATTTTTTTTCATCAAAATCTTGCTTCACTTTTTTAGAAATTTCAATAGCTAATTCAGCTCCTTCAACAGTGACGTCTTTCATTTTTGTTTGTTTGGCTTTTGAAAAAGATAAACCTTCTCCAATATAAGATCCCATTTTTGCATTTCTTCCGCCTCCTGAACTTACATATAAATCACCTAATCCGGCTAAACCTTTGACTGTGTCTTTTTTTCCTTTAAGATGTTCAACAAATATTTCCATTTCATATATTGACTGTTTGATTAAAGCTGATGCTGTATTTAGATAATTTTTTTCTTTGACGATATCTGTTGCGTTAGGACTACACAATCCTTTTGCCGCGCCTATAGCCATTGAAAAAATATTTTTTATTGCAGCAGAAACTTCTACCCCATTTAAATCTTCCGAACATGAAACATGATAGTAATTAGTGTTGACCATATCAGCTATTTTCTTTGCAGTTTTAATTTCTTCATTAGCGATGACAACGCTACTGTGAATTCTATTTGCTAAACCAGCTGCCAAACAGGGTCCTCCTACTGCTGAAATATTAATATTTTTTAATCCCTTCAAAGATAATAACCTTTTTAACTTATCTACTAATAATTCGTAATTATTTTCATAAATACTTAAGCCTTTTGTTAACATTAGTAAATCAGGTATACTTCGACCTTTGTAAACCTTGCTAAATTGATTTGAAACCCATTCAATTCCTTTAGAATTTATACCGAGGACTATTAAGTCTATATTAGAATTAAGCAATTCATTTAACTTTTCAAATTTAAATAACTTTATTTCACTTGGAATAGCGATTTTTAAACCAGGATGTAAGCTTTTGTTTTTTTTTAAATTGTCAATAAATTCATCTTCTAAATGAGTGCCAATAATATTAATATCATGATTATTGTCTAAACATGGAAAAGCAAATGCTGTTCCCATGGCACCGGCGCCTATAATAACTATTTTAGACATATTAATCTTTAAATAATATTTTTTTGATAATTAAAAGAACTGATATTAGCTCAATTTTTCCAATAATCATAAACATTATGAGGAACAATTTTGAAGATGTTAACAAATCAGCAAAATCTATTGTGTTTAATCCATATGAATTGGAAACAGTTGTGTTTGTTAATGTAAGAATTGATAGTTTAAAAGCATTTTCAAAGTCGAAACTATCGAACAGTAATAAACCTGATAAAATAAATAAACATATAAAAAAAGAAATAAATATATAGAAGGATAATTTTATATTCTCATTGTTAATTTTATTGTCTGAAGTAAGAATTTTTTGATTAAATACGTTGTGAGGTCGTACTATTTTAATTATTTCGATGAATGAAGCTTTAAAAAGTATATAAAATCTTAATAATTTTATCCCGGAAGAATTAGAAATTATTGAACCACCAATAATTGCAAGGAACAAAAGTAACATTGAATAATTATTAGGAACACTTGAATTTGTAATACCAGAATTTGATATACTGCTCGAAACGTTTACTAAAATATCAATATAATTTGCATTAGTTATTGGTATATACAAAATAAAAGAGAATACTAAAATTATGATAATTATAAAATAATCTTCATAATGATTTTTGAAGAAGTTTTTATTAAAAGCATTAAATAAAATAAAAACATTTAAGCATGATAGTAAAAATGAAAAGATCAAAACTATTTCTTGTAAATTGGTTTTAATTATTTGATTTGTTGAATTGGTGGGTAAAAACCCACCTGAAGAAACTAGTGACATAGAAAGGTTTAAACTGTTGAACAATCTTATATTCGAAGCAGCAAGAAGAACAAAAATTAAGATTGTAAGAGAAGTATACAAAAAAAATAATTTTACTGAGATTTTTTTTATATTATTTTCAGGATTAAGGCTTTTGTCACTGGAAAAAACTAAATTATTCAATTTGTATTGAAATTGGGTGTTTGAAAAAAAGAGAACCAAAAAAATAAGAAAGTATAAGCCGCCCAACCATTGAGATGAAGATCTCCAAATAACAAGTGTAGGATCTAAATATTTAATGTTTTTAAATACTGAAAAACCGGTTCCTGTTAAACCTGAAATAGACTCAAAAACCGAATTGATAAAAGTTATTTGATAAATACTAAAATAAATTGGAATTGAAATTAAAAATGATGATAGTAAATATATTAAAATTATTAATATTAACTGTTCTTGAAAAATAATTTTTTTTGATGATTTTTTTCCAATAAAGTAAAAAAATGTTCCTAAAACTAAAGATAATATTAAACTAAGAACGTAAGAATCGGTATTAAGAAAATAGTTAAAGTAAGAAGAGTATAAGATGTTTACAAAAGCTAAAATACTTATAGGAAAACAAAATAAACCTAAGTAATAACTTATTCCTTTAAAATTCATTATTAGATAGAAGTAATACTAAATATGCTCTCAACTTCTTTAAGTTGTTCTCTTTTTGCTAAGAAGACAACGAGATCTCCTTTTTCGAAAATAAAATTTGACCTTGGTATTATAACTTTATCTTTTCTAACTATAGCTCCAATTCTAATATCTTCAGGTAAATTTGAGTCTCTAATTTTTTTATTTAATAATTCGGATTTTTCAAGAATTTCTGCTTCAATAAATTCAAACTCACCATCAAGAATAGAATAAACTGTTCCAATAGTTCCACGATGGACATGTTCCATAATTCTTGAAACAGTTGTCATTCTTGGATCAACAAGATCATCGATGTTTAATGAATCTTGCAATAAATTATAGTTAGTTTTATTGACTATTGCGATTGTTCTTTTTTTTTGGCCGGTTTTTTCAGCTAAAACACAAGCCATCATGTTATTCTCATCATCATTGGTTAATGCTAAGACTGTTTCCGAGTCTTCTAAGTTTGCTTCTTTCAGAATTTCTTCATCTAAAGCATCCCCATTAATAACAATTGATGATGATAGTTCGCTTGCAATTTCTTCGGCCCTTTTTTTGTCTTTTTCAATTATCTTTACTCTTACATCCTCAAAATTTGACTCTAACATTTTTGCTAGATTTAATCCGATATTACCTCCACCAATGATCAAAATATTTTTTGCTGTTTTTTCTTCGTGACCAAAAGATTTAAGAATTGCATTTAACTGATCGCTACTTATAACAACATAAACATTATCTCCTTCTAATAATTTATCGTCCTTCTTAAGATATTGAAATTTATCCTTTCTAAGTGTTCCAAGTATATTAGCTTTAAAATCAGGATACTTTTTTGTTAAATCTTTCAAGGGAATATTTTTTATAGGACAATTTTTTTCAATAGAAATTTCCAACATTTTTACTTTATTTTTTCCAAAAGGAACATTGTCTAAGGCTCCAGGGGCTTCTAATCTTCTATACAATGATTTCGCAACTTCAAGCTCTGGAGAAATAATTACATCGATTGGTATATTAGAATTATTATACAGCTTTCCCCACTTTCCTTCTAAAAATTCTTTAGTCCTAATTCTTGCAATTTTTTTTGATACATTAAATAGAGAGCTGGCTAGCTGACAAACGATCATGTTCGTTTCATCATTTCGAGTTACAGCAATTACCATGTCTGCTTTTTCAGCACCAGCATTTTCCAAAACTGTTGGTAATGAAGCTCGACCAACAATACCTTTTACATCCTGAGTGTCATTTATTTTTTTTATATCATCAGAAGATTGATCTATAACTGTCACAGAATGACCTTGTGCTGATAATTGCTTACTAATTGAAAAGCCAACTTTGCCGGCTCCACATATGATTATATTCATTTTAATTGATACCTTTTATGCCTAGTAATTTTAGTTTTCTGTGTAAGGCGGATCTTTCCATACCTATTTGATCAGCTGTTTTAGATATATTTCCATTATTGGTTTTAATTTTGTTTAATAAATATTTTTTTTCAAACTCTTCTCTAGCTTCTTTTAAAGGGAAATTCATAGCATTGTTAAATGTATTTTCTAGATTTTCAATTTTAGGATTTTTAGTTAATATGTCGTTTAAAAGTTGATTAGTGTTTGTCTCGTTTTTATTAACAGATAATATTGTAATTCTTTCCACTAAATTTCTTAATTCACGAATATTTCCAGGCCAATCATAAGTGTACAAAAGATCATTTGAGGTGTCTAAATTAATTTCTTGAACTCCATTCAATTCCGCTAATTTTTTCTTAAAATAATTTATCAATAAAGGAATATCACTAGTTCTAGATTGCAAAGAAGGAACTTCTATGGGAACTACATTTAGTCTATGATAAAGATCTTCCCTAAAAGAACCATTTTTAACTAAATCAGTTAAATTTTTTGAAGTCGAAGATATTATTCTAATATTTACATTTATGTCTTTAGTTCCATTTACTCTCTTAAATCTTTGATCTATTAACACTCTTAGTATGTTTGCTTGTGTCTCAAGTGGTATTTCTGAAACTTCATCTAATAATAAAGTACCATGATTTGCTTTCTCTAAAATTCCAAAAGAAATACTGCCATCGCTTAACTCCTCACCATATAACTCTTTTTCATATTTTTTTTCATCAAGTAAGGCAGAATTTAAAACTACAAACGGATTTTTAGATCTCAATGAATTTTTATGTATTTTTCTTGCTATTAGCTCTTTTCCAGTTCCAGTTTGACCAGATATTAAGATTCTACTTTCGGCAAGAGAAATTTTATTAATACTTTTTTTAATTTTTATTATTTCATTACTTTCACCTATAAGCTCAAAAGAATGAAATAATTTACTTTCTAAACTTTCTTTATCTTTTTTTAACGTTGCGTGCTCCAATCCTCTTTTGACGTAATTTAATATTTTTTCTTTAGAGAAGGGTTTTTCTACAAATTCATAGGCTCCAATTCTAATAGCTTCAACAGCTACTTGAACATTTGCATGTCCAGAAATCATAATGACAGGTACAGATTTATTTAATTTTTTAATCATTTTTAAAAGATCAATTCCATCCTTATCTCCTTTATCTAATTTAATGTCTAATATTGCTAAATCAGGTAATTTTTTTTTAATTTCCAAACTTGCTTGATTATAATTAGCTGCAGATCTGACTACATATTCTTTTTCTTTTAATATGTTACAGATTAGAAATCTTATATCAGCGTTATCATCGATAACTAATATTTCATTTTTCATTTAATGTAGGTAAAGAGATTGTAACTATTGTTCCTTTTTCTTTGTTGTTAATAATCAAGTCTCCAGAGTGTTCTGTTATAATCTTTTTTACAATTGGTAAGCCCAGACCCGTACCATTTTTTTTTGTAGTAAAATATGGTGTCATTATTTTTTTTGTGTCTTTAATACCAGTGCCATTGTCGCTTAATTTGATAACTATATATTCATTATTTGATGTAATATCTAGTTCAATTTTTCCTTTAAAATTAGCTTTTTTCTGTCTTATCTCGGAAATTGACTCGTCAGAATTCTTTATTAAATTAATAAAAACTCTATAAAGTTGTTCTTCATCACCATTAATAGGTAAATTTTTATTTTTGTTATTAAAACTAATCTCGCTTTTAGAAGACATTGACATAAATTCTACCGCTCTATTTATAACATTACATAAATTAATTTTTTTGATTACTGGACTCGGCATTCTTGCAAAGCTCGAAAATTCATTTACGAGTGTTTCAATATCTTTGATTTGTCTGTTGATTGTTTCTAAGTACTTAACAAAGTCCTCTTTACCCTCAGAAATTTTTTTTGAATATTTCTCTCTTAAACTATCTATAGATAATTGAATAGGAGTTAAGGGATTTTTTATTTCATGTGCTAGTTTTCTTGCAATACTTTCCCAAGCAGAATATCGTTCTGATTGTAAAAGTTTTTCTTGCTGTTTTTCTAGCCTATTAATCATACTATTAAAATTTCTATTAAGAAGTTTAAATTCTTCATCAGTTTCATCTTCTTTGACTTTGGTATTCAACTCTCCCTTACTTATTTTGTCCGATGCTTTAATAAGATTTATGATTGGTTTGGTAAGTCTCGTTGCAAATGATATTGCAATAAAAGTAGATAAAAATAATAATAAAGTTACTACTATAATATAAATTATAGCAAAGGTTAATTTTATTCCTAATTGTTTATTTTCAAAAGAATAATAGAAATTTACAGCTTGTTCTGTTTCATTTAAGTAATTTAATATTTTTGGTTCTATATCTCTAGAAATGTATAAATATGTATCAATTAAATTATTTATCTTAATCATTGCTGACGGTTTAGAGTCTTGAGCGTTTTGAATTATAACCGGTGAACCTTTAGAGGCTTTTCTAAAACTTTCATCTATAGGAATAATAAAATCATTTTGATCATTTTTTGTGTCAGAAAATATTATATTTCCTGAACTATCAATTAAATAAACATCATCAACTTTTCTTAATATTTTTTCTGACCAAAGAATTGCTTTAAATTGTTTTGGATTTGTATAAAATAAATTCGATATCCTGTTTATTCCAACCCCCATTATTAAAACATCACCACCTATAGATTTTTTATTGTCTTCAACGTAATTCTTAGCTACATCATAAGAGTTGTTTACAGCAAGTTTGATTTTATCGTTAAAAAAATTTTGAATACCAAAATTAAATAAAAATAAAGAAAATATTGCAATTAATAGTGAGGGGATAAAAGTAAAAAGTGTAAACAGTGAAATATATTTTATACTTGTCTGTGATCCCGCTCTATTCTTTTTTTGAGCGCTGTAAACTCTTGAAATATTTTTGAAAATTAAATAAAAGAAAACTAATAATAAAATAAGGTCGATAATTAGAAGTATCTGTAAATTAAGTTCAGTAAGTGGTATGTAACCTTGGTTAATAAAAGTTAAAAATGTTAAAATTCCAAGAAAAATACAAAGAATTGATGATATTATAATCCAATTGAAGTTTTTTATAATTTTAAACATTTTAAATAATTATTAATAATTTATACAAATATAATATAACTTAATATAATGAGTTTTTACCTGATTTTATTAGCTGCTGGTTCAAGTCATAGGTTTAAATCTAAAGTTTCTAAACCCTATCAAAAAATAGGCGGCAAATCATTAGTTGAGATTAATATACTTAAAGCTAGAAAATTTAAACAGATAAAAAAAATTATATTGGTTTATAACCAAAAAAACTTAAGTAATCTTAAAAAATTAAAGTTAAAAAATATTAAGTTAATTAAAGGTGGAAATTCAAGGAAACAATCAACTTTTAATGCTCTTAAAAACTTATTTAAATTAAAAGGTCCTTCAAAAGTTTTAATTCACGATGTAGCAAGACCTAACTTTTCTACAAATCTTCTTAACACAATTATTAAAAAAATGAAAAACTCTAGAGCAGTAGTTCCTAAGATAAATATTCAAGATGCCGTCAAACAACAAATAGACTCGAGTTTAAATGAATATGTTGTAGGAAAAAACAGAGATGACTTGTTTTTAACTCAAACACCTCAAGCTTTTAACTTAAAAGAGATTTATCATTTACATAAAACAAATTCTTCAAAATATAGGGATGATGATATTTCTCTTTATATGGATTTAAATGGAGTAAAATTTATCGAAGGTGAAAAAAATAACTTTAAAATTACTGATCAATCAGATTTTCAAAATTTGAAAAATATTTATAAATCGAAAATAAGTGTAGGAATCGGTTTTGATGTTCATAGATTAGTTCCTAAAAGAAAACTTTATTTAGCAGGCTTAAAAATAAAATCACATCTTGGAACTCTAGGTCATTCAGATGGTGACCCTGTTTTACATGCAGTCTCTGACGCTATTCTAGGTGCTTGTAAAATGGGAGACATAGGCCAAATGTTCTCAGATAAAAGTAAAAAATTTAAAAATATACGCTCGACTATTTTATTAAAAAAAATAATAAATGAAATAAAAATCAATGGTTATTTCATAAACAATATAGATATAAATATTATCACTCAAACTCCTAAAATTAAAAAATATAAAAATAAAATGACAGAAAATATTTCTTATCTTTGTGACATTTCAAAAAAACAAATTAATATAAAAGGTAAAACAACAGAAAAATTAGGAGTTATAGGAAAAGAAAAAGCTATAGCATGTGAAGTAATCGCTTCTGTTATAAATTATGATTAAAAAATTTAATTTCTTATTTGTTACTTTTTTTGGTATAGGAACCTTAAGATATGCACCTGGTACTATTACTTCTTTAATAACTGCTATTCTATTATTTAGTTTATTTCATATTATTAAATTATCAAATATCTTAATTTTATTTTTTCTAATATTTATTTTTATTTACTCATTTTATGCAATAGCTGACTATATTAAAGAAAGTGAAAATAAAGATCCTAAAGAAGTAGTTATTGACGAGGTAATTGGTCAAGCAATTCCAATTTTTTTATATGAAATCGCTCATGGAGTTGAAAAAAATTTTCAAGAGTCTTTTTTATTTTATATTTATATATTCATCTTATTTAGGTTTTTTGATATTAAAAAACCATTCCCGGTAAATATATTTGATGAAAAATTTAAAAATAGTTTTGGCGTAATAATGGATGACGTAATAGCTGGGTTTTATGTTGTATTAACTTTAATCATTTTTATGGTTATCAAATTAAAGTTATTTATATGAAAAAAATTGTTTCTCTTTTAAAAAGAAAAAAACTTACAATCTCATTTGCAGAGTCTTGCACAGGTGGTATGCTCTCGAGCGCTATAACATCTATAAACGGATCCTCTAAAGTATTTACAATGGGATTAGTAACTTACTCTAATAAAGCTAAAACTAGCATTCTTAATATTCCAAAAAAAACAATTAAAAAACATGGTGCTGTAAGTATTCAATGTTGTTTAAAGATGGTTAATAATTTAAGCAAAATAAGCAAAAGTAAAGTGTGCGTTTCGGTAACTGGTATAGCCGGACCTAGTGGTGGTACTAAACAAAAACCAGTCGGACTTGTTTATATTGGGATTAAAAATGGGAAAAAAGTAATCATCAATAAATTTCAATTTAAAAATAAAGGAAGAGCTTACGTTCGAAAAGAAACTGTAAAAAAATCATTATCTTTAATCTTAAAAGTAATAAATTAATAATTAAACAGGATAACTAAATCTAGGATTTACAATCTCATCCAATAGATGTGCTGCAAAGCTATTTAATAGTAGAAAAATGCAAAATACATTTAAATAAAGTACGAATACCAGGGCGTTTCTTACTCTTTTTTTTTGAAGTAAATTTTTATCTTCAGGAACCCAATCTTTGTTAGGAGATTTAAAATCGTATGAAAACATCCAATAAGTTAATTCACTTTCATTAGGATCGCCTGTTCGAATTTCTTTAATATAGTCTGATAAAAATTTAAATGATAAGAGAAAAAGAATTAATAGTGAACCAATTGTAAACATTATTTATAAAGTTTTATTGCTCTTTCCTCGAATGCTTTAGCTATCTTATTCAATCCTAAATGGAAAGATTTTTTCATTATTCCATTCAAAATTGGATTTTTCAACTCAAAATCAATAAAAAATTCTAATTGCGTCAAATTATTAATTTCTTTGAAACGCCACTCATTTTTTAGATTTTTTAATGGTCCATCAAGATTTGTCACTATAATTTTATCTTTTTCTTTATAATATGAAACATGACTTGAAAAGGTTTCATTCAGAAACTTCTTTCCTACTTTTAAATCACCGCTAAATGTTAACAAATCATCGCTTTCATTCTTATTGTATGATTTTCCCTCTATACACCAAGGAACGAATTCTGGATATTTTTCAATATCTAGGACCATCTCAATAAGTTGCTCTTTTTTACAAGGTATAATTTTTTTTATTGTGGCTGAAGACATTCAAGTTTTTTATTTCTTGCTTCTTGCAACTTTCTAAAGTCTTCGTCAGCATGGTATGAAGATCTTGTTAAAGGAGAAGACGATACTAATAAAAAACCTTTGGTTATTGCAATGCTTTTTAGTTCTTTAAATTCTTCTGGTTTGTAATAACGATGCAAAGGATGATGTTTTGAGGAAGGCTGTAGGTATTGTCCAATTGTTAAAAAATCTACATCTGCAGATCTTAAGTCATCCATAACTTGAATTATTTCATCCTTGTTTTCTCCAAGACCGGCCATGATACCGGATTTAGTAAAAACTTTGCTATTAAATTTTTTCGCATTTTTTAAAAGTTCTAAAGAAGCAAAATATCTAGCACCAGGTCTAACTGTGGAGTAAAGTCTAGGAACAGTCTCTATATTGTGGTTGAAAACATCTAAATCAGCTTCTAAAATTTTTTTATAAGACTCACCTTTTCTTAAAAAATCAGGAGTTAAAACCTCTATTGAAGTATTGGGATTTTTTTTTCTTGTAGCTTTAACAACTTCGTAAAAATGGTTTGCTCCACCATCTGCAAGATCATCTCTATCAACTGAAGTAATTACAACATGTTTAAGATTTAACTTTTTTACTGCATTTGAAATTTTTACCGGTTCAAAAATATCCAAACTTTTTGGTTTTCCTGTTTTAACGTCACAAAATGCACAAGCTCTAGTACAAGTGTCTCCCATTATCATAAAAGTAGCATGTTTCTTACTCCAACATTCTGTAATGTTCGGACAGTTTGCTTCTTGGCAAACTGTTACTAGATTATTTTCGTTTACAACTGTTTTAGTTTGGAAAAAAATTTTTGAGTCTATTATTTTTGACCTTATCCAATCTGGTTTTTTTTTAATAGGATTACTCGGTTTGTTTACTTTTTCTGGATGTCTATGGATAATTTTCATTATTTTAATTTAATTAAAATTTCGTTTTTCGTCCCTAACATAAGTTTTTCTCTGTAAAGTTGATCTAAATAATCAAGGTCTAAATTTTTTGAAAGCAATCGATTTTTATTTTCATATTCATACAATTCAGATTTTAAAATTAACTCTTTTTTTGACAATTGTTTTGCTATATTTTTTTTCTCAAAATATGAAATTAAACCTCTTTCACCACCAATTAAATTTATAAAAACATAAAGTGCCAAAAACATGTTAAGAAGAAACAATTTCTTGTTTTTAAAAATTTTAATTATTGACATATTTAGATTTTAGCCATTTTGGCTTGATTTCCAAGTTCTTCTTCTATGCGTAACAACCTATTATATTTAGCTACTCTCTCAGATCTTGCAAGTGAGCCTGTTTTTATTTGAGTTGAATTTGTCGCAACAGCTAAATCTGCAATAAATGTATCCTCTGAGTCGCCAGATCTATGTGAGATTATTGTCTTAAAATTGTTATCCTGAGCTAATTTTATCGTTTCCAGAGTTTCGCTTACAGTTCCTATTTGATTTGGTTTAATTAAAATAGAGTTAGCTGATTTTTCTTTGACTCCTCTTTCTAGTCTTTTTTTGTTTGTCACAAACAAGTCGTCGCCAACTATTTGTGTATTAACTTCTTGTGTTAATTTTTTCCAATTATCCCAATCATCTTCTGGAAAAGGATCTTCAATAGATTTAATAGGATATTTTTTTGTTAATTTTAAAAAATATTCAACATCTTTTGGATTTTCTAGCTCATTTGCAGCTACATCTAAACAAATCGATATATCTTTACCTGGTTTAAATCCTGCTGCAGATATTGATTTCATAATTATCTCTATGGCCTCTTCATCTGAACCTAAAGAAGGTGCGAATCCACCCTCATCACCTACACTCGTAGAAATTTTTTTATCTTCTAGATTTTTTTTTAAGTTTTGAATTACTAAAAAAGACATCTGCATACAATCTTTGAAACTTTTTGCTCCATCAGGTCTAATCATAAATTCTTGTATTTCTAATGAGTTATTAGCGTGTGCACCTCCATTTATAATATTCATTAAAGGATATGGCATATTAAAAACGGTTTTAGTTGCTCCATAATTAATATTATTCATCCCACCATTATTTATGTATCTGTATATTTCTCGTTTTGAAAATTTTGCAGCAGCTTTTAGATTTGCTATTGAAACCGCTAAGATTGCATTAGCACCAACATTTGATTTATTTTCTGATCCGTCTAAATTTATTAATATTTTATCAATTTCTTTTTGATGTGTTGAACATTTGTTTACCAGTACTGTAGAAATCTTATCATTTATATTATTTACAGCATCAAAAACACTTTTATTTAAATAATCTTTATTTTTATCTCTAAGTTCATGAGCTTCATGTCGCCCAGTAGATGCTCCGGATGGAACTATTGCACTTCCAATGGAACCATTTTGTAAAATAACTTCTGCTTCAACAGTTGGGTTTCCTCTGCTATCAAAGACTTGTCTGCCTTTTACACTTTTAATTATTGACATTTTTATTTAACTAATTTGTCGATTTCAGTTAATTTTTTTAATAAAACTTTTAATTCTTTTAAAGGAACCATATTAGGTCCATCGGAAGGTGCATTGTCTGGATCCTCATGTGTTTCAATGAAAATTGCACTAACACCTACTGCGACAGCAGCACGTGCTAGATGAGGCACAAATTCTCTTTGACCTCCACTTTTTTCACCCATTCCTCCAGGTTGTTGGACCGAATGTGTAGCATCAAAGACAATCGGAAAACCAAATTTAGACATAATAGGTAATGCTCTCAAATCTGATACTAAAGTATTATATCCAAAGCTTGCTCCTCTCTCTGTAATTAAAATATTTTTGTTTCCAGACTCTTCTATTTTTTTTATCACATTAGCCATATCCCATGGAGCTAAAAATTGACCTTTTTTAACATTAATAACTTTTTTAGTTTTCGCAGCAGCAACCAACAGATCGGTTTGTCTACAAAGAAATGCTGGAATTTGCAGAACATCTACATGAGGTGCAACAATTGAACATTGATCTTCATTATGAATATCTGTTAGGACTGGAATATTATTCTCTTTTTTTATTTTATCAAAAATTGGTAAAGATTTCTCTAAACCAGCCCCTCTTTTTCCCTGTAAACTCGTTCGATTAGCTTTATCAAATGAGGTTTTGTAAATTAAACCTATTT
>MDTA01186660.1_pt1 | contig 15276 bp, 17 predicted proteins | sample 811151 | NCBI WGS metagenome assembly MDTA01 (sample SAMN05326648, study PRJNA326480) | marine metagenome | isolation source: seawater | place: Indian Ocean: South | collected 2010 | reverse complement strand
CAATTTCCTCAGAAATTTTTTCTACTTTTTGGTTTAAAAAAAAATTTGGTCTGAAAGGTTTTATTTGATTTTTCAAATTTATAATTAATTCTTCGGCTTTTATCTCTGGATAAGCTGGTATGTCATAGATTGGTTTTTCTGGATAAAGTGCTATGCATTGCCCTCCAATTTCTTCCAGACAATCTACCACACAAGATTTTATTCCAAGCTGTCCCAATTCAAAAACTGCAAACAATCCGACTGGACCGGCACCGACAATGAGAACATCAGTTTTAATTTTTTTCATTTTTTTCTAATTTAATTTAATACAATAACATTTAATACATTAATATTAGTATATTAAAAAAAAATGAAAGAAGAATTTAACATTGTTTTAAATAATATTAATCAAACTAGAATTTTTGCTAAAAATATTTCTAAGTTCCTAGAATCATCGATGATTCTCTGTCTGTACGGAGATGTTGGTACAGGAAAAACTACTTTTTGTCGATTTTTGATAAATTCTTTATCAAAAAAAAAAAATTAAAGTTTTAAGCCCAACCTTTCCAATTCTTCAGATTTATGAATTAGAAAAATTAAAAATTTGGCATTACGATTTTTATAGATTAAATAATAAAAATGAGATTTTAAATCTTGATTTTGATCTTGCAAAGAATGATTGTGTTTTAATAGAGTGGCCTAAATTAGTAGAAAATCTTCTCCCAAAGGATAGAATTATAATTAGATTTTTTGATGGTGATTGTTCTTTAAGTAGAAAAATCAGTATAATGTTTTGTGGAAGATTTAAAAAATTGAGGAAAAAATTTGTATTCAATTGAAGAAAAAATAACGAAAGTACTAGAAAATAAAAAAATTAAATTTTCTGATCTCATTGCACTTCCAGGTGATGCCTCTGAAAGAAAATATTTTAAAATCAAACACAATAAAACTAATTTGATTTTGATGTATGATAAAAATGATAAAAATTTAAAAAAATTTTTAAAAGTTTCAAAAATATTAGAAAAAAAAGTGACTATACCAAAGATCATAAAAGACCTGAGGGAGGATAAAGTTTTGTTACTTGAAGATTTTGGGGATACGGAATACAGTAAATTTTCAGGCGATAGAACTAAAAGAAAGTACTATAGGTTTGCAATTGATGCTATTGTTAAAATCCAAAAAAGCTGTTTCAATTTGCCATCTTATTCAATAAGAGAATTTTTGAAAGAATCTAATTTATTTTTTGAATGGTATGCGCCTACTCGTAATAAAAAATTAAAATTGAAAATAAATAATCTATTAACAAATTTGATAAAAATAACACAAGGTCTCCCAAAGGTATTTGTTCACAGAGACTACCACATAAATAATCTTTTTTTTTTAAACAGTAGGGATAATCACTTCAAGTGTGGTTGGATAGATTATCAAGATGCATTATTAGGTCCCTGTGTTTATGATATAGTTTCTCTCACTCAAGACGCAAGAGTAGATGTTAGTAAAGAAATTGAAAAGTTTGTTATTGAATATTATCTGAATGAATCTCCACACATTGACAAAAAATTATTCAATTACTCATATTCAGTAATTGCTATTCAGAGACACATGAAAGTTCTAGGAATTTTTTCAAGATTAGCAAAAAGGGATGGAAAAAAAAAAATATCTTTCGCACATTCCAAGAGTAAAAAAAATGTTAATATCTAATCTTCAGAAAGAAGAATTTACAGAATTGCATGGTTTTCTCTTAGATTTAATAAAAAATGGATAAAATTAATGAAGCAATGGTTTTTGCAGCTGGTTTTGGGAAAAGAATGCTGCCACTCACTAAAAAAATTCCTAAGCCCTTAATAAAAATTAATAATAAGAGTTTAATTCATTACATTATTGAAGAATTGGTAAGACTTAACTTTGCCAATATTGTCGTAAATGTTCACCATCTTCACGAAAGGATAGTTGAAGAAATTAAGTATTTTAAACCAAAAGTAAAAGTGATTTTTGAAGAAAGAATTCTAGAAACTGGTGGGGGGTTTCGAAATGCACTTCATAGTGGTCTTTTTTTAGAAGCTGATAAACCTAAACTTTTAATAAATAGTGATATATTTTGGAAAAAAAAAAAACTATCACCCATAGAAAATATTTGTAGAAATTGGGATAGCAATATAATGGATATAATTATAAGTCTAAAGTCAAAGCAAAATTTTTTTGGATATATTGGTAAAGGTGATTTTAATGTAAAAAAATATAAAAAAGGTATAATGGAAATTATTTATAATAAAAATGAAAAAGATTTTGTTTTTACCGGTTTACAAATAGTAAAACCAGAAATAATAAAAAAATATGAAGAAATATTTTCGATGCGGGAAGTATTTTTTGACCAAATTAATAAAGGTGCTTTGTATGGCATTGAAGATGAAAGTGAATGGTTTCATATTAGTACAACATCAGATTTAAAAAAAATTAACGAACTAAAATTATAATGACATATATAATTTATGATTTTGAAACAACAGGAAGATCAGCAAGATTTGATCAAATACTTCAAGCAGGATTTATTTCCTATGATAATGATTTTAAATTATTAAATAAATTGAATTTAAGGTCGAGAATAAACCCAGATGTGGTTCCATCAATTAACGCATTAAGAGTAAACAGGCTTAAGGTATCTGATATATTGAATGAAAAAAAAAGTTCTTATGAGATGATTCAAGAAATCTTGAAATTCATTTCGAAGTATAAAAAAATTTTTTTTGTTGGTTTCAATTCTATTAATTTTGATGAAGAATTTCTTAGACAAGCTTTATGGGAAAATTTTGTATTTCCTTACCTTACCAACTCAAATGGAAATAATAGGGGGGATGTTTTTAACTTTGTAACAATGATTCACGCCTTCAGGGAATCATCGGTAAATGTCGAGAGAAATGATGAGGGAAAACTCACTTTCAAATTAGAAAGTTTAGCAAAAGCAAATTACTTTGATTCAAAAAACGCCCATGATGCAATTGCTGATGTTGAAGTTACAATGCAGTTACTAGAGCTACTAGCAAAAAAAAATAATGATCTATTTAGAATTTTTGTTAAAAATTCTAAATCTAAGAATGTTGAAGAGTCAATTAATCAATCAGATTTATTTACTTTACATAATTATATGTTTAGTTCTCATAGGATTTATCTTGTAAAAAAATTAATCAAACACCCTGTATACAAAAATCAATTCATTGGCTTTGACCTTAAGTATGATACCAACCAACTAGTTGATTTAGAAGAAGGAGACTTGAGAGAAATATATAAAAATAAAAGTTTTTTTAGAAAAATTAAATTAAATAAACAACCCAGTATTTTAGATAAGTCGTATGCTATGAGTAAGCAACCTTATTCAAACTTTTCTAGTGCTGAAATTGAACTTAAATGTAAACAATTAAACTCACAAAAATTTTTGAATAATTTACAAAAAATTTTAGAAAAAGAATCAATGGATCTTTTAGATAATCAAAGTCAGGAGATTAAATTTGAGGAAGAAACTATTTATTCAAAAAATCTTAATTATAAAGATTCCATTGTAATGGGTGATTTTCATAATGAACCTTGGGATAAGAAATGGTATTTTGCAGAGAGGTTTAATGATCAAAGATTAAGATTTTTTGCTGCAAAACATATTTACCGAAATTTTCCTGATCAAATACCAAAAAAGGTATTCTTTCATTTGCATAAAAAAATTTCCGAGAGAATTACTTCTCTGGATAAATCAGTGTTTACAACTCTTCCTGCTGCTATGGAGGAAGCAGATAATCTTTCTTTAGAAATTGAGGAAAAAGGATCAGACTTTCAATTAAAAGAACAGTTAGATCAATATAATATTTACATAAATTTCCTAAATGACTATTATAATGAACAAAATCCAAATCCAGTTAAATTTGATTCAACATTATCAAAGAAATTATTTGGATAATTTTTATGGAGGCAATTTATGAGTGAAATTAAGAATTTAAATTTAAACAATTTTGATGACGAAGTCGGCAAATCAAAACTTCCTGTTTTAGTTGATTTTTGGGCTGAGTGGTGTGGCCCCTGTAAGATGTTAACGCCTATTCTTGAGGAATTATCCATGGAATTAAAAGATAGGTTAATTGTAGCAAAAGTTAATTTAGACGAAAATCAAGATTTGGCTATGAAATATTCGATAAGAAGTATACCTACATTATTATTCTTTAAGGAAGGAAAATTGAATGATATGAAAGTTGGTTTATTACCAAAACCAGAGTTACTTGATTGGATAAATGAAAAAATTTAGAACTTACAATACCTTATAGCCATCACTTTCAAGAGTCTGGCCTGCAAGATACAAAGACCCACAAATCAAAACCTTTCCCCGAAAAACCTTTTTTTTAATTAATTCGATTGCCTCATCTACATTCAAACAACAGTAAACATCAATTTTTTTTTTAAAAAATTTAGATATATTATTTTTAATTTCATAAGGTTGTATGTATTGATGGTCATCGATCGGTAATATGATCAATAAGTTCAACTTATTAATTAATTTTTTTAAAAAATTTATAGGGTCTTTTCCTTTAACCATTCCTAAAACAAGAATTAAAGATTCATCATTCCAATTATCTAAAATTTCAGAAATTATTTCCGATGCATGAATATTATGTCCACCATCAAGCCAAATTTCAAAATTATTGCCTATTTTTTTTTTGAGTTTTCCTGAATTTAAATTTTGCATTCTGGCTGGCCAACTTGTATTTCTGATTGATTTATTAATTAATCTCTCTTGAATTTTAAATTTTTTTTGGGACATAACTGAAGCAATTGCTGTCGACGCATTCTCAATTTGATGATGACCGTATAGCGAGGGTCTTGAAAATTCATATTCTTTATTTTTAAATTGAAAAATAAAAGAATTTTTTTTTATATTAGTAACCTTCCAATCTTTTCCCTCTTCAAAAACTAGATTTGATTTCATTTGAGCCTCTTTTCTTATTAGTTTTTTGACTAAATTTTTTTGTCTTGCCAATATCGTGATAGAATTCTTCTTCATAACACCTAATTTTTCATTTGCTATACTTTTTAAAGTTGTTCCTAAAAAATTCATATGATCCATAGATATTGGTGTAAAAATACAACATAATGGATTCTCTATAACATTAGTCGCATCAAATCGCCCACCTAAACCTGTTTCAATTAAAACAAGGTCAGATTTATTTCTGCTAAAAGCTAAAAAGGCTGCAGCTGTTGTTATTTCAAAAAATGTTATCTCCTCACCATTGTTTAAATCTTCACATTCTTCTAGAAGAGAGCTTAATAAATTATTTTTTATTATTTTTGAGTTTAACCTAATCCTTTCATTGAATCTTACTAAATGAGGTGAAGTATATGTATGGACATTATATTTAGCATTTTCGAAAATTGATCTTAAAAATGATGTTACAGAACCTTTTCCATTCGTTCCTGCAATATGAATTGTTGGAGGAATCTTTATGTGGGGATCTCCAAGTTTTTTTAGAAGCTTCTTAAGGCGATTTAATGAAAGATCGATCTTTTTTGGATGAAGTAATTCCAGTCGCTTTAAAATTTTTTTTGACTTATCCACTTTAAATTTTCAAATTAGAAAATCTAATATATCCTGGATTTTTTTTGATAGATCTTTTCTATGTATAACAATATCAATCATTCCTTTTTCAATGAGGTATTCAGATTTCTGAAAATTTTGTGGAAGTTTTTCTTTTATTGTCTCCTCAATTACTCTACTTCCTGCAAAACCTATAGTTGCATCTTTCTCTGCAATAATTATGTCTCCTAACATTGCAAAAGATGCTGATACCCCTCCAGTGGTTGGATCTGTAAGAACTGATATAAATGGAATATTTGTTTTTGAAAGGGAATTGACTGCGATCACAGTTCTTGGCATTTGCATTAATGATAAAATGCCTTCCTGCATTCTCGCTCCACCGGATGAGCTAAATATTATAAGTGGGAGGTGGTTTTTCCTTGAAAATTCACATGCAGTGATGATTGCTTCCCCTGCAGCCATTCCCATGGATCCACCCATAAAATTAAAATCAAAAATAGCAGAAACTATTTTTTTTTTACCAAGTGTTCCTGATGCAACAATAACGGAATCTTGAACACTATTTTTTTTTTGAGCCTCTTTTAATCTCTCAGTATATTTCTTACTATCCTTAAACTTTAAAGGATCTGGCTTTATTTTGGGAGTATCCATTATCATAAAGTTATTACCAAATGTGCATTCTAATCTTTTCTTTGCACTTATTCTAAAATGGTAATCACAATGTTTACAAACATATAAATTTGCCTCTAACTCCTTCTTTAAAAGCATCTGAGAACATTTAGGACAGGTCTCCCAGAGATTATCAGGAACTTCTTTTTTTCCAACAAATGCTTGGAGCTTTGGTCTTACAAAATTTGTTATCCAATTCATAAGTTTAAATTAACATTTTTTTTTTAATTTTTTTAGAAAATCGTTTATTTTTTTTGTTATTTTAGTTGCTTTGTTTTTAGTATCTAAATTTTCTTCTATTATTTTTACAATTGCTGACCCAACCACACAACCATCTGAAAAGCTATTCATTTGCGCAACTTGTCTTGGATTATTAATACCAAAACCAACAATGACGGGCAAATTTGTGATCTTCTTTATTTTTCCCACTGACATTTTTACAGAGTTTATACTTGGTCTTTTTGTACCCGTGATTCCCATTATCGAAACATAATACAAAAAACCTTTTGAGGATTTTGAAATTGTACCAATTCTTTTTTTATTTGTTGTTGGGGTGAGCAATCTGATGTTATGAATATTAAATTTTTTTGTATAATTATTTATTAGTTTGTCTTCTTCTGGAGGTAAATCAACAATTATTAATCCATCTACTCCATTTTTTGATCCCTCTGAAAAGAATTTTGTTAATCCAAACTGAAAAATTGGATTGAAATAACCCATCAAAATAATTGGTGTGGAAGTATCTTTTTTCCTGAACTCTTTTACAATATTGAATGTTTTTTTTAGATTTATTCCGGATTGTATTGCTCTTAAGCTTGATCTTTGGATGGTTGGTCCATCAGCCATTGGGTCGGAAAATGGCATTCCTATCTCTATTATATCTGCACCTGATTTTGGCAAGGCGTTTATGATTTTTTGGGATGTTTTTAAATCTGGATCACCTGATGTTACAAAACATATAAGAGCTTTTTCTTTTTTAGTCTCTAAATCAAAAAACTTTTTTTCAATTCTATTTTGCATCATAGGATTAAAGATTTACTCCAAGATAGTTCGATATAGAATATATGTCTTTGTCACCCCTTCCACACATATTCATAATAATTAAATCATTTTTATTAAAATTTTTTGCATTTTTTAAAAGATAGGCTAATGCATGTGATGGTTCCAATGCAGGAATTATACCCTCTAATTTGCAGCATAGTTTGAATGCATTCAATGCTTCTTTGTCTGTTGCATTTACATATTTTACCCTTCCTATTTCTTTTAACCAGGAATGTTCAGGACCTATTCCAGGATAATCTAACCCAGCAGAAATTGAGTGGGCATCTAATATCTGCCCATCTTTATCTTGCAATAAATATGTATGATTACCATGAAGGTAGCCCGGCTTTCCTTTTGAGAGAGAGGCGGCATGTTTATCAGTATTAATACCCTTTCCACCAGCTTCCACGCCTACTATTTTTACTTTTTCACAATTTAAAAAAGGATAAAATAAACCTAGTGCATTTGATCCTCCTCCTATGCAAGCGATCAATAAGTCTGGCATTCTTTTTTCTGATTTAAGGATTTGTTTTTTTGCTTCGATTCCAATAATTGATTGAAAATCTCTAACCATCATAGGGTATGGATGAGGCCCAGCGACAGTTCCAATTACATAAAAAGTATCACTAACATTAGATACCCAGTCTCTAAGAGCTTCATTCATTGCATCTTTGAGAGTTGCAGTTCCGGATTTGACAGATCTTATTTCTGCACCAAGTAGTTTCATTTTAAAAACATTGGGCGCTTGTCTTTTGATATCAGTTTCACCCATGTAAACAATACACTTAAGATTGAATAATGCACAAACTGTTGCTGTGGCAAGTCCATGTTGTCCAGCCCCTGTTTCAGCAACGATTCTTTTTTTCCCCATTCTTTTTGCTAAAAGAATTTGCCCGATACAATTATTAATTTTGTGAGCACCAGTATGATTTAGTTCGTCGCGTTTAAAGTATATTTTAGCATTATTTAGTCTTTCTGAAATTCTACTTGCAAAATATAGTGGACTTGGTCTACCAACATAATTTTTGAAATAATAGTCAAGATTCTTTTTAAATTCTTTAGATTTTTTTGCTATTTTATACTCTTTTTCAACTTCCAATAATAAGGGCATAAGTGTCTCGGCTACAAAACGACCTCCAAACTTTCCAAATCTTCCAAATTTGTCAGGAAATTTTTCAAAATTCACTTTTTTATTAAATGAACTAATTTTTTTTAACATACCTTATAAATTCCTTTATTTTTTTTTCGCATTTTATGCCTCTTTTTTTTTCAACTCCTGAGGAGACATCTATTATCGATGCTTTTGTTTTTGAAATTGCATCTTTTACATTTTTAATATCTATCCCTCCAGCAAGCATCCATTTTATACTCGGTTTAGAGTTTTCTAATAGATTCCAATCAAAAGATTTTCCACTTCCGCCTGGTAGATCATTTGTATTTGGTTTTGTATCAAATAGAATCATATCGCAACAATTTTCAAATTTTTTTGATAATCTAACATCATTTTTATCAGAAACAGATATAGCTTTAATTATGGGTATATTCAATCTTTGTTTGATTTCGATTATTTCATCTATAGATTCTTTTCCATGAAGTTGAATCATATCTAATCCAACATACTCAGTTATGTGTTGCATGACATTAATATCTGCATTTACAAAAAGTCCTACTTTTTTTTGATTATTTCTAATTATTTTTGATATTTCTCTCGCTCTTATTGCATCAACGAATCTTGGTGATTTTTGATAAAAAACAAACCCAACAAAATCAGCATCTTTTGATGCTTTTGCAACCTTCTCATTATTAATACCACAAATTTTAATTTTAACTTCCAATTTTTTCCTCTATATCTTTCATAATTAATTTAATTATTTTGACTGGTTTTGCAGATTTTGTGATTGGTCTGCCAATCACGAGCATTGAAGAACCAGATTTAATAGCTAAACCTGGTGATTGAGATCTCTTTTGGTCGTTTAGATCAGTATTGGGCAACCTTATTCCAGGTGTAACCAAAATTAATTTTTTTGAAAATTCTTTTCTGAGTAATTCTGCCTCTGAAGGTGATGTTACGACACCATCAACTCCAGCATCAATACCTAAAGCTACAAGATTTTTAACATATTCTTTTTCTGTTAATTCTAATCCTATTTCTTCAAGATCTTTTTTATCTAGACTTGTAAGCATAGATACGCCAATTATTTTTGTATTTTTTTTTATTTTGTTTACTTCTTCAAGCATTTTTCTTCCACCACTAAGATGAATAGTCAAGTAATCAGGCTGCAATTTTAAGATATTTTTTACAGTATTTGTTACAGTATTTGGAATATCATGGAGTTTTAAATCTAAAAAAATTGGTAATTTGAATTTCTTCAATTTTTCAACACCAGCTGGCCCGTTGTTTGCAAAAAATTCTAAACCTAACTTTATACCACCAATGTCATTCTTTATTATATCAGTAAATTCAATAGTTTGATTAAGATCAGAAAAATCTAAGGCACAAAATATATAATCTTTTAAATTCATTTAAAAAAACTTTCTCACATAACTAAATAAAAAACCTAAAATTACTCCAACAAAAAAAACTATCAGTAAAATAAGATAAAGGGGAGTCTCTAAAATATATGGTAGTGGGAAAAAATTAACTTTTATGAGGTACTTGTTTGATATCGAGAAGAGCACAAAAAAAAACAGAAAAAAAAAAAAATAATGAAGCTGATAATTTTTTTAATTTTATTCTTCATTTATAAGCTTTTTTAATTTTTTTCCTGGTATAAAATGAACCAAATGCTTATCATTTATTTCAATTATTTCTCCAGTGGAAGGATTCCTTCCGGTTCTTGCTTTTCTTAGTCTTGTAGAAAATGTTCCAAAATCTCTTATCTCTATTCTATTACCTTGAGATAAATTAGAAACTAAATTATGTAAAATTTTTTCAAGTGTTCTTTCAACTTCTCTTTTTGGGAGATAGTCAAACTTTTTTTCTAAAGCTAGAAGAATATCTGATTTTTTCATAGACCCGGTACCCAGATGGCTAAGATTCCATTATTAAAGCTCAAATCAAAACCATTTATCTTTTTTCTTAAAATATCTAAGTTAATAGTACTAAAAATATTATTATCGTTATCAAAGTCAATAACTTTTACATTGTTATCAAGTCCTGCTTCATTCTTGATCCAATCTAAAGCATCATTCTCAAACCCAAGTTCGTCAACTAAATTTAATTTTTTAGCTTGATTACCGGTAAAAATTCTTCCATCAGAAATGAGTTCAATTGTTTGTTCATTAATATTTCTTGTTTTTTTTACTGTTTCTAGAAATTGTGACTGCATTTGAGAAATAATTTTATTGATGTAACTCAATTTTTTTTCATCAATTTTTTCAATTGGATTAGGAACTGCCTTAAGATCACCACTTTTTACAACAAGTGGATTTATACCCAATTTTTCTAAAAGATTTGTAAAATCAGCAGTTTGTAGTATTACACCAATTGATCCAGTTATTGTACCTTCACTGAGAAATATTTTATTTGCTCCTAGGGCAGCTAAGTATGCTCCTGATGTTGCAATTTCCCTCATATATACAGCAGTAGGAATTTTTTTACTTATTTCTTCAATAGCATTGTAAACCTCTTTGCTGCTTACAAAAGTCCCTCCAGGACTATTTACAATAATTAGCAAGCCTTTTGCATTTTCATTATTCTGAATGTTTTCAATTTCTTCTAAAATCTCAAATTTATCTTTAATTATACCTTCAAGATAAATTTTTCCTACGAAAGGACTATCATGTTTTTTATTAAATAATATAAATGATAATATGAATAGAAATGAAAAAGCAATTAGAGTTTTTTTAATTAGAGATTTTCTTGAGGAAAGATACTGATTTAAAAAATCATTTTTTTTCATTTTCTGGTTTACTATTTTTCTTTTTATCCTCTTCCAGGGCAGCGCCGATTATTTCACCAATACTAGCTCCGGAAGATGAAGATCCATATTCTTTTAAAGCCTGTTTTTCTTCCTGAATTTCTAAATCTTTTATTGATAATTCATATAACTGATTTTTGTTAGGTTTTTTTGTAACTTTGGCATCAATCTTTTCTTTAAGTGCAAATCTCTCTGTATTTTGCTCTGATTTAGTTTTTGCAAGATTAGTTTTTTTAATGAAACCCTTGTTTTCTCCATTAAACACAACTTCAATTTTATCTTTATCAATTTTTTCGATAACTCCAGTAACAATTTTTCCAACTAATTTATCGGTAGTAGATTTATCTTTTGTTAGCTGCTTAATACCTAAAGAAACTCTTTCTTTTTCTAGGTCGATTTCTAATATTTTAAATTTTACAGAATCATCGACTTTAAATTTCTTTATTTCTTCTTCACCAGAGTCATCCCATGATATATCTGATAAATGAATTAAACCATCAAGGTCATTTGATAGCTCAACGAAAATACCAAAATCTGTTATATTTTTAACTTTACCCTCAGCAATATCTCCTTTTTTATTTTTTTCTGAAAAAATCTTCCAAGGATTTTCCATACATTGTTTCCTACCAAGACTAATTCTTCTCTTGATATTATCGATCTCAAGAATCATTACTTCAACCTCATCTCCAGGTTTAAGCAATGAGTTTGGATTTACATTTTTATTTACCCAACTCATTTCTGAGGAATGGATTAAGCCCTCCACACCTTTGGCCAGTTCAACAAAAGCTCCATAGTCTGCAACACTTGATATCTTAGATTTGATTTTAGAACCAACTTTATATTCTTTTTCTACATTCTTCCAAGGATCCTCGGAAAGTTGTTTGAGCCCAAGACTAATCCTATTATTTTCTTTGTCATGTTTGGTTACCACAACCTCTATTTCTTCTCCAACATTGAATTTTTCTGAAGGATGATTCACCCTTTCCCAAGATAGGTCAGTGACATGTATTAGTCCATCTAAGCCTCCTAAATCAACAAAAATTCCATAATCAGTAATATTTTTAATAGTACCCTTTAACTTATCTCCTTCATTTATATCTGATAAGAGCTTACTTCTGTCTGCTTTTCTTGATTCTTCAAGTAAAGCTCTTCTTGAAACTACGATATTACCTCTCAGCTTATCCATTTTTAGAATTACCATTGGTTGGGGTTTGTTGAGAAGAGGTGAAATATCTTTAATTGGTTTTAGATCAACTTGACTACCAGGAAGAAAAGCTACTGCACCACTAATATCTACAGCATAACCACCTTTTACTCTTCCAGTAATAATTCCAGTTATTTGTTGTTTTGCGTCTTGAAGTTTTTCTAAATTACTCCAGGATTCTTCTTTTCTAGCTCTTTCTCGGCTAAGCATTGCCTCACCTTCTTTATTTTCAAGTTTTTCAAGGTATACATCGTATTTATCTCCAATATTTACACTGTGATCTTCTCCAGGGGAATGAAATTCTTTTAATGGTATTCTTCCTTCTGATTTAAGGCCAACATCAACAACCACTGTATCATTGTTAACAGCCATAACTGTACCTTTAATTATCTGGCCTTCTTTATATTTAAAGTCGACAAGACTTTTTTCTAATAACTCACTAAAATTTTCTTCCAATATAATTTCCTAAAAATAACTGAGATACCTTTACAAAATTTTCAAACCATATGCAATGACTAAATGAAATCAGTTTTTTCTTTGATATACTTTATTGCTGAATTCAGGACATCCAATTCTGTAATATTTGTAGTATCAATGAAAAAACTATCTTCAGCTTTTATTAATGGAGAAATTTCCCTACTTTTATCTTGTTTATCTCTTTTGCTCATCATACTCAAAATTTTAGAAAAATCCTTATCCTCAAGCCCAAGTTGTAATTGGCGTCTTTTTGCCCTTATATTTATTTTGGCATCTAAATAAAACTTAATTTCAGCATTTGGTGTAATTTTTGTTGTTATATCTCTACCATCAATTACTGAACCTTTTCCGCTGGGGGGGCAGTTGGCAAAATCCCTCTGGAAAGAAATTAATTTTTCTCGAACAAAACTCTCTTTTGCTATCATAGATGCAATCTTTGAAACTTTTTCTGTTCTAAGATTTAAGGCTGAGTTTTTTTTTTTCAAAAATGCATTTAAATCAATTTCAATTGAGCATAAGTTTTTTAATGTTCCACCTTGTTTAATGAATTCGTAGGCATAGATTCTATATAATATTCCGCTATCTAAATGATCAAACCCTAAAATTTTTGCTATCTTTTTGGCTAATTCACCCTTTCCCGATCCTGCAGTACCGTCAATTGCAACTACTGGTTTTTTATTTATGAATGTGTTCAATTTTAGCTCCAATTTTTTCTAATATTTCTTTGAAGTTTGGAAAAGATGTATTTATCATTTTCATATCGTCAATCTTAATAGATTTTTCGCTTCCCAAACCAAAAACCAACATGGACATAGCTATCCTATGGTCAAAACTTGTTTGAACAATATTTCCTCCAATATTATTTTCTTTACCATGAATTTCTATGGAATCCTCATTTTCTAGTATTCTAACGCCAGCGTTCTTCAAAGCCTCTGCCATTGTTTTTAATCTGTCACTTTCTTTTAATTTTAATTCACTTAAACCATAAAATTTTGAAATTCCAGAGGCATAAGATGCTGCTACAAAAAGAATAGGGTATTCATCAATTAACCTTGGAGAGATTTTCTGGCTAACTATCACTGAATTTAATTTTGAGCTTTTAATTTTTATGTCACCAATTAATTCTCCATTTAAACTTCGTTTGTTTTCAATATAAATTTTTGCATTCATTTTTTTTAAAATATCTATCAACCCGGTTCTAAAATAATTTAAACCCACATCTTTAATACATACATTACTTTGTTTTGTAATTAATGTAGCAACTATAACAAATGCTGCAGAACTAAAATCACCAGGAATATGGAGATCCTTCGGTTTTATAAAGTTAGGGGATTCAAGTGAAATTATTTTTTTAGATTTTTTTATTTTAACATCTAAAAACTTCAACATAATTTCTGTATGGTTTCTACTTGGATAGTTCTCTTTAATTTTTATTGTCCCCTTAACATTGAGACCAGCTAATAAAATTGCACTTTTGATTTGTGCTGAACCTACTTTTAAATCGTAATTTATAGGTATAGTTGAATTATAATTGTCTTCAATTAGTATAGGGAGGAACCCATTGTTATGTTTGAATTTTGCATTCATTTTTGATAAAGGTTCGATTATTCTGATCATTGACCTTGAAGAAAGAGAAACATCTCCTGTAATTTTTGCATTGATACCTCTGTTACATATTAATCCACAAATTAGTCTGGATCCTGTCCCTGAATTTCCCATATATAAATCACTTTTCGGTTCACAAAAATAACCACCATTCCCATAGACTTCAAAAAAATTTTTATGTTTTTTTATTTTTATACCAAGTTTTCTTAATGATTTTAGAGTATTCATTACATCATCAGATTGTAGCAAGTTGAATATTTTGGTATTACCAAAACAAATTGATCCAATTAATAAAGCTCTTATTGATATTGATTTGTCTGAGGGTACATGTAATATTCCTTTTAGGGATTTACATTTAGATGATTTAAGAGTAATAGTTTTCTTCATTCTAATATTAAATTTATAAATTATTTATTCTATTAAGGGAATTTTAAAATGGAAGATTTTGATAAAGGTGCAAAAAGAAAATGTACTCAGTGTAGTACCTTGTTTTTTGATTTTGGGAAGTTTCCCATCGTTTGTCCAAATTGTGGAGCAGATGTTAACTCCTTATTAACAAATGTATCAAAAAGAGGGCGTCCACCAAAAGTAGCAAAAGTTGAAGAAGAAAGTAACGCTGAAGATATGAAAATTGAAGAAATTGAAGTTACAGAAGATATCGAAGATGTGAATTCAGACGATGATGAACCAGTTGAAGAAATTATCGAAATCGAAAAGGATGAAGAATAGGCTTGGGGCTGTAGCTCAGTTGGGAGAGCGTCTGGATGGCATTCAGAAGGTCGTCGGTTCGATCCCGTCCAGCTCCACCATTT
>MDTA01176039.1_pt1 | contig 15276 bp, 16 predicted proteins | sample 811151 | NCBI WGS metagenome assembly MDTA01 (sample SAMN05326648, study PRJNA326480) | marine metagenome | isolation source: seawater | place: Indian Ocean: South | collected 2010 | reverse complement strand
AGAGAACCACATTGTACCTCGTCTGCTATAAATAAGATGTTATGTTCATCACACAATTTACGTACATATGTAATAAATTCGGTATTAATATTAACAATCCCTCCTTCACCTTGAACTGATTCTAAAATAATGGCAGCTGTATTATCAGGAGCTGATTGATAATCTAGAACTCTATCTATTTCTTTTTTAGTAAAATCACTGCAAAAATAAATATTAGGTATTAATGGACTAATATTCTTTTTACAATTTAAATTTGAACTAGTAATAGATAATGCCCCAAGACTGCGTCCATGAAATCCACCATTCAACGTGATAATATTTGATTTTCGAGTAAATGCTCTGGCTATTTTAATTGCGTTGTCTGTTGCTTCAGAACCACTGTTAACATAAAAAAAATTATTTAATTCGGTACTTGGCATTATGTCAAGTAATTTACTTGTTAATTCTTCCTGAGCTGGATGAGATTTAAACAATTGCTGAGGCATATGTGCATATTTTGATACTTGATTTTTAATAGCTTCTGTTATGAATGGATGACTATGACCAGTGCCCAATGCCCCAATACCAGATGTCAAATCGAGATATTTTTGATTTCTTGTATAGATAAAACTTCCATATGCATGAATTGGATAAATACTACCATGTAACTTACTAATGGATTCAGGAAGATGTCGTACAATATTCATAAATATAGTGTCTAAGCAATATAATTATAAATAATTATAAATGATTCTATTATTAGTTATTATTTGTTATTTTTACTTAATGATAAGTATCCTAAAACATATCTACCCATAATTTATTGTGAATTGGCTGCGCCATCTCAATAAGTGCCCGTATATGTTCCTTATTGTCAGAGTAAATATGTTGTAACCAATCAATGTAGTTATATAATTGACCTACGTCAGTAACGCCAATAAGTATAATATCAATATCCTTATTCAAATAGGTGAAATAAAATGCGTTTTCTACTATGTTAATGCGTTTATTTTCACAAAATTCAGTTAGCTTTTTACAACATACTTTGATATCATCTGTAGCAGGGTGCCAACTTGGTGGTCCTTGAGGTGTTAACAAACCCATACTTGTAACACCACCTTGAACAATAGTTATATTATCACTTTTCCATTTTGATATGTACTTCATGAGTGAATTATTGATAAGAGAATAACAACAGTAAGTCATGATACAATCAATATCAAAATTAGACCTAACATAATCAAGTTGTTCTAATATGATTCCGCTTATACCTATTTTTCTTATATATCCATTTCTTTTCAGATACAATAATCCAGGAAGAGATTCTTTTATAATGTAATCAAGTGATGAGCATCTATCTATATCGGCTATAAATACCATATCAAAATATTTTACTTTAAGATTTTTCAAACTATTCATAACAGTAGTTGTAATGTCATAATATCCATATTTATATCGACCATTACAGCTTCCAGCTTTTGTACTAATAAAATATTTATCTCTATTGTATTTGATTAAACAATTTCCCAATATCTTTTCAGAACGACCATTTCCATAAAATGGCGATGAATCAAAATAATTGAATTTATTTGCTATAGCTTTATCAACTATATTACCACATTCTTGAGAAGTTATCTCATTATATATGCCGCAAAATCCAGCAGTTCCAATGCCTATACGAGGCAGTTCCATATTTATGAATAAAAAAAATTTTAGCTTTATATATATATATAGATGGTTACAGAAAAATTAAATACTGTTTCATTTAATATTTTACTATATGTTGTATTTAGTACAATTTATTGTATGTTAAAAATATTATCTGACAAAGACACCAAACACTGGAATGGTATTGAAAATAATGGTTCTTCTGAATACTTTAACTTATGGTATTATTCATTAGTAACACAATCCACTGTCGGTTATGGTGATATTTATCCAGTATCAATAATTGCTAAATTTATAGCTATGATACATATCATGTTATTTGTATGGGGAAATATTGCAATTGGATTTAAATAATTAATGATTTAAAAATAGGTATATCAATAATATATCCATTATTTTCATCATAAACTATTTCAGATTTTTTATTTAGTTTTTTATTATTAAGCAAATTGGTTAATAGTTTAAAATAGTGTTCTTTCTTATCGCCCGGTATTATATTATCTTTCACTTTTATTTCTAAAAATTCTTTTATTTTATTCTTCTTCAAAAATAAGTCCAAACGAGACCATTTCTTCATATATTGATTTGTTTCAAAATGTTCCTGTAAGGAGGTAATATCAGAAAACGTATTTTCATGACTGATTACCTGTGTTTTGCGTCCATTCTTTTTATTATTTTTGACATATTCCATATAGTTTATAGTATTAAGGTAAGTATCGAGGTCATGTTGATTACCACGATATTCTTTTTTAATTTCTACCGCGGGAGTTGAAGGAGTATCATCATCGTCCATACTATTAAATTGTTTTATATTATATTGTAATTGTTTCAACATGATATGATAATCTAAATTCTAAAATAATTTTAATCAAAATTTTTTTCAAATGTATATAATATAAATGATAGCTGATTTAAAAAGAAATAATAAAAATTTGTATACGCTACTTGTTGCATTAGCTGTAAGTTGTTGGTTTGAAGGAATTACACGTATTATAAGAACATTTGTTTCTATAGATACAAATACCCTAAGAAATGGGTTATTAATGTGTGCTTTTGCTCTTCTTATATTTTACATGGATGATGGTAGTATTTCTGAATTGTACAATTACGATGTAAATAATTCTAATAAATATGCCGCGGCCGTTGCTGCAGCAAATGATTAATAATATAATTAATAAATTTGATATAATTTAATAATTAAAGTTTACAAGCAATACAGTATTATGATTAAACAATTTCGCGAAGATGTAAATAACTTTGTAAAAGATTACACACGTGATTGTGAAAGCTCTTCTATTGATGAACTTTGTCAATATGTTTCAGAAATGCTTCTAAATATTGGATATAATAAAAAATACATATTTGATAGGTTTATACGCCAAACTATTTGTGAATTATTCCCTGAAAACTACGGTTATATCTACAATGACTTCTATATAGAAGCTAAACCTGAAATTGTAGAATTTTTAAAAACACTTCCACAACACGAACAACGTACAGAAGCTTGGTATAATGATAGAATTAATAGTATTGTCGCAAGTGAATCATCTGCTATATTTGGACTTAATCCATATGAAACAGAAAACAAACTCATTATTAAAAAATGCGGCGTTGTAAATGAAAACGACCAAAAACGCATGAAAGCGGTATGTGAACACGGTGTAAAATATGAACCTGTTATTCAGGAAATGTATTGTAGAGATAAAAATACAACTATTCTTGAATTTGGAAGTATTAGACATCAAGATAAAGAACTTTCAATTATTACAGCCTCTCCTGACGGAATTACTCCCACTGGCAATATGTTAGAAATTAAAGCTCCTGCTAAGAGAATTATTACAGGAATACCCCCGCCATATTACTGGGTACAATGTCAACAACAAATGCAAGTTTGTAAATTAGATGTTGTTGATTTTTTAGAGGTTAAAATTGAAGAATACACAAATTTACAGAGTTATATAGAAGATAATAACGGAGATGAAGATAGTCCTTACACTTCAACAAATAAGGAAAAAAACGTTGTAATTGAATATTATAAGCTTGAATCTGATGATGAACTTGGTTATATCTATCCAGATAGACTTCTTAATACTTCAGAAATATCTCAATGGAAAAATAAAATAATTAATGAGCTCGAAAAAAGTGATGATAAACAATTTAGAAGAATGAGTTATTGGAAATGTAGTCAGTACTGCTTAACGCCAATATATAAAGACCATGAATGGTGGAATAAAAATGTTCATAAATATAATGAATTTTGGAATAAAGTACTTCAATACAGAAAAAATGGAATTGATGACCTTCTCCCAAAACCAAGAAAGCCTAAAATTACTCAGGAAAAGCCAATTGAGTGTCTTATTGTAAGTGACGATGAATCAACCCCAGTAACAATTCCCACAATCAATTCTTTTAATACAAGTGTAAAAACAACCTATTCTGAAGAATGTTTAATTGAAAGTGATGAAAACTAAATTTATTAGTTAAAGATTTTTTATTAAAAAAAAATAGTATATAACTGTAATTATGGATAAATTAGAAAATTATGAAATAAAAAAAAAACTCGGAGTAGGCGCTTTCGGAGTTGTATATAAAGCTTTTGATCCTAAAAAAAATATAAATGTGGCTATCAAAATCGAAGATTCACAAAAAAATGACCGTTTAGAACATGAATGTAAGATATATAAGGATTTAAATAATGTACTTGGGTTTCCGAATATTTATTATTTTAAAAAAGGTCCTGAAAAAAATATATGTGTTATGGACTATTTAGGACCTTCACTGGAAGATTTATTTGAATTTTCATATAATAAATTTTCAATTAAAACAGTACTTATGATAGGAATACAAATTCTTAATCGAATCGAAAAGTTACACAATGCGGGATATATTCACCGTGATATTAAACCTGATAATTTTCTTATAGGCACAGGTCGCTTAAAAAGTAGGATATTTATGATTGACCTTGGTTTATCAAAAAAATATACAAGTAATAATAGTCATATTGAGTATAAAACAGATAAAAATTTTACAGGTTCATTTAGATATTCATCTATAAGAAATCATAAGGGGATAGAACAAAGCAGAAGAGATGACCTTGAATCAATTGGATATATGTTGATTTTTTTTCTAAAAGGAAAATTACCATGGCAAGGTCTTAAAGGTTCAACTAAAAGTAAACGTTCCAATAATATTTTTAATATCAAGAATAATACAAGTTTGAATGATTTATGTAAAGATTTACCTCAAGAATTTTTATATTACATGAAATATTGTAGAATTTTACGCTTTACACAAAAACCAGATTACAATTTATTACGTAATCTTTTTATAGTTCTATTTAAAAATGAAAAATATAATTTAGATTACATTTATGACTGGAATTTAGTAGCAAAAGAAAAAAAGAAAATTTTTACCAAACAAAATAAAAAATAAAATTAACATAAGTTAGATAATTTTATTCTTTCTTAACTTTTATCCATGCAGGATATTTATCAATTTTAAGTGTATATGTTTCGTCTGATATATTGGGACCCCAAATAACGTTTTTCGTAGTTGAAATATTCTTTAAGATATTGTTTACAATATAGTTAGACATTACACCATTATCACCAGTATAATCAATATTATTCCAATAATAATCTACTACATTTTTAATATCTGTTTTTTCTAGACTTGCTTCTTCTACTTGGTCTATTATTCTTGTTGTTTCAAGATTATTTAATAGATATGTTGGTCTATTAGAGTGAGACCTGTGCTTAAAAATAAAACAAAACTCTTTTTTACCATTATTGTCATATAATACATTATCACCAACACTAAATTTATACTCCATTATTATATTCAAGTATTTTTTTTCCATATTAACTTAAAAATTATTTATAAATTATATGTAATGGACTCTAATAATGATCTATCAATATCTATGTTAATTGAAAATGATATTAAAAAGGATACAATAGATTACGATGATAAGGGTTATAAGCCATTACCACTCAAAAGTTCATTTAACAATATTAGTGATAGGAAATTATATCAATGGGTTCCAGATAATAATGTTGTACATTGTACAGAATGTTCTACTGATTTCAGTTTATTAGTAAGGAAACATCATTGTAGAAATTGTGGTAAAATTTTTTGTAATTCTTGCTCAAATTATTTTATTAAAATACCAACTAATATAGATACTGTTCCCAAAGAAAGTAATTTATACGATATAAAAACATATTTTGAATATTTTAATTTGACATCGGAAGAGCAAAGAGTTTGCAAAAATTGTTATCATAAAATATTTGAGTTAAGAGAGCTTAATAAAACAATAAAAATATTTGACCTTCTTGATTTAGATATTCTTGATTACAAAAATATTTCGTTAGTATGTAAATCATGGAATAAAATATCAAGTTACTACTTTTCTCAATTTAGAGAAATACAATACTACTTTTTAGACCATAAATTTAATAGAAAAGAACGTGATATTTTATATAGAAATAGATTCAATATGATTGGACATTCAAAGTGGATAGTACAGATTATATTAATGGTAGATTGGAATTCAGATGATAATTTAGAAGAAAAAAAAAATATATTTAACATTGTTAAAAACACGAAAAGAAATACCTCATGTTGGCAAATGATGTGTACAAGGTTTTGTTGCAGTAAACTCAATGTTGAAGATATAATAATTATTTTATCAAAAAAATATATTTATGTCCCATTAATTAAGCATATTATTCAACTGCTAAAAGATATTTCCGATATTGAACTAAATTGTTATATGTCAACAATTGTAGGTGTATTGACCTTTTACAAAAATTACACAGTGTTATCGTGTGAGATTGAAGATTTTTTAATATCAAAATGTAGTACTAATATATCTCTAAGTAATCAATTATTTTGGACTATAACACGCACTCTTATGCATCCCGATAACTATAAGTATTTTTCAGCATTCAGACAAAAATTAGTGAAAGTTCTCGATAAAAATACATATAAACTCTTTCAAAATGGTTATGATTTTACTCTTAATCTAATAAAAATAGCCTCTAAAACTGATGATAATATTGTTGAAAAATTATCAAAGTATTTAGAAGCATATTCTTTCTCAAAATCAGGTTTTAATTTACCTATCAATTTTGATAAATCATTTCAAAACATAGATATTTCCAAAATAAGAGCAATTGATTCAAAAACAAAACCAATTATTTTACCATGTACCTATAGTAATGACAAAATTTTTAATATTATGCTTAAAAATGAAGATATACGTAAAGAGGAAATTATTATGAAAATAATTTCTTTAATGGATTTTTTTCTAAAACAAGAAGAAAAGCTGGACTTATTTATTACAATATATAATATTTTACCTATTTCAAATGAATATGGTTTTATCGAATTTGTTCCTGAATCCAACACATTATACAGTATAAAAGAAAATATGATGTTTTCTATTCAAAACTTTATTCTTGAAAAAAATCCAGATATGTCTGTTAATACATTCCGTGATAAAATTTCTAAATCATGTGCTGCTTATTGTGTAATAACATATTTACTTGGAATTGGAGATAGACATCTTGATAATATAATGATTACCGATGATGGTAAATTATTTCACATCGATTTCGGATATATTTTAGGTTTTGATCCAAAACCAATTTGTCCAGATATTAGATTAACTGCTGAAATGATTGATGCAATGGGTGGTATTAATTCACTTCACTATAAAAAATTTAAAACTTACTGCGGAAGAGCATATAACTGTTTACGCAGACATGCTCCAATTTTTTACACATTATTACTAAGTTTAACTGAATCAATTCCGAATATAGACGCTAAAATTACAAAAGACCATATTAAAAATCACATATACCAGCGTTTTATTCCTGGTGAAAACTACCAAACAGCTTTTAAACAATTTATCCATAAATTAGATTCTAATTCTAATACATTTTCAGAAGATATAATTGATTTTTTCCATAAAAAATGTAAATCAAAATCAGATTCAAAATCGAACAGTATACCTGAAAATGTTCCAAATATTATTAATAAGGCAACAGATGTAGCATATGATTTTAGTAATAAAATACATCAAAAATTCAATAGTTTAAAAATGTCTGTGCCTTTTTTTTGAGTTCGTTTTATATTTGTTATAAAATATATAATATATATTATAACTATGTGTTCATATTTACAAGATACATGGAAAAAGATTAAAGAGGACTCACCTTCAAAAGAAACAATCACTAAGGCAACTGGTACAGTAGTTCTTGCCTACGCAAGTGTATTGTTATACTATCATCGTAAATCTATTGCAAGCTTTGTATCAGAAAAAACTCGTTCAAGTATCGAATATTTAAAATCTAAATCATGTAATTGTTCTACTGAAGACGATACAACATCATCAGATACCAAAAGCGACACTTCAGAAAATTCTACCTGTTAAATCATAAGTAAATACTTACAGTAAAAATTGCATAAGTTAAATCTTATGTAATTATTTCAAATATATTATAATGAATAAAAATACACCTCAACAGTATATTTCTAATTTTGATGTTAATAAACTACAAAAGAATCTAAGTATTAATAATAATTTAAAAAAAAATCTTATTCAAAAACTGAGTAAGGGATTATCTAATAAAAATATATCTAATACACTCAATGCTGCAATTGAACTTCATTGTTCTGGATATTTTTCTTCAGTTCTTAAAAAACTAGTAGAATATTATTTTAATGAGATTAATATAGAACAAATTCAATTTATACATTACATTGGTGATTTTATGAATTATTATTCCAGATATTCTAACATTAAAAAAACTAACATAAATGATTTGGTCAATGATCAAGTTGTAAGAAACTTTATATGTTTTTTTAGTACATTATTGATTAATAGTACACAACGTAAATTAATCAAACTCCCCAAAATAAAACAAAAAGATTTTGACCTTAATACACAAAAGCAAAGTATAATAAGCAAAGATTTAAATACTGTTTCAAAATTTATAACCGAGCTTGACCCAAAGGAAATTATAATTCCATTATCTGAAATATGCAACTATCTTATAAATACAAACTACAGTGATAGAGAACATAAAATCATTTATTGGGTCTCTTGGTTATTTGAATATGAAAAAATCTATCATAAAAATTCACTCGTTGTATCAGAAAGAGTTGTTTCAGGCATCGATAAAAAACATCATAAGGATTTTATATGGATCTTATGGACTATTATAAAATATTATAGCAATGAAAGTAATAAAATATTTATTTACAAATTGTTCGACCTTTTTATAATTAATTATACTAAAACTTCCCGTAAATCTAAATCAAATATATTAATAACAGCCGTAATGATTATTGTTAATCCACTGTCTATCATTAAATTTCCAATCAGAAAGTTATCTATTGAACAATATAGAGCTGCTTCTATACATGAATTGCGGTGTAATGAATACTATTTAAAACTGTTTCAGAACACTATTATTAATCAATGTAATCATATCAGTAAATAATTTTGAAAATATAGGGTTATTATACTCATTTAAAATATATTATAAAAATAATATGAATGATATCAAAATAATTAATAATACAAGCCATGATATCAATGATAAATCTTCAAATAGTAATATTAATAATAAAAATCCAATTAATGAAATATCCATAGATAACACTAATATGTCTCAGAATGAATTAAATAAGAGTATAGAACAGCCATGTGTAGAAATTAAGGATAAAGAGTGTAATAATTCTAACGTTGAGGCTTGTAAATCTAAACCAAAAATTGATTTATCTGCAAAGATAAAAAATAATGCTACATCAAAAAAAAAATCTAACAAATATGAGAATGGTAAATTTGGATATTATTCTGGAAAAAGATTAAATTATAAGAGCTTATCCTACATACTTTTAATTATTTCACTCATAACATATTATGGATTCCGTTTTGGAATGAATTTATCATATATTCTGTTTTTGTTATCGCTTTTTGTTAATAAAAATTTAGGATTTGTTTATAAGAGTATTAAATTGAATAATATATTTTACATTACTTTATCAGTTGCCATTATTATATTTTCAATTAAATATGGTGTTGAAAGTAAGCCATCTACAAGAATAATATCTGGTATTGTCACAGTTATTTTATCTGCATCAATAGGCTGGTATATTCATTACATATCACATACTATTAACTATAGAAAATTATATACCATTTTTCTGAAATACTCATCTAAATTAACGAATGGATTATCAGATAAACTGTTAAATTCTTATATTAAAGATACGATGTATTTTGTATCAGATAATCTTGATTTTCATTCTATTATTCATCACAATCCAGAACTAAATAGATTATGGTATAACAGACTCATAGAAACTTTACAAAATTTAGTATCCATAACCGTTCCTATTTGGTATGCAGCATATAAATATAAATTTAATTTTTCAATCAACAATACACAATATTTTTTTAATAAAACTATTCCTATATTTTGGGGCTTATTATATGCAACTAATCATAATATTAATTATTTTAAAATTCAACCAAAAGTTCACGAAGAACATCATATATATGATACAGCAAAAGCTAAAGCATATCATACATCTAAGCAACAAATACCCAATCTAGGATGGCCCGATACCTTAGATTTTATATTTAATACCAAATATAAAACAAATATTGTAGAGAATTTTAATCATGCTTCTTACAATATAATTATTTTGGTAATAATCTTAGTTGTTATTAAAACTAAATTCACATGGTTAAATGAATTTATTTAATCTAATTATTTTGTATCATTAATTTTTTTTTAGAAAAAATAACCTCTTTATAATATTAGTATGCTATCAAACTTAGTTTCACCAACAAAAACTATTCTTAAAGAAAGAAAAAAATCATTTATTGATATGTGTGAATCTCGTTGTAGAAATTTTAATGTTTCTAATAAAAATTTAGGTGTTTGGATAAGAGCATATCACTTCAATTTACCGCTATATATATATTTTGCCATTCTTTTGTGTAATAAATATATTGCTACAATAAGTTTAGTTTACGCATTTATCATTATTTTTCTCTTTATTTATTTAGATGGTTGTTGGTTGTCTATGTTAGAAAAACGTATATGCGATGACGATATTAATATAGTAGATTTTTGGATTGAATGGTCTGGTACTAAAATTGCATATCACGATGAACAAATTCTAAGGAAACAACGGCTTAAGGCTACTATGATAATAGGTTCATCATGGCTATTTTTAACCTTACTCACCTATTATTTAAGATTTTTTAAAACTTCTAATTAGTATTTTTATTATAAAATTAATAAAAATATTATTTACAATCTTCCTCTGTTAATTGATATGCCCAATGCTGAAGAGATTGGCGTATAGCTGGACTAACTGAAAAATCATCGTGTCCAGTATCTATACCTTTTTCTCTTTTATTTTTAACCATATTGATTAATCTATTTTTAAATCTTCCTTTTGGTCCTGCAAAATTAAGCCAACGCATGATTTGTCTATTATCATCTGGTGTTCTGAGTCCATTGTAATAATCACAATACCAATGAACCCATCCATATGGATTGTATTCAGTTATCCAGTTACTGGATTCCCAATCTTCAAGAGTAGAACCTACCTTCTTTTTATATTTGTTAATTTTTACAGTATAAGTTGTCGATGATAAATGTTTTTCAGGTATGCCTTCCCACCATGATTTAGGATAATTATGGTGTATATTTTTATAGTTTTTTTTAGTAACAGATGAATATATAGGACGCCAATATGTTCCACCAAAACTTCCAAGTTGAAATATTTCACGGGGTGTAAGATTGGGAGTAAAATCAGGATTATCTGGAAATACAAGTTCACCTTTTTTATTTCGTTTAACCATATTATGTATCTACATAATTAAACTTTAGATTTAATATTTGTACTATAATATGAATATCTATATAAAACACTTTATTACTTATGTACTTTTAATATCAATACTTGATTTTTATACAAACAAGTTTTACAAAAGGATTTGGAAAAAAAAATCTAACCCTGAAAAATTATTAATTATTTATTATCTTGTTTTCCACAATATAATATACTTTATTAACTATTTCTCCATATTTTATTTGGTATATTTTTTCAAAGATACAAGTTTAGTTTATTTTATATTATATTTTTTTATGCCTATTGGTCTTCTTATACATTGGAAAACTAATAATAATAAGTGTTGGATTACGGTTAAACAAAATAGATTGCTTGAGATTTCTGATGACTATGGATTCCGTGATATCTTTGCGGTTTTAGGAAATTTTCATACCAAAACAGGTAATAGTAAAAAGACTACAATAAGAGATAGACTTTATAATTACTACAATATCTTTTGTTTTTGCCTGACAGGTTTACTTATTTTAAGAAAATTAATGTAAAAAAAAATTATATGATATATGTATTATGGAAGACACAATCCCTATAAGAATTGAAACTTTAGATTGGGATACAATTTATAGTGGGTCTATTAAACATCGATCAATAATTATACCTGGTTTTAGTCCCGGGGGTCAAGAACTCCGTATAAATTTATTAGATAAACTTGGCGGTGGAGAAAATGGTGTTACATATGAAACTGAAAATACTCAAAGTGCTTCTGGTAGAACTGATAATCATGCTTTAAAAATTGTTAAATTACCTGAACAAACCGACCTTGATGCATTTCTAAAGGAATCCAAGGTTCAAAAAAAAATAGCACAAAATACCGGAATAGCACCTAATGTTTACGGATATTCTACAGTTGGTGTTGGTTCTTATGGATTCTTATTAATGGATAAAATTCGACCAATTACAAAAAAAGATCTTATTAAAACAGTTTATAATTCTGATATTGAACAAGTTAAAAACTTAATAAAAATTATATCATTATCAGTTTATAACGGATTTATACATAATGACCTCCACACTGGTAATATTGCAAAAAAATATAGAAGTGATGATTTTATATTGATTGATTTTGGTTTTACACAGGAGATTAGTCAACTTACTCCACCTGTTGTACCTGTTGTATCTGTTGCAGGTGCTTCAAGTAAACCAATTACTTCTAATCAGGAAATTATCTTTAATCAAATTTTAATAGCTCAATTATATGCACTGGTAGAACATTGTAATAGCAATAATTTTAATATTAAATGCCCAGATGCACCTGTTTGTAAAGAAAAAATACAAGTTTGTCCTAAAAGTGCACAAAATTCCAAAAAGAAGAGGAAAAAAGTATGTAATGTATCAAGATATGTTACACAAGATTCACAAATTATTACAAATATTTCATCCCAATGTAGTAGCGCAATTATGGATGTTATCTACAATTTAAGAACAAATAGTCCTACATCAATAGGTGACCGCCATTATAACTGGTATAAATATGCTCATGCAATTATGTCAAAACATCGATATAATGGAGAACCTGGAATTGAAGACGATGTTATGGTGCCTCCTCCTTCGCCGAATTCACGAGGTAAAAAACGCAGACATGCACGTGATGTTGATGGCGGTGGTAAAACTAGAAATGTCAATAAATTATCCATACATAACCTAAAACCAAGACGTTCTAAAAATAAACGTAGCCAAAAATCATCAAAAAAAAGAAGTCAAAAAGCCGGTGGTAGAAGACGCTCATTTAAATCTCAAAGAATAACAAGTCCAAAATTTAATAAAAAAAATTAAAATTCGTTAATCTAAGCATAAATTTTTAATAATATATAAGATATTATTAATGATACCAAATTACATTGGAAGAAAGATAAAACCCCGTATAATCAAAAGTATTGATAATATATCTTGTGTATTCAACGATAGCGGTGAAAAATATACAATTTTAGGAGGTGCTTCCAGTCAAAGTATAGGTGGAGATTTACTCGGCGATGTATTAACACCATCCAATATATTACTGACTAAATCAGTTAATAATCTTAAGAAAAATGTACTATCCGAACCATTAAATTTACATACAAGTATCGGAGTAACATCATATCTTAATAATTTTATAAATAGCCTTAAACCATATGTTCCGCGTCATTTTGAAAATAGTTGGTATGTAAGTATTCAATCCGAAGGCGCATCAGCCATTCACACAGCAGTTGATATACTGCTTTCAAGACAAGATAAGACTAAACAAACTATTGCAGTTGGTCAAAGTTGTTATCATGGTCCAAAAACAACCTCGTACGGCAGTTCCGATATAAGTTATATATCGTTTAACCAATTATTTTACCCAATCCCCATCCTAAAATACAAAAATTCTCATGAAAATATCATAGATTTTAACAGTCGAATAGAAAAAAATTTAGATGAATTTATTAAAGCAAACAAGGATTCACTTGGCGTAATTATAATTGAACCTCAATGGGGCAGTGCAGGAACAGCACAATATTGGCCAGAAAACATGCTTAGAAAATTCATTGATAATGCACGTAAAGAAGGCATATTTGTAATAACAGATGAAGTCATGTGTGGTCTTGGTCGCCATGGTCATAATACATTATTTTTAAGTGATGCATGGAACCTGGATGTTGACGCTATTACTTTTGGCAAGGCTATTGCTGGGGGCGTATATCCCATATCTGGGGTAATTATTAAAAATAGGAACACTCAAGATGCTGAAATAACACCAGTACAATCTCATACATATTCACATGGTACAAATGTTATGGCCCTGATTACTGCAAGCAAGTTATTAGATAACTTATCAAGTTATTTTCCCATTATAAAAGAACGTGAATTAATAGTAAAACAAAATTTTGAAAAACTTACGAATAATTACATGAATGCTTGCGGACAGGGTCTATTATGGGGAATATATATACAGTACTCATTGCTTAATACATCAAGAGACGAACTCAAAGAATTAATTTATGATATTAATATTATTGTATATCATATACCCGATGGTCTTTTATTTACACCAATATACAACTGTAATATTATGATATTAGATAATTCGTTGTATAAGCTTGTTAAATTATTAAATACAATTAAATAACTTAAATATAAGTCACGTGAATTCATTATAATGGTTGTTTGTTTTGGTGCTCATGTATCCACAAGTAAAGGTATACCTAATGCAATTAAATATACTAGAGAAGTATTAAATGGTGACATTCTTCAAATATTTTCACAATCACCGCGGAGTCTCAAAGGCCCCTCTGATAAAACAATTGATGATATACCTAAAATTATTGATGCAATAAAAACACACAATGTCAAAATTGTTTCTCATAGTCCATATATGATTAATTTATCAAAAGATATTTCTACACATCAATATGTTATGGATTGTTTGCTAAAAGATTTACAATTTATTAATAAAGTAGGTGGTATTGGATCAGTTGTTCACATGGGAAAATCACTTAAATTAGGTAAAGATGAAGCCCTAAAGAATATGATATTGAACATTAAGTATATTTTATCTAATTATAATGGTGATGCAAAATTAATTATTGAAACTTCGTGTGGTCAAGGGACTGAATTATTATCTAATTTAGATGATATTGGTGACTTTTATAATCACGGTGTTGATGGAACAAGTTTTACTGAGGCTGAAAAGAAAAAAATAGAATTTTGTATAGATACTTGCCATATTTT
>MDTA01090800.1_pt1 | contig 15285 bp, 16 predicted proteins | sample 811151 | NCBI WGS metagenome assembly MDTA01 (sample SAMN05326648, study PRJNA326480) | marine metagenome | isolation source: seawater | place: Indian Ocean: South | collected 2010 | reverse complement strand
CTTCTTTAAAAAAGGAATTACTTAAACCTACAAAAATTTATACTAAGGAGGTTTTGAAGCTTGTAGATAAAAATCTTGTCAATGCTGCTTCTCATATTACTGGAGGTGGAATAATAGAAAATATTACAAGATCAGTGCCTGATGATTTATGTGTCAACATCGATTTGTCTAAAATAAAAATAGGGAAAGTATTTAAATGGATTAAAAAAAATAATGTGTCAGACACTGAGATGCTCAAAACATTTAATTGTGGGATTGGCTTTTGTTTGATTGTCTCAAAAAATAATGTAAGTAAAATTAAAAATAAATTTCTAGGAAGATTTAAACCTTATGAAATTGGCCATATATCAAAAAGTAAAAATAAAATAATATTATCTAATTATTTAAAATGGTAAAAAAAAATACTTGTGTTTTTATTTCTGGCAAAGGATCAAACTTAAAAAACTTAATTAAAAGATCTAGAGACTATAATTTTCCTATAAATATAAAATTTGTTATAAGTGACAATATAAATGCTTATGGTTTAAAATATGCAAAACAAAATTCAATACCCTTCTTAATAATAAATACAAAGAAAAGAAATTATGAAAATAAAATTATAAATAAATTGAATAAATATCACATATCATTAGTTTGCCTAGCGGGTTACATGAAAATTATTTCAAAAAAGTTTCTTATTAAATTCAGAAAAAAAATCATCAATATTCACCCCTCACTTCTCCCAAAATTCAAAGGTTTGAACACTTACTCAAGGGTTCTTAAATTTAAAGAAAAAAAAACAGGATGCACTGTGCATTATGTTAATGAAAAACTAGATAGTGGAAATGTCATTATTAAAAAAACTTTTTTTATAAATTTACACGATGATGAAATAAGCTTAAAAAAAAGGACTCAATCCCTTGAATATTTTGCTTTCCCTGAAGCTATTATTAAAATTTATAGTAATAACTAATTTTTGAAAAAAAAGTTAATTTCTTTTTTTGCGTTTTGTTTTGAGTCTGAACCATGAACTGAATTTTTATCTATAGAAATACCATATAGTTTTCTGAGAGTATTATCCTCTGCGTTTTTTGGATCAGTTGCTCCCATTAATTTTCTATTTTGAGCTATTGCGTTAATACCTTCAAGTATCATCACTACTATAGGACCTGAAGATAAATATGCACACAAATCGTTATAAAATGGCTTCGATTGATGAACTTTATAGAACTCCGCCGCTTCATCTCTTGAAATATGAATTTTTTTACTTTCTTTTATTTCTAAATTATTTTTAATAAAAAAACTTTTGATTTCATCAATCAAATTTCTCTCAACCGCATCTGGCTTTATAATTGATAAAGTTTGTTCCCGATTATTCATAATTATCTTCAACAAGTTGATTTAGTAATCTTACTCCAAATCCAGTTGCTCCACCTGAATTTAAAGCCCCCCCATACTTTGAAAAAGCCATACCCGCAATATCTAAATGTGCCCAAGGGGTTTTGTTTAATATAAATCTTTGTAAGAATTGAGCAGCTGTTGTGGAACCAGCGCCTCCAACATAATTAATATTTTGAACATCAGCATTTTTTGAATTCATAAGTTTATCATAATTTTTGTGCAAAGGCATTCTCCACACTTTTTCTTCTACTTTTTCTCCAGCATTAAATATTTGTTTTGATAATTTATCATCATTTGAAAAAAGACCGGCATACTCGGATCCTAGACAAACTATAATAGCTCCAGTAAGTGTAGCAAGATCTATTATAAATTTTGGTTTGAACTTTTTTTCAGTAAACGTCAAAGCATCAGCAAGGACCAATCTTCCCTCCGCGTCAGTATTTAAAATTTCTATTGTTTTTCCGCTATAAGATTTAACAATATCGCCTGGCCTTTGGGCGTTACCACTTACCATATTTTCTACAAGCCCAACAACTCCAACAGCATTTATTTTGGCTTTTCTTAATGCAAAATTTTTCATCAAGCCAACAACTGTAGCAGATCCTGCCATATCATAAGTCATATCCTCCATAAACTTTGCAGGTTTTAAAGAATAACCTCCGGTATCGAAACAAACACCTTTCCCAACAAAGGCTAATGGTTTAGATTTATTTTTTGTTCCATTCCATTCCATAGTTACTAAATAGGATCCACGAACACTTCCTTGACCTACTCCAAGTAAAGCGTGCATACCAAGTTTCTTCAGTTTTTTTTCATCATAAATATTTATTTTTAGTCCGTCTTTTCTAAGAGCACTCAATCTTTTTGCATATTCATCAGGATGAAGTACATTGCCAGGTTCTGAGACTAAATCTCTTGCATAAAAAGCACCTGCTTCAAGAGCTTTAAATTTAAGTTGAGTTTTTGGAGATGGTATTAATTTATTACCTAAAACGTTAATTGAGATTGTAAATTTTTCTTTTTTGGTTTTATATTTATTAAATATGTAAGATTTTAATTTTATTCCATGTAAAAAAAAGCTTAAAAAATTATCATCTTGTCCTGAGATACTGTTAGATATTAAAAAATATTCACTATTTTCTTTTGCGTTAAATTTACTAAAAAGTTTTGCGCCCAAATTTTCAATATCTATTGATTTTGATTTTTCTTTAACAGATATTAAGATTATTTTTTTTATGGAAGTTATATCAAAAATTAATACATCTTTTTTACTATTACTTCCTTTTAATAATTCACTTATGTGGGAAAAATCATTTTTAGATAAATGTTTTTTTAGTCCATCAATTTTAAATCTATCTTTGCAAAACAAAATTAGATTCCCAGACGATTTTAGACTTGTTTTTTTTAAATAACTGATTTTGACTGACATAATTTTAAATTAATAAATTTGAATTAATGGTATATATGTCCAATTATATCAGATTTCAATGGGAAATTAGTCATAGTTAAACCATTAGTTGAATTTATTTTATAGATGAATTAATTATATAAGATAATCAAAATGCTTCGAAATAAAATTTACCAGAACTTTATTACTGAAATCATTAAGACCTTTTTTATGATTTTGTTTGGACTTTCTCTTATAGCCCTAACTGCAAGAGCAGTAAATTTCTTAGATTTAATTGTAGATAACGGGTATCCAGTAGGAACATATTTTAAATATTCTTTGTTAAATCTATTTGGAATTGCCCCAAAATTTATACCATTATCGTTTCTTTTATCTTTGACTGTTTTCATATTAAAGCATCTTGAAGATAGTGAATTTATTATTCTATGGACTTCTGGAGTTAAAAAAATTTTTTTAATAAATTTACTACTATTTATATCTGTTATTATTTTTGTTTTTTATTTATTTTTATCATCTGTCGTAACACCATTCGCTTTAAATAAATCTAGGCAATTGTTAAGTAACGATAATTTGAACTCTTTTTTACCTACTATTAAAACTCATCAATTTAGTGACTCTTTTAAAGGATTTACTTTTATAGTTGATAAAAAATCTAAGAATCAAATTAAGAATATCTTTTTACATGACAAAGGGAAAAATTTAAAAAATTTATCATCAAATATTTCAGAAACAAACGAAACTACAATAATTGCCGAAACTGGAATTGTAGAAGAAAAAAATATGATGCTTTTTAATGGTCAAATAATTTCTACAAAAAAAAACTCTGATAATGAAATAATTAAATTCGAACAACTTAATATCAATTTAGGAAATTTAACAACTGCTACAATAAAAAAACCGAAAATACAAGAAACTTCAACTCTTAAACTATTTAAATGTTTTGCTAATAACTCAAAAGAAAAGTTTTGTAATGAAGGATATAAAAAAGAAATTATTCCAACTTTAAATAGAAGAATTATTATACCATTCTATATACCTGTAATCGCATTAATTTGTTCTCTTTTGCTTTTGAAGTCTAGAAAAATTTATTTTAATAAATTTAGTATTTTTTCCTATAGTTTTGCTCTTTTATTATTTACTGAACTAGCAGTTCGATATACAGGTTTAAATAATTATATAATGATTTTTTTTATCTTATTTCCGTGTTTACTATTAATATCATTTTATACTTTTCTTAGCTATAAATTTTTAAGGGAGAGTAACTTGAAATGAATAAGATTATATTTAATTATTTATTAAAAAATTTTTTAAAAACTTTTTTTATATTTACTTTAATTTTTTATTGTTTTGGGATGATTGTAAATTTATTTGAAGAAATTGAATTTTTCAAAAATATCAATGTAAGTATATTGCTGCCTTTAATGCTTACAAGTATTTTTATACCTGCGATGATTATAAAATTATTACCTTTTATAATTTTTCTATCGAGTATGTGGTTTATGTTAAGAATTCGAAATAATAGAGATTTATTAACATTGAAAGTTTTTGGATATTCAAATTTTAGAATTTTTCTTATTTTAGCAATGACCTCATTTATTTTAGGATGGTTAATACTTATTATTATAAATCCCATCACATCATCTATGTCTAAATATTATGAACAAACTAAATCTAATTATTCAAGGGATATAGATCATTTAGTAACATTTAATAAAAATGGACTTTGGATTAAAGAAAATTTGAAAACAAAGCAGAGAATTATTTCTGCGTCGAAACCAAGTGGATTTGACTTAATCGATGTAACTATTTTTCACTTAGATAATAAATCAAATCTAATTGAAAAAATTGTTTCTGAAAAAGCTAATATTAAGAATAATGATTGGATTTTAAATAATGTATCAATTTTTAGTCCAGAAGATGGAGTTTTAAAACAAAAAAAAATAGAAACTTATAAAATTAATTCAATTTATAATTATGACAAAGTTAATAGTTTATTTAAAAATTTTGATACAATGTCGTTTTTAGAAATTATACTTAATTATAAGAAGTTACTGAACGATGGTTATAATCAAGTTTCCTTAAATCAGAGTTTACATACAATGCTTTCTATGCCTTTTTTTTTATTTTTAATGACCGCTTTAGCTTCAACTATTACTTTAAATACTCTTAAAAAGTCAGATAATTTTAAATTTATAATTTTTGGTTTATTAACAACTGTTGTAGTTTTTTATTTTAAGGATCTTTCTTTGGCTCTAGGACAAACCGATAGAATTCCACTTATTTTAGCAGTATGGGCTCCAGTGATTGCTTTAAGTTTTTTTACATTTATAGGAGTTTTGCAAATAAATGAAAAATAAATTTTTTATAACAATTCTTTTGTCTCTAATTTCAAATTCATTATTTGCAGAAAATGTTTCGATTAAATCTAAAAATATTATTTTAGATAAAAATAATGAAACATCTATTTTTGAGAGAGATGTAATAATTGTTACAAAAGACGGAAAAAGAATTAAAAGTCAATTTGCAGAATACAATAAAAAAAATGGATTAATAAAATTAGAAAAAGATATCAAAGTGATTGATAAAGAAAATAATGAAATGCAAGCTGAATATGCTGAGTATGATAGCAATAAAAAAAAATTTAAAACATTCGGGGTAACTAAAATAATTACAAATAAAAATTATATTATTGAGAGTGAAGATGTAACTTTTGATAACTTAAAAAAAATTATATTTTCTAAGAAAAATTCTTATATTATTGATAAAGATCAAAATAAAATTTTTTTAGATAATTTTGAATATGGAACAGACAATTCCATTTTTAAATCTATAGGATACATAAGAATAAAAGATAAGGCAAAAAATACCTATGAATTTTCTCAGATATATATTGATACAAATAACAAAGAGATTTTAGGGACTGATGTAAAATCTTTTTTTAATGACAAAAATTTTAAAGTTAACGAAAAAAATAAACCAAGAATTTTTGCTAACACTATTAGATTAAGTAAAGAGCAATCTTTATTTAATAAAAGTAGATTTACACTTTGTGATTATAGAGAAAATGATAAATGTCCACCATGGACAATTCAAGCATCTGAAATGTTACATGATAATAAAAAGAAAACTATTTTTTATGAACATGCTGTTGTAAAAGTCTACGATATACCAATTTTTTATTTGCCTAAACTTTCACATCCTGATCCGACAGTAGAGAGAAGATCTGGATTTTTACCACCAAAATTTTCAGATACAAAAAATTTAGGTATGGGTATTTCAGTGCCGTATTTTTGGGATATAGCAAAAGATAAAAATTTCACATTAACAAATAGAATTTTTGTAGACGAAAATCCTTTGTTCACAGGCGAGTATCATCAAGCATTTATGAATTCAAATTTTTTAGCCGATTTTGGTTTTACTGAAGGATACAAAAAGACCTCAAATAAAAAAAAACCGGGAGATAAATCTCATTTTTTTTCCAAATTTGTGAAAAATTTCAGTGGGGATAAATCTGAGAGTACAATAAGCATTTCTACACAAAATGTTTCAAATGATAAATATCTAAAGTTATATAAAATTGAATCTAACCTAGTAGACTATAACTCAAATACATTAACTAATTCAATTAATTTTACTAAAGAAAGTGAAAATGTTTTCTTTGGTTTCAATTCTAGTATTTATGAAACATTAAATGAGAACTACAACGACAAATATGAATATATTTTTCCAGAAATAACAATAGATAAAAATTTAATAAGCAATGAAAAATACGGAAATATTGATCTTCAAACTAATTATAAAGTAAGGAAGTACGATACCAATAAATATACAAATTTCCTTGTGAATGATTTAAGTATGAACTCAAATGAAATTTTTTACGCTAGTGGTTTTAAAGGTAGAATCTTAGCTAATATCAAAAATATAAATTATGAAACAAAAAATATTGATTTGTACAAAGATGATACAACGAATGAATTATTTGGAGCAATTGGCTACCAAAGTGAAATAGATTTTAAAAAGATCAATAATTACTCATCGCATTTTTTAAAGCCTAAAATATTGTTGAGATATGCTCCAGGTGATATGAGAAAAGAGTCAAGTGGAATAAGACTTAATCCAATTAATGCCTTCAGTTTAGATAGATTAAATAATTTAAACAATTTTGAAACAGGCCTAAGCAGTACCATCGGTTTTGACTATAAAATAAAAAATAAGGACAGAGATTTTGATTTTTCTGTTGCCCAAATATTAAGTGAGAAAGAAAACAAAAAAATGGCCTCTAAAACAAGTTTGGATGAGAAGCTTTCTGATTTAGTTGCATCTGCAAATTTTGATATCAATGACAAAATTAGCTTTGATTATAATTTTTCTGTTGATCAAAATTATAGTCAATTCAATTACAATGAGATTTCAACAAAAATTGATTTTAACCCAGTTAAAATAAATTTTAATTATCTTCAAGAAGCTAAACATATAGGAGACCAAGAATATTTTAAAACAAAAATTAACTTTGAAAAAGACGAGCATGGTCTCTTTTCTTTTGAAACTAAAAGAAATCTAATAACAAATTCATCAGAGTTTTACAATTTAAGTTACGAATATACTAATGATTGTTTGAGAGCAGGGTTAGTTTACAGAAGAGAATTTTATAATGATTCTGAATTAGAGCCAGAAAATTCTTTAATGTTTCAAATTACTTTGATACCTTTTGGAAATATTAATTCACCCTCTTTTGCTCAATGAGAAGTATAATAATATCATTAATTGTAATTTTTTTTCCTTTAAATATTGCTTATTCAAAAATAGAAAATAATATCGTAGTAAAGATTGAAAATGAAATCATTACAAATTTTGAAATCAAAAATAAAATTTTATCCTCTTTAATTATAAGTAATCAAGAAATTAATCAAAAAAATATTAACGAGATAAAAAAAAGTTCTTTGGAAGTTCTTGTTAATTATAAATTAAAGAAAATTGAATTATCAAAATATAATTTTTCAGATAATATTAAACAATTAGATAGTTATCTAAATTCTATTTCCTCAAATAATATTGAGAGTCTTAAAGAAAAATTTTTAATAAATAATTTAGATTTTAATCTTTTTTTAGACGAAGTAAAAACTGAATTAAAATGGAAGAAACTAATTTTTAATGTATTTAAAGATAAGATTGAAATTAATGAAAATAATATCAATCAAGAGATCAAGGAATTTATTGAAAGAAACTCTGAGGTTGAAGAGTATAATGTATCAGAAATCGAAATTTTTTCTAATAATAAAATTGCAGATGAACAAAATATTTCAAAAATTTATAGTGAAATTAAAAAAACTAGTTTTGAAAGCTCAGCAATTAAATTTAGTGTTTCTAATTCTTCAAAAAATAAAGGAAACATAGGTTGGGTAAGTTCAAAATCTCTATCAAAAGAAATTTTCGATATTTTAAAAAAATTAGAGCCTGGGGATGTTTCTTTACCTATACAAAGAAATAATAGCCTTCTTTTTTTAAAGTTAAATGATAAAAGAATTACTAAGGCTACAAATTTAGATATTAAAAGCCTAAGAAAAAATATAATAAACAAAAAAAAGAATTATCTATTTGATCTTTATTCAAAAAGTTATTTATCAAAACTTAAAAATACTAGTTATATAGAATATAAATGAAAAATAAGATCTTAATTGTAAGTGGTGATCCAAATAGTATTAATTCAGAAATTATTTTTAAAACTTTTAAAAAATTAAATAAATCTATAAGGGCTAGGACTTATCTTATCTCAAATTTTAATCTTCTTAAAAAACAATTTAAGTTACTAGGTTACTCGCCAAGAATGATAAAGGTTAAAAATTTTAATGATAAAGTTAATAAAAATTTTATTAAAATTATTGATGTTGAAATAAAATTTTCTGATCCCTTTAATGTTCACGCAAAAGCTGCCTCAAAATTTGTGATAGACTCGCTTGCAATAGGCCACAAATTAGCATTGAGAAGTGACGTTATTGGTCTAATCAATTGCCCTATTGATAAAAGGTTATTAAAATTAAATAATTTGGGAGTTACTGAATTCTTGTCAAGAAAATGTAATTTAAAAAAGAACTCCGAAGTAATGCTTATAAGAAACGATAAGTTATCAGTTTGTCCAATTACTACACACATCGATATAAAAGATATTCGCAAAAAATTAAAAAAGGATTTAATACTAAATAAAATTCAAACAATAGATAGATATTTCAAAAAAAATTATAAATTTAAACCAAAAATTGGTGTGATGGGTCTTAATCCACATAACTCTGAATTGAATAAAAAATCTGAAGAAAAAAAAATTATAATTCCAGCTATAAAAAGATTAAAAAAAGAAAATTTATTGATAAACGGGCCATTAGTAGCTGATACTCTATTTGTTAATAACTATAAAAAATATGACGTAATTGTAGGAATGTATCATGATCAAATTCTTACTCCTTTCAAAACTATATTTAAATTTGACGCTATAAATATCACTTTAGGATTAAAGTATATAAGAGTTTCTCCAGATCATGGAACAGCCAAAAATATAATAAAAAGAAAAAAAGGAAATCCAGATAGCTTAATAAAATGCTTTCAATTTTTAAATAAGATAAAATGAAATTTGCAAAAAAATCTCTAGGCCAAAATTTTTTAATTGACAAAAATATTATCAATAAAATAATAAATTTAGTAAATATAAAAAATAGAAATATTATTGAAATAGGTCCAGGTACAGGGTCTTTAACGAATGAAATTTTGAAGAAAAATCCCAAAAATCTTTTACTTATAGAAAAAGATAAGGAATTAGTTAAAAGGTTAAAATCTAAATATATAAAAAATGAAAATGTGAAATTATATGAGGCTGATGTCTTAAAGTTTGATTTAGAAAAAAAAATTAAAAAAGACTCAATTATATTTGGAAATTTACCTTATAACATTTCATCTCAAATTTTAGTAAGAATATTAAAATCCAAAATACTGTTATCATATACAAATGATATAATTCTAATGTTTCAAAAAGAATTAGGGGAAAGGATTGTAAGCAAATACCCTTCAAAAAATTACGGAAGATTATCTATTTTATCTAATTATAAATTAAATGTAATTAATAAATTTACTGTCTCTCAAAATTGTTTCATACCAAGGCCTAAAGTCATTTCATTACTTATTCATTTTCAAACTAAAAAGAAATTCAATGGTAAAATAAAAAAAATTGAAAATTTGGAAAAAATTACAAATATGCTTTTTTCAAATAAAAGAAAAATGATTAATAAAAATATAAAGAAAATACTTGATAATGAAGATATAAGAAAAATTAATGGTTTAAAACTTAATTGTCGACCTTCGGAAATTAAGCCGGAAGTGTATTACAAAATTACTGAGATTTTTGAGAATAGATAGATAACTTATACTTGTTTACTTTTATAATTGTTTCTATTTGCTTAAAACAGACTTCTAGATTTTTATTTATTATAATATAATCGTAATCTTTCCAATGTTTTATATCTTCGTCAAAAGAATTAAATCTCTTGTCTATCTCTTTTTTCGTATTTTGATTTCGTTTGAATAATCTATTCTTTAACTCCATTTTATTTTCTGTAATTAAAAATATCTTGATTAAATTTAAATTTTTATATTTTGAGAGTTGCTTAGTACCTTGCCAGTCAATATCAAATATAATATCGTTTTCTTTTATAGTACCGTCTACGCTTTTTTTTAATGTTCCGTAGTAATTTTCAAAAATTTTTGCATACTCATAGAATTGATTTTTGTTAATTAATTCTTTAAATTTTTTGTGTGTCACGAAATTATAGTCAACGCCATCAATTTCATTAGACCTTGGCGATCTAGTGGTATGGGAAACAGATATTTTAAATGATTGATATTTTTGTTGTAATTTTTTTGTAAGAGTTGTTTTACCTACACCAGATGGAGAGGATAATATTACCATAATATTTTCTCCACCACTCATCATAGCGAAATTCTATTAATTTTAACTTGATTTACTTTCAATGAATTTTATCGCATCACCTACAGTTAAAATTTTTTCAGCTTCACTGTCGGAAATTTCTGAGCCAAACTCCTCCTCAAAAGCCATTACTAACTCTACTGTATCCAAACTATCTGCTCCAAGATCGTCTATAAAACTTGCCTCTTCAGTAACTTTTTCTTCTTCTATTCCAAGATGATCCGCAACTATTTTTTTTATTTTACTTTTAATATCGTCTGACATGAAATCCTTTCATTTAATGTTTAATTTCTTAATAAATTATTAATTAGAATTGTCAAGCCATATACATTCCACCATTAACATGAACTGTTTCTCCGTTGATATAATTTGCCATATCTGAGGCTAAAAATGCGACGCAATTTGAAACATCCTCTGCTTTGCCTAGATTACCAGACGGTATTTTACTTATTAAACTTTTCTTAAATTCTTCATTAATTTTATCTGTCATTTCTGTTTGGATAAATCCAGGTGAAACGCAATTTATATTTATATTCTTTCTGGCATATTCAATCGCTAAGCTTTTTGATAGAGCAACTATTCCAGCCTTTGAAGCCGAATAATTTGCTTGCCCTAAATTTCCCGTGTGTCCGACTATTGAAGTGATATTTATGATTTTACCATATTTTCCTTTGAGCATTTTTTTTATAGCAAATTTTGAAATTAAAAATGTTGAGGTAAGATTAACATCTAAAACTTTTTTCCAATTTTCTTCTGTAAGTCTTATTGATAAATTATCTTGTGTAATGCCTGCATTATTTATCACTATATCTAATCCACCTAACTGTTTATGAGTTTTTTCTATAAAATCTTCAATCTTACTGTGATTTTCAAGATTAAATTTCTCAACGTATACGTTTGGATGATTTTTTTTTATTTTTTCAAGTTTATTCTCATTAGTACCGGTTGCAACAACACTAGCTTTGGAGTCATTAAATGTTCTGACCAGGGCATTTCCTATTCCTCCGGTGGCTCCTGTTATTAAAACTTTTTTATTATTTAAATTTATCATTGATATTTTTCATATCAGTAATTGAATTAATTGAAAAGCAATTAGAACCTTTAATAGTTCTTTTGACCATACCTGTTAAAACTTTTCCCGGTCCAATTTCAATAAAATCTGTTATACCCTCTTTAGATATATAAATCATACTTTCTCTCCACTTTACTGTTGAAAAAATTTGATTAGTTAAAAGTTCTTTGATTTTGTTTGAGTTTTCTTCTACGCAAGCGTTAACATTATTGACTATATTAATTTTTGATTTATTAAAATTTATATTTTCAATTTTTTTACTCATTTTTTCTGCTGCCGGTTTCATCAAGGAACAATGAAATGGTGCACTTACTTTTAAAGGTATAGATTTAATATTATTTTCTTTCAAAACTTTTTGAAATAAAATTATACTGTCACTATCTCCACTAATTATTACTTGTCCATCAGCATTATCATTGGCAATTTCACATACATTTGTTTTGTCTTTAATTGACTTAATAAGATTGTTCACCTCATCTATTTTTACTCCAATCACAGCTATCATGCTACCTTTGCCAACTGGCACAGCTTCTTGCATTGCTTTGCCTCTTTCATGTAAAAGAAATAAGGCATCACTGAAAGCGAGAGCACCGGAACATACTAACGCGCTATATTCGCCTAAAGAGTGTCCTGCAAAAAATTTTATTTTATTTAAATTGAAATTAAATTCCTCTTTTAGAATTGTAAAAATTGAATAACTCACCGTTAATATAGCCGGTTGAGTGATTTTTGTTAATTGCAATTGGTCAGCTGGTCCCTCCAAAATTATTTTTGAAATTGAATAATTAAGCTTTTCATCCGCCTCATTAAAAATTTTTTTCACAAGTTTAAAGTTCTTAAAAAATTCTGATCCCATTCCGACTAATTGAGATCCTTGGCCAGGAAATAGTAAAGCGCCCATAATGTTTATTATATTTTAATATTATTAGTATTGCTATAATTTATCATTATAGTATAACCCTCTCTTTATAAACTATTAACTAAACTTAATTAACAAAATAAATATGGCTTTTTACGAAAATACAATAGTAGCTAAACAGGATTTGGCAGAAAAAGAGTTAAAAACAATAAAAGATAAATATAACGATTTGATCAACAATACCTCTGGAAAAGTTTTAAAGATAGAAGAATGGGGCTTGATGAATTTAGCGAAAAAAATTAAAAATTATAAAAAAGCTTTTTACATTCACTATAAATTTGAAGGTGATGATAAAACTTTAATGGAAGTTGAAAAAAAGTTAAAAGTTGATAACTCTATTATTCGACATTTGACCGTAAAATATAAAAAACTAGATACGAAAAATGAATTTTTTAATAAAGAAAAAATAAAACATGAAACGAAGAAATAAAAAATTTCAAAGAAAAGGATCTAATTCATTAAACAAACTGAGCTTATTTCAAAAAACGGATAGTAAATTTTCAAGAAGATGTCCTTTATCCATTAAAAATGCTCCAATAATTGATTATAAAAACATTAATTTACTTAAAAAATACGTATCTGATAATGGCAAAATAATTTCTTCGAAAATTACATCTGTGTCTTTTGGTAAACAAAAAAAATTAACGAAGGAAATTAAAAAAGCTAAAATTTTGGGGTTAATCTAAATGGAATTAATACTACTTGAAAATATCTTGAACTTGGGAAATATAGGAGACAAAGTAAAAGTAAAAAATGGATATGGTAGAAATTTTTTGCTTAAAGAAGGTAAGGCGTTAAGGTTTAATAAAGAAAATTTAGAATACGTTAATAAAAAAAAAGATGAGCTAAACCAAAAGAATGTAGAGATTAAAAATAGGTTCAAAGAAATTTCAAAGCTTATTAATAATAAAACTTTTATTTTTAATAGAGAAAGTAAAGAAAATGGTGATTTATATGGATCTATAAAGCCAAAAGAAGTTACAAATCTGATTAAGGAAAAAGCTAATGCCGAAGTTAGTCCAGCTCAAATAATTCTCAAAAGTGAACTTAATAAGATAGGTATCTTTAAAGTTGAAGTAAATTTCCATTCAGAAGTGAAAGCAAACATTTCTATTAAAATAGACAAAATACAGTCTAAATAACTTTTCCACAGCAGATAAAAAAAGTTAATAACTTTAAGCTTTATAGATATCAGCATAAATCTTAAATTAAATAGTGAAAGAAATTCCTGCGATACAAAGTAACTTGAAGAATAAACAACCATCTAATATTGAGGCTGAACAAGCATTAATTGGTTCAATACTTGTAAATAATGATATTATAGATGAAGTTTCTACAATCATTGAGAATAACTACTTTTTTGATCCAGCTCATTTAAAAATATATGACGTAATTAAAACTTTAAACAATAAAGGAATTATTGCAAATCCAATCACATTAAAAAATTTTTTTGAGAAAGATAACATGCTTGATGAAGTTGGAGGAACTGAATATTTAGTTAAACTTACAAGATTTTCAGGATCAACAAAACAGGCAATAGATTATGCAAAAATTATACAAGAAATGTTTTTGAGAAGAGAATTAGTTCTCATTTCAGATAAACTTTCTGCTGATACACTCAATGCTAGCGACGATAAACAAAACGCGGAGAACATTATAGAGGACACTGAAAAGTCTCTTTATAAATTAGCTGAGAAGGGGAGTTTTTCCAAATCATTTTTAAGATTTGATGAAGCTCTAGATCAAACTATCCAAATGGCTACAATGGCAATGCAAAATGATCAAGGTTTGGTAGGTATTCCTACAGGTTTAACTGATTTAGATGAAAAGCTCGGAGGTTTACATAAATCTGATTTAATTATTTTGGCAGGTAGACCATCAATGGGTAAGACCGCGCTTGCTACAAATATCGCTTACCACGCAGCACAAACAATTTTAAAACGACAAGAAAAATCTTCTGTAGCTTTTTTTTCTTTAGAAATGTCATCGGAACAACTATCTACGAGAATTCTATCTGAACAAGCAAAAATTAGATCAGATGATATTAGACGCGGAAAAGTAACCGAGGAAGAAATTAACAGATATATAGAAACTTCAAGAAATATTTATAATTTACCATTATTCATAGATGAAACTCCAGCTATAACTATTGCAACATTAAGTAATCGGGCTAGAAGAATAAAAAGACTTTCTGGACTAAGTTTAGTAGTAGTTGATTACATTCAATTAATGAGATCGACATTAAACTTTAAGGAAGGGAGAGTTCAAGAAATATCTGAAATTACACAAGGGCTTAAAGCATTGGCTAAAGAGCTTTCTGTTCCAGTTTTAGCTTTATCTCAACTTTCTAGAGCTGTTGAACAAAGGGATAATAAACAACCTCAATTGGCGGATCTCAGAGAGTCAGGTTCTATAGAACAAGACGCTGATGTAGTAATGTTTGTATATAGAGAAGCTTATTATTTGGAAAGACAACAACCAAAATTAGGCTCAATAGAGCATGCTGAATGGCAATCAAAAATGAATGATGTGAATGG
>MDTA01174616.1_pt1 | contig 15288 bp, 16 predicted proteins | sample 811151 | NCBI WGS metagenome assembly MDTA01 (sample SAMN05326648, study PRJNA326480) | marine metagenome | isolation source: seawater | place: Indian Ocean: South | collected 2010 | reverse complement strand
GACAAAATTTTTAGTGATATATTCACTTATATATTACATACTCAAAATCCAATGACAAAAAAATCAAAAATTGATCATTATTCAGATAAAGAAGCTCTTGATTTTCATATAGGTGGTAAGTCTGGCAAAATTGAGGTTAATTCATCTAAACCTTTGATTTCCAAAAGAGATTTATCCCTTGCATACTCTCCTGGTGTAGCGGCTCCAGTTAAAGAGATTTCTAACGACCCATCGAAAGCTTACGATTACACATCGAAAGGAAACTTGGTGGCCGTAATAAGTAATGGGTCAGCTATTCTTGGACTAGGTAACCTTGGTTCATTAGCCTCAAAACCGGTTATGGAAGGCAAAGCAGTTTTATTTAAGAGATTTGCAGACATTGATTCTATAGACATTGAAATAGACAATAAAAATACTGATGAAATCATTTCAACTATTAAAAATATTGCAGGCACCTTTGGTGGTATAAATTTAGAAGATATAGCTGCGCCGGACTGTTTTATTATAGAACAAAAACTCAAAGAAATTTTAGATATCCCGGTTTTCCACGATGATCAACATGGTACTGCAATTATAACAACTGCAGCATTGATAAATGCTTTAGATATTTCAAAAAAAAAGATTGATGAAGTTAAAATAGTTGTAAACGGAGCAGGAGCCTCCGCAATAGCTTGTACAAATCTTTTCAAAAAAATAGGTGTGAAAAATGAAAACGTAATTATGTGTGATAGAAAAGGAGTAATCTATAAAGGTAGGGCGAATGTAGACCAATTCAAATCAGCACATGCAGTAGAAAGTAAGTTCAGAACTCTGGAGCAGGCTATAAAAGGAGCAGATGTTTTTTTGGGCTTGTCGGCTAAAGATGTGGTTAATCGTCAGATGATAAAATCGATGGCAAAAAATCCTATAGTTTTTGCTTGTGCCAATCCTGATCCAGAAATTAAACCCGAGATTATTGCTGAAGTTCGTGATGATGCAATTATTGCAACAGGGCGGTCTGATTATCCTAATCAAGTTAATAATCTAATTGGTTTCCCTTATATATTTAGAGGTGCACTTGATGTTAGAGCTAAAATTATTAATGATGAAATGAAAGTTGCTGCTGCCAATGCCATAGCGTTGTTGGCTAGAGAGGATGTTCCAGATGAAGTCGTTTCTGCTTATGGTGGAGAAAGACCAAAATACGGTAAAAATTATATAATACCTTCAACATTTGATCCTAGACTTGTTCGAAGAATTCCATCAGCAGTAGCTGAAGCGGCAATAAAAAGTGGTGTGGCAAGAAAAAAGATTGAAAATTTAGAAATTTATAAAGATCAGCTTTCAGCTAGGTTAGATCCTTCAATGTCTTTGATGCAAGGTGTAAATGCGAAAGTTAAAAAAAGTCCTAAACGAGTAATATTTGCTGAAGGTGAAGACGAAAATATGCTTAAAGCAGCTATTGAGTTTGGAAAAAATAAATTAGGCACTCCAATTGTAATCGGAAATGAAAAAAGAGTTAAAGAAACACTTAACAATATAGGTTTAGATGAAAATTATAAAATCGAGATTGTAAATTCAACGAATAAGGATAAGCGAGAGAAATATACAAAATATTTATATGAGAAACTTCAAAGAACTGGTCAATTAGAGAGAGATGTCGACAGATTAATTCGTAACGATAGGATAGCTTTTGGTTCATCTATGGTTGCCTGTAAAGATGCAGATGCTATGGTAACCGGAAATATTCGACATTATGCTGCTTCAATTGAAAAACTTAAACATGTTTGTGATGCTAGAAAAGGTGAGCCTATTTTTGGTATGACGATGATAGTTTTTAAAGGCAGAACTGTTCTTGTAGCTGATACAAATGTGGAAGATTTTCCATCTGCAAAAAGGTTAGTAGATATTTCAAAATCTTGTGTAAGGGTATCAAAACTGTTTGGATTTGAACCTAAAGTTGCTTTCTTATCACACTCAACGTTTGGAAAACCTATTTCAAGAAATACTAAACATGTTAGAGATGCGATTGAAATTTTACGAAATGAAAAAGTTGAATTTGATTTTGATGGAGAAATGCAGCCAGATGTAGCTTTAAATCCTATCTATCAAGATGTTTATCCATTTTCCAAAATAGTTGGAAAAGCTAACATTTTAATTATGCCTGCTTTACACAGTGCTGCTATTTCAACGAAATTGATGAAATCCTTTGGTGGAGCAAAATTAATTGGTCCTTTGTTAATTGGTTTGGATTTACCAATTGAGGTGGCACCTTTAAGATCCAGTACATCAGATATTTTAAATCTAGCGTCAATTGCAGCTTATTCTGCTGATGTTATAGATTATAAAAAAAATTAAATTTTACTTCTACTAAGTTCTGTGGCTAAATAAATAGACGGAATAACTTTTTCAACATCATAAATTTTTTCTGCTTCTAATAAAACTTCTTTTTTTTCTTCAATATCCATCGCTATTCCGAAAATGTAAATTTTCTTATCTATTGTCTCTAAAGTATAGTTTCTAGATTTAGTTTTCTTATTTAAAATTAAAGCGGTTCTTAATTGACTTGTAATTAAAATATCTTTAGCGGTTTGCTTGAAGTTATAGTCCCCTTTTATTGTAATAGCATTTTTTACCTCTCTTACACCTTTTGTCTCCCAAGCTAGTTTAGTTATTTTAATTTTTTCCTCTGGTTCATCAACTTTCCCGGATAGGAATATTCTGCCATCTAACACTTCTACCTGAATATTTAAGAAATATTTTTTTTCGCTAAGAGATAATCTTGCTACTAAGTTTTTTTGCATTATAGTATCATCTATCTGCATACCAATAGTTCTTGGGTCAAAAGTAATATCAACTCCAGCACCAAAACGACCTGCGGGAGAGCAGTTTGACAAAAGTATAATTATTAAAAAAATTGATGCGTATTTTCTCATTTTTTATTCTTTAAACATAAATTATAAATAATTTTTTTTGGCACTTTTTCTTTTAGTGATAATAGTTCAACGGTATCTTTTACAGTATTATCTTTTAAATACTTTATAACTTGTTTCTCTATTTTAACATAGTCAGTTGTTAACATTTGTTTTTTAATTTTTGGAGAAATTACAATTGTTAATTCACCTTTTAATTGTGTTTTAAAGACAGTCAAATTATTTACATTTTCCCTATAATAAGTTTCATATTTTTTTGTCATTTCTCTTGCTATTAAAATCTTTCGGTCTGGAAAAAATTTTTTAAAGTAATTTATGTAAAAATTTAATTTAATTGCAGGAATAAAAAAAACTAATGAAAAAATTTCAATATTCAATATTTTTAAGATTTTTTTTAACTCATTTTCAGTTTTTGGTAAAAAACCATAGAATAAAAATTTTTCCCCGAATCCCGATAAACTTACGGCTGCTGAAATAGCTGAAGGACCTGGCACGGTAAAAACTTTATGGTTTTCTTTAATACATTCATTAATAATTACGTTTCCTGGATCAGATAAAACTGGCGTGCCTGCGTCAGAAATTAAAGACAAAATCTTGCCCTCATTTAAATATTGAATAACTTTATATAAGGATTTTTTTTCATTAAACTTATGGTAAGGGATTAATCTACTTTTTATGTTAAAATTATTTAAAAGTTTTGAAGAGTGTCTAGTATCTTCACAAAGAATAAAATCAGATCTTTTTAAAATTTCTATAGCTCTGATTGTAATGTCATCTAAATTTCCAATTGGTGTTGAAACAATATATAGTCCCTTTTCAAGATTGTTCATAAATTTATGTCAAAACTAATTATTATTGTTACTTATATATTATTATTCTTTAATTTTAACTCTTTTGCAGATGAAAACAAAAAATCACTCAAGGTGGGTCTTTTAGCGCCATTTAGTGGAGAATATAAAGATATGGGACAATCCATAATGTTATCGCTTCAACTGGCATTGGATGAAATTAATGATACTCAAATAAAAATATTCCCCCGTGACTCTGGATTTAATGATCCAGAAAAGCTAATTCAATCATTAGAGTCCTTTAGGGAAGAAAATATTAAAATTGTTATTGGTCCTATTAATAATGAGGATTTTAAAGAACTAACAGCTTACAAGGATATGATTTTTATATCTCCTTCAAATATTAATCCAAAAGTTCAAGGTAATATTTTAAGCGTGGGAGTAAGTTTAGAGTCACAAATTAAGTCTATCGAGAGTTTTATTAAAAAGAAAAAAAGAAAAAAAACAATTATCATGTATCCTAAAAATAAATATACATCTTTAATTGACTCAAAAATTAATAATATCGATATTAATAACAAAAAAATATTTAGATATAGTGCTGACCCAAAAATACTTACCAGTGATATTGAGAAGTTAACTAATTACAAACAAAGAAAAAGAAATCTTATCTCGAGAGTAAAAATATTAGAAGAAAAAGATGACGAAGCTTCAAAACTTGAACTTAAAAGGCTCGAACAAAAATATACGATTGGAAAAGTAAATTTCGACTCAGTTGTTATTATCGATTTTGGTGATAGTCTTAAAAGTGTATTGACTTCACTAGTTTATTCTGACGTAGATCAAGATGAAGTTTTAATAGTAACTGTCAATCAATGGTTTGATAAAAGTATTTTTTTAGAAAATTCAATTAAGAATTTATATTACCCATCAATTGATATTAAAAATTTTCAAAAATACCAAAAAAAATACTTTAAAACTTATGGGATGCAACCCAGTGAAATAACGATACTAACTTACGATGCTTTAGGTCTTATTTATTACATATGGAATAAAAAAAATTATAAGATTACCTCAATGAAAGATTTTATAATTAAAGATAGTATTAAAGGTAAAATCGGTACATTCAATTTTATAGATGGAAAACTTATTCAAAAATTAAGTATGTACAAAGTTTCAGATAAAAAATTTCAAAAGTTTTAATTTATTTTTAAGTTTTTTAAATGCTATACTTCTATGGTCAATTTTCATTTTTTTTGTAATTTGCATCTGCCCAAAAGTAATTTTATAACCATTTGGTTTAAAGATTGGATCATATCCAAATCCTTTTGTGCCTGTTATTTTGTGTGAGATATTGCCATTTATAATGCCAATTGTTGAAATTAATTTTTTTTTATTTAATTGAATTGATAAGCTGCAAATGAACCTTGCTTTTCTATTTTTTTTATTTTTCATTCTACCTAAAATTTTCAACATTGTTTTTTTAAAGCCACCATCTTTTTTTGCCCAACGAGCAGAATAAATTCCTGGTTTTTTATTTAAAGCAAATATTTCAAGTCCTGAATCATCAGATAAAGAAATAAGTTTCGATTTATTGTAAAAATATTTTGCTTTAAGCTCAGAGTTAGATTTAAAAGTTTTGCCATTTTCGTGGGGAGCTTTAATTTTAAGTTCTTTTGGGGAGATTTTTTTAATTTTTTTAGTAATTAATTTGCATATTTCCTTAAATTTTCCTTTATTATGGGTTCCAACTAACAATTTATTATTTTTTTTCATAACACACTAGTAATTATATTTTTTAATATTATATAGCAAATTATATGGATGAATCTAACAAAGACAAAAATATAAATAAAGAAGATAATAAATCTTCCTCTGAAAACAATTCTTCCAAAAAAAAGGAAGAGATTTCAGTTGAAGAAAAGTTAAAAATTTCTGAGGAAAAACTTCTTAGGTCACTTGCGGACTCAGAAAACCAAAGAAGAAGGTTTGAAAAGGAAATCAAGGACGCTTATGATTTTGGAGGTTTTAGTTTTGCAAGAGAGATGTTAACGCTTTTAGATAATCTTCAGAGAGCAAAAAAATCTATGAAAGAAGATAAAATTTTAAGCAAAAGCAATGAATTCAATAAATTTCTTAAAAATTTTGAAATCATTGAAAAAGATCTCATTTCTACTTTTGAAAAAAATAAAATTTCTAAAATTAATTGTTTAAATAAAAAATTTGATCCAAATTTTCATCAGGCAATGTTAGAAATTGAGGATGAGAAAATAGAGCCAGGTATGATAATTCAAGAGATTCAATCAGGTTTTATGTTTGGAGAAAGATTGCTACGACCGTCATTTGTAGGAATATCAAAGAAAAAGAGTAAAAATAGTGATTAAAATAAATGAAAAATATGACTTGTAACGAATTATTTAGACCCCATATACAGAATATAAACCAAGGAAAATATGAGTAGAGTTATAGGTATAGATTTAGGAACAACAAATTCTTGTGTAGCAATCATGGATGGTACGCAAGCTAAGGTTTTAGAAAACGCTGAGGGCGCAAGAACAACGCCATCGGTAGTTGCTTTTTTAGAAAAAGAAGAGAAATTAGTAGGACAACCTGCAAAAAGGCAAGCAGTGACAAATCCAGAGGACACAATTTATGCTGTAAAAAGACTTATAGGTAGAAAATTTGACGGTCCTTCTGTGCAAAAAGATATTTCTAAAGTTCCTTATAAAATAATTAAATCAGATAATGGGGACGCATGGGTTGAAGGAAAAGGAAAAAAATATTCTCCTTCTCAAATTTCAGCATTTATTCTTCAAAAAATGAAAGAAACTGCAGAGAAGTATTTGGGCCAAGCTGTTACCAAAGCTGTTATTACTGTGCCAGCCTACTTCAATGACTCTCAGAGACAAGCAACAAAAGATGCTGGTAAAATTGCCGGACTTGAAGTTTTAAGGATCATAAATGAACCTACTGCTGCATCTCTGGCTTACGGTCTAGACAAAAAAGGTGGAAAAAAAATTGCTGTATACGATTTAGGTGGTGGTACATTTGATATCTCTATTCTAGAAATAGGTGATGGAGTTTTTGAAGTTAAATCAACTAACGGGGATACATTTTTAGGTGGAGAAGACTTTGATGACACAATTGTAGAATATCTTGCAGGAGAATTTAAAAAAGATAATGGAATTGATTTAAAGTCAGATAAATTAGCATTGCAAAGACTTAAGGAAGCTGCAGAAAAAGCTAAAATCGAACTTTCGTCTGCAACACAGACAGAAATAAATTTACCTTTTATTACAGCGGACAAATCTGGTCCGAAACATTTAAATTTAAAATTTACTAGAGCTAAACTTGAAGCGCTAGTCCAAGGATTAATTGAAAGAACTCTAAATCCTTGCAAGACAGCTTTAAAAGACTCTGGTTTTTCAGCTGCGGAAATCAATGAGGTAGTGTTAGTAGGCGGAATGACTAGAATGCCAAAAATCATAGAAACAGTTAAAAATTTTTTTGGTAAGGAGCCAAATAAGAGTGTCAATCCTGATGAAGTTGTGGCTATGGGAGCAGCGATTCAAGCAGGTGTTCTTCAAGGCGACGTAAAGGACGTTCTTTTACTTGATGTAACGCCACTATCATTAGGAATAGAAACTTTAGGTGGTGTCTCCACAAAATTAATAGATAAAAACACAACAATTCCAACTAAAAAAAGCCAAGTGTTTTCAACTGCAGAAGATAATCAGCCAGCAGTTTCAATTAGAGTTTTACAGGGTGAGAGAGAAATGGCTGCAGACAATAAACTTTTAGGTAACTTTGAGCTAGTTGGTATACCTCCTGCGCCGCGAGGAACTCCACAGATTGAAGTAACTTTTGATATTGATGCGAATGGTATTGTAAGTGTTTCTGCAAAAGATAAAGGGACTGGAAAAGAACAAAAAATACAAATTCAGGCTTCAGGCGGGTTATCAGATGAAGAAATAAGTAAAATGGTAAAAGATGCTGAGGCAAACAAAGAAGCGGATAAAAAGAAAAGAGACGCAGTTGATGCAAGGAATCAAGCTGATAGCATTGTTTTTTCTACAGAAAAAAGTTTAAAAGAGCACGGCGATAAGGTTTCTGCTGAAGAAAAAAAATCAATTGAAAAAGGGATAACTGAGCTTAAAGAGGCTCTAAAAGGCTCAGATACTGAAGACATTAAGAAAAAAACACAGAATCTAGTCCAAGTCTCAATGAAGCTTGGTGAAGCTGTTTACAAAAGCCAGCAAAAAAATCAACCTAAAGATGACAAAAAAGATAAAGGTCCAAAAGACAAAGGTGATGATAAAGAAAACGTTGTTGATGCTGATTTTGAAGACGTAAAAGAAGATAAAGAAAAAAGCGCCTAAGGTAAAAAAAGGAGCAATTTCTTGTGGCTAAAAGAGATTATTATGAAATCTTAGGTATATCCAAATCTGCATCCAAGGATGAAATTAAAAAAGCCTATCGAAAACTAGCCCTTAAGTACCATCCTGATAAAACAAAAGGTGATAAAACCTCTGAAGATAAGTTTAAAGAAGCAAGCGAGGCTTATCACGTGCTATCTGATGAAAAAAGAAAAACTAATTATGATCAATTCGGTCATGCAGCATTTGAAAGTGGAGGTGGCCAAGGATTTGGTAATTTTGACTTTGGGTCATCATTTTCAGATATTTTTGAGGATTTTTTCGGAGAGGATGTCTTTGGAGGTGGTAGAAGATCAGGGAGAAGGTCATCCAATAGAGGTAATGACTTAAGATATGACGTATCAATAAGTTTGGAGGAGGCTTATTCTGGTTTAAATAAAAAAGTTAATTATACAACTTATAAGAAATGCTCGAGATGTGCTGGTCAAGGCTCAGAACCTGGCTCAAAACCAATCACATGCAACTATTGTAGTGGAAGAGGAAAGGTGCGATCGAATCAGGGTTTTTTTACAATACAACAAACCTGTCCTGAATGCGGTGGATATGGAGAAACTATTGGTAATCCTTGCAAACAATGTAGAGGAAACTCAAAAATACAGTCTAAGGAAAATGTTTCTGTAAAAATACCTAAGGGTGTTGACGATGGCACAAGAATTAGAGTTTCAGGCAAAGGTGAAGCGGGAAGTAAAGGAGGGTCAACAGGGGATTTATATTTATTTATATCAATAGATAATCACAGTATTTTTAAAAGGTCTGACGAACACTTATACTTTGAGCTTCCTATAACTTTCACTGACGCTGCGCTAGGCACTTCTGTTGAAGTACCATCCATTGATGGAGGTAGAGCTAAAATTAAAATTCCTGCAGGAACACAACATGGAAAACAATTAAGATTAAAGGGTAAAGGCATGCCATTTTTAAGGGGGAATGGTTATGGAGATTTATATATTAAAATCATTACAGAAGTTCCATCAAGTTTAAATACGAAACAAAAAGAACTTCTCGAAGAGTTTAGAAAAATCGAGTCAGAAAAATCGAGTCCAATAATAAAAAATTTTTTTGAGAAAGCTAAAAAATTTTGGAATAATTCTTAAATTAAAATGACTTCACAAGAAATTATGTCTGCTATTTTTCTAATTGCAGTACTTTTTTTAGTTTTACCCACATTCTTGAGTAGCAACAACAGGATAAAACGATTTTTAAAAAATATTTCTATTTGGGCTGTAATTGTCCTTGTTATTGTTGTAATTATAAATTTAATTAAATAATGAAAAAAATTAACTTAACTATAACAGGCTGTTTAGGGAGAATGGGACAACAGATTTTAAAATCTTCAAAAAAAAATAAAGATTTTAAAGTTGTATCTCTCACAGAAAATAAACTTATTTCAAGAAAAATTGCAGGTATTAAACCTGAAATCAACACAGTCAATGCATTTAAAAAATCAAATGTAATAATCGATTTCACGATACCAAAATGCACTCTTCAGGTATTAAAAATCGCTTCAAGGTTAAACAAAAGAGTAGTTATCGGAACAACTGGCTTTACTGAAAAGGAAGAAAATTTAATTAAAAAGTATTCAAAAAAAATTCCAATTCTTAAGGCGGGTAATATGAGTTTAGGTGTAAATCTTTTAATGTATTTAACTGAAATAACATCTGGATCTTTGGGAAAAAAGTTTCTTTCAAAAATTTATGAAGTTCACCATAAAAACAAAAAAGATTATCCTTCAGGGACCGCATTGATGTTAGGAGAAGGTATTGCTAAAGGAAAAAATAAAAAACTAAAACAAATAATGGGTAAAAAATATTTAAATAAAAAAAAATTTCCATATGATAAAAAAATAAATTTTAATTCTATGAGAAAAGGAAACGCTATCGGAGAGCATGAGGTTCTATTTTCAAGTGGAAAAGAAATAGTTACTCTTAATCACGTTTCTTTCGATAGAGCCTTGTATTCTGAGGGGGCTTTGGCTGCATCTAAATGGTTGATGAGAAAAAAAAGGGGGCTTTACTCAATGCGTGATTTATTGAACTTCAAGTGAATAATAAAGATAAATCTAGAGTTATACAAAAGATATTAAATAAAACTTATCCTAAAGTTCCAATACCATTAACTTACAGAAATATATTTACTTTGCTAATTTCAGTTTTGCTATCAGCGCAATGTACTGACGTGAACGTAAATAATGTAACAAAAAATATCTATCCTAAGTATAACCACCCAAAACACTTTGTTAAACTTGGAAGAAAAAAAATAGAAAAGTTAATAAAAAAAATAGGAATTTTTAGAATAAAAGCTAAAAGTATTTACTTCCTCTCAAAAACCTTAGTTGAGAAATATAATAGTAAAGTACCAAACAGTTACGAAGAACTAGAACAATTACCTGGAGTTGGTCATAAAACTGCAAGCGTTGTAATGTCTCAAGGATTTGGTTATCCTGCTTTTCCTGTGGACACCCACATTCATAGATTGGCTCAAAGATGGGGACTGACAAATGGTGACAATGTTGAACAAACCGAAAAAGATTTAAAAGCTATTTTTCCGAAGAAAAATTGGAACAAACTTCATCTTCAAATTATTTGGTACGGAAGAGAGTATTGTAAAGCTAGAGATTGTTTTGGTTTAACTTGTAAAATATGTAAAAGCTGTTATCCAAATAGAAAGAAAAAGTTTATTACAAAAAAGGCTTAGTATGAAAGTTTTGGGCATAGGAAATGCAATTGTCGACGTAGTATGTAAAATTGATGAAAGTTTTTTAAGTAAAAATGGCCTAATTAAAAGTACGATGAAACTAGTCGATGAGAATGAGTTTAAAGATCTGCTTGCAAATTTAAAAATAGAAAAAACTATTTCAGGAGGATCGGTTGCTAATTCGATTGTGGGTCTCTCTCAACTTGGAAATAAAGTTGGTTTTATTGGTAAAGTGAACGATGATAATCTAGGACGAAAATATCTTGAAGGACTCGCTAAAGAAAATGTAAAGTTTCATAATAAAATAAAAACCGAAACTATACCCACTGGAACTTGTCTTATTTTAATTACACCAGACTCTGAAAGGACAATGTGTACTTTTCTTGGTACTGCCGGAAAAATAAGTGAAAAAGATATAGATGAAAAAATTGTTGAACAAAGCGACATTACTTTTTTAGAGGGATATTTATGGGATAAAGGAGAGCCTCAACGCGCCTTTAATAAGGCAATAAAAAAATCTAAAAAATCAGCGATGTCTCTTTCTGATTTGTTTTGTGTAGAAAGACATAAGGAATTTTTTCTTGACCTCGTAAAAAACAAATTAAATATCACATTTGCTAATGAGCAAGAAATTATGGGGTTAATAAATACTAAAAAATTTAACGAAGTTATTGAGTTTGCGAAAGAAACAAAAAAATTGATAGTTATTACTCGAGGGAAAGATGGCGCTATTGCTATACACAGTAATAAAATTGCAGAGTGCGATGCAATAAAAAATTTAAATATTAAGGATCTTACTGGAGCAGGAGATTTATTTGCATCAGGTTTTTTACATGGAATTGTGAACAATTTATCTTTAAACGAGAGTTTGAAAAAAGGTACTGAGTTATCCTCTAAAATTATTCAACAAGTAGGAGCGAGGCTTTAGTTTCAGTCTTGTGAATAGAATTTTTTTTTTCTTTTGTAACTGCCTTTCCCTTTTTTGGGTTTAACTACTCTGGATCTATATTTTGGAGACATTAAATCTTTTGCAAATTTATTTCTTTTTTTCATATTGTGTAACCTTTTTTTTCACTTCTAATAAAATTATCATCGTTAAACATGTCTTTAATTTTTTTTCTTAATCTATAAATGTGAGTTTCGACAGTATGTGTGTCAGCATCATCAGAATATTTCCATATTTCTGATAGTATTTCTTTTTTTTTGGTAAATGATTTTTTGTTGAGCAGCTCAATTAGCTCTATTTCTTTTTCAGTTAATTCAAGTGTAATATCGTTTTTTATCAATCTTCTGGTATTTTTGTCTAGTTTGTAATGATTTATTTTAAGAGATGAATTTGTTCTGAATTCTTTTTTAATAATATTATTTGTTACAACTTTGTTTATTTGATCGATAGATACCGGTAATTCTAATTTTTCAATATTTTCAAAACCTTTTATATTTTTTGAATTATAAAAAATAATTTTATTTGTACTTAGATTTTTGATTAACTTGGATAAATGATTATTTTTTAGTGCATCTTCGTGAATAATTAGTCCTTGATAATCTTCCAAAGAATTTATTTCATCATACTCATCTACTATATTTAAATTGAAATCTAAATGATTTTTAAGCTCTATTAAAGATTTATTAAATTCTTTATTTCCGAAAGCTAAAATGATATTTTTTTTGCTGGACATGAACGTAATATTAAAAAAAAAATTTATTTACTTTAAAGACTATAAAGCAAAATGTGCTATTGGCAAAAGAGGAATCTCAAAAAAAAAAGTGGAAGGGGATAAATGTACGCCAAAAGGGAGTTTTAAATTTAGATATGTTTTTTATAGAAAAGATAGAGTCACGAATATTAAATCTAAACTAAAACTGGTGCCTATAAAAAAAGACTTTGGTTGGTGTGATGATGTAAGGTCAAAATATTATAATAAATTTGTTAAATTTCCTTTTAAGTTTAGCGCTGAAAAATTGTATATCAAAAAAAATATCTATGATATTGTTGTGGTCATTGATCACAATCAAAATCCCATAAAAAAAGGGAAAGGAAGTGCAATATTTTTACATGTTGCGAAAAGAGACTATTCTCCGACTTTAGGCTGTATTGCTCTATCAAAAGATAAATTAAAAATTTTAATTTCTATTATAAATAAGAATACTTTTTTAAAAATAATTTAGTTTCTATTGCCGAAAATAGCACTGCCTATTCTCACAAATGTAGCACCGTGTTTTAATGCTTGTAGGTAATCACTTGACATTCCAATACTTAATTCTTTTAATTTAAATTGAACATTTAATTCTGATATTTTTTTAAAATACTTTTCTGGCTCCTTGTCATTGGGAGGTATTGCCATTAATCCTAATACTGATAGGTTAAGATTTTTAACGCAATGATCGTATAAATTTTGAAGATTTTCAATTTCTACTCCACCTTTTTGCTCTTCGGATCCTAAATTAATTTGAATAAAATAACCTAAATTTCTTCCTACTTGTTTCTGTCTTTTACTTAATTCATTTGCTAATTTTTCATTATCAACAGAATGAATATAATCGAAGAGTTCTACTGCTTTTTTTGCTTTGTTAGTTTGGAGACGACCTATCATGTGCAATTTGATATCATTATTTGTTACTTTTAAGCTCTTCCACTTTTTTTCAGCCTCTTGTACTTTATTTTCTCCAAAATGCTTATGTCCAAAATCAACTAGTGGCCTGATATGGTCATAGTCAAAAGTCTTACTCACAGCAATTATTTCATGCTCTGTGTGGACTTTATTATCTTTTATTTCTTGTTTAATTTTTTTTAAACTGCTTATTATACTCATATGATGGTGTTTAAAAAAAAATACTACTTATTTGTAGAAAATACTAGAGAATTTAAATTAGATTTAATAAAAACAAGGGAAAAATTTAATATAATTTATAGAAATCAAAATACAAAAGAGAAAATTCAAGATCTTTTTAATTATAGAAAAAAATGTGCAAAATATGGTATTAAATTTTACGTTGCAAACAATACTTTATTACTAACAAAACTAAAGGCAGATGGTTTATACATTTCATCTCATAATAAAAACTTGTTACTAATTGCATACATAAAGAAAGGTTTTGATATTATTGGTTCAGCCCATAACTATAGAGAAATCGATGAAAAGTTAAAACAAGGTTGTAAAATAATAATATATTCAAGACTTTTTGAGACGAAGTATTCTTATAAGAAAGGTTTTTTAGGTGTTCCGAGATTTAACATAATTTCATTTAGAACTAGAGTTAATCTAGTTCCACTCGGTGGAATTAATGAGACAAATTTGTGTAAATTAAACAGTGTGAAATCCGATTCTTTTGCGTGTTTATCAGCAATAAAAAAAAAGCCGGCTAAATTTATTAACCGGCTTTTTTAAATTTTTCTAACTTACTAAATTAGAATGCAAGTGATATCGCAACAATTGTCTCTGTTGTGTCATCACCAGAAGTGTAAGAGTCATTAGACATTTCTGAATTTGAAAGTCCTAATGTAGCTCCACCTACTGTGTATGATACATCGATTGTTGTAATTTCCATCTCAACATCTGATCTAGTCTTAGCACCTGTTCCTGCAGCTTTAGTTGTATTCATCTGAGTTGATGTCTCTTCTGTGAAAGAAATAGACATGTTCTCATTTACTGCGAAACCGATTGAATATGCTTCGTTTTCGTAGTGTTGAATTTTAGCTGTAGTTGATGCAGTGTTCATTTTTTGAGCTGGTGCATGTAATGTTTCACCATAACCAACTGAAAATTGACCCATAGAATAGTTAGCTGCGTAAGAACCACCTTCTGCTTTTTGTCTCGCATCGTCTTTGCCCATTTCACCAAAATCATAATATGATGCTGATAAAGTTAGACCATCGACTGGAGCCATTGTTATAGCGTATTGCGTCATCTCACCGTTTACGTCACCATTAACTGCATGGTTAGAAGCGTTTGCACTTCCACCTGCACCACCTGGTGTCATACCAGCTTTAAACGTCATACCTAAAGGTAGTAAGCCTGCTGGAGCATGATACTGAATGTTGTTGTATGAACTAATGTTCGATCCATACTGCATAGCTTTAAGCGCAGTTGTTCCTGCACCACCGCCATAACCTGTATCAGAACCTACACCGTAAGCAGAGTTATCAAAAGCGTATTTTGTTGATAGACCACACTCAGATACACAAACTTTAACTGTACCGTAGTCAGTTCCGAACGTTATTGAAGCGTCGTCCTGTACTGTAGCACCGTCGATGTCTTGTGCATATGACCATGTCATACCATTATCTAGTTCGCCTGATGCTGTTAAAGAAAATTCGTTCGCTATACCAATTCCTTTACCAATTGCATGCGTACTAGCTGTTCCAGTATTTCCTAATACAGTGTAAGTTGCCTTAGCACTACCAGAAACTGTAAACTCACCAGCAAAAGCTGATGTAGCAATAGCTACTGAAGAAAT
>MDTA01049283.1_pt1 | contig 15292 bp, 13 predicted proteins | sample 811151 | NCBI WGS metagenome assembly MDTA01 (sample SAMN05326648, study PRJNA326480) | marine metagenome | isolation source: seawater | place: Indian Ocean: South | collected 2010 | reverse complement strand
GTAAACTTTCGGTTCATTCCCAAGTCGTCCATTTTCTCATAAAGGCTCTTGTAGTAATCAACTGCCCTGAATACCTGATTCTCGGGTTGCCTAGACTTTAAGGCTGCTCTGATGAAATTCGCAATACTGACTCCCGGAACCTCAACGGGGTATTGAAAGGCGAGGAAAAGTCCAAGCCTTGAAATTTCATCGGGGGCTAATCCTAAAATCTCTTCGCCATCAAGCAAGGCAGACCCCTGGCTTGGTTGGTAATCGGGATGTCCGGCAAGCACTTTAGAAAGAGTGCTTTTACCGCTACCATTCGGACCCATAATTGCATGTACTTCACCTTTGGGTAACTCGAGGTTAAGTTGATTGAGAATTTGTTTTCCATCTACGCTAGCAGATAGATTTTCTATTTTTAAGGAACTCACTTTTAGGGTTAATGATTAATTTTTAGTAGGTGGTTTTCCAGTGAATGAAAGGTCGAAGTTTTCTGCATCAAATCCAGTTGGTAAAATAGAATTTAGGTTAGTGAGATTTTTCTCACTCAAAGGAAGATCATGAATTTGTCCGGTTTCCTTGCATTTGAAATGGGCATGTGGTTGGAGATTCGGGCAATACCGCGCAGGGGAACGATCGAGGTTCACTTGCTTGACGAGTCCGCAACCGACAAGAGTTTCCAAACAATTATATACGGTTGCGAAAGAAATTGTGGGCAATTTTTCCTTCACACGCAAAAGGATGTCATCTGCAGTGGGATGATCCCTTTTGGCCATGATCACTTGGTAGACGCAACTTCTCTGCTTCGTCGGACGCAAGCCATGTTGCTTGAGGGTGTTTGCGAGATTTGGATTGTGATTGGCTATAACATTCATGATCAAATAGCCATTTTACCAAATATTTCATGCGAAGCAAGAATAATTGGAATTATTCTAATTAGAAAAAGCTAAACTAGCTTAGCCTAGTAATCAGTGAAACTGAATAATCCCCAAAGGAATGTGGTTTTGGAACCAGAAAAATGTTGACGGTTCATAATTTCCGAGGACTCAAGTCGAATTGAACCAGTTTCAACGGGAGTAAAGTCTCCATTCTTATGAGTAATAGCCCCACCTAAGTTGAAATCGGTGTTAAAGTATTTTTTAGGATGCCTGATTACGGAGCAGCCTGAAAAAACAAAAGACAAAACCAGTAAAGGAATTAACAATAAGGTAAGTTTTGATTTCTTGGAACGCAAAGGCATATTATTATTCAAAAAATTGTCATGCTGCTAGTCAACGAGCAAATCAATAATTTCACTTCTCTTTCTATATTGTACCCTCAAGCCTTGTCGTCTATATAAAATCACTTTATGGCAAAAGACAGCACCCTTATTGAAGAAATCGTTTCGTTGGCCAAACGGAGAGGTTTTGTTTTCCAATCTTCCGAAATTTATGGAGGTCTTAATGGATTCTTTGATTACGGCCCATTGGGGGTGGAACTAAGAAAGAACATCAAGGATGCTTGGTGGGAGGATATGGTTCGTAGAAGGGATGACATTGTTGGGTTGGATTCTTCGATCATAATGAACCCAAAGGTGTGGCAAGCATCTGGTCATGTAGATGGATTTACTGATCCCATGGTTGATTGTAGGGAATCCAAGATGCGATACCGAGCAGACCAACTCTTTGCTGCAGAGGTGAAAGTCGAAGGCAAATCCATCGGTTGGATTTCCTTACTAGAGTCTGAACGGATGCAGGAAGATGCGGATCAGTTGGCTGAAAATCTAAAAAGAAAAGCAGCCTGTCAAGGCAGTCTGTCCTCGATTGTTCTAAAGCCATACAATGAACTTTTGACTTCCGAGCAGGAAATGGTTCCTTCACCAGCAACCGGGAAAGTTGGTTCGCTCACTCCCCCTCGTGAGTTCAATATGATGTTTGAAACGCATGTCGGGGCACTCAGGGATGCTTCTTCAATGTGTTATTTGAGGCCTGAAACTGCTCAGGGGATTTTCGCTAACTTTAAAAACATCGTTGATACGGGAAGGGTAAAAGTTCCTTTTGGAATAGCCCAAATAGGGAAGGCTTTTCGAAATGAAATCACTCCTCGGAATTTTATTTTTAGATCAAGAGAATTCGAGCAAATGGAAATCGAATATTTCATTCCTCCGGGAGAAGAGGAGTGGCCACGCTTTCATCAAGATTGGATCAACATAAGGAAAAACTGGTTTCAATCCATTGGCCTAACTGCTGATCATTTGGGAGAAGAAGTTCATCCAAAAGAAAAATTGGCTCATTACGCCCAAGCATGTACTGATATTACCTTTAAGTTTCCATTTGGCGAACATGAATTGGAAGGGATTGCCGCTCGCGGGAATTTTGACTTGAGCCAACATCAAGAACATTCCGGAAAATCCTTGGAGTTTTTTGACGAAAACCTAAAGCAAAAATATTTGCCCCATGTTGTCGAGCCAAGTCTTGGCGTAGACCGAACCTTTCTTGCGGTTCTTTGTTCCTCCTATTCGGTGGAAGAGGTTGAAGGTGAAAAGCGAACTGTACTTCGATTTAATCCGAGAGTGGCGCCAATAAAAGCGGGGATTTTTCCCTTAGTGAAAAACAAACCGCAGCTAGTTGAGAGAGCCCGAGCCTTGTATCAGCGCCTTCAGCGAAGGTGGAATGTCATGTATGATCAAAGTGGAGCCATCGGTCGTCGCTATCGAAGGATTGATGAAGCGGGTGTACCTTTCGGGCTTACCGTTGATTTCGATACCATTGAGGGTGATGGATCAATCACCCTGCGGGATCGTGACTCGATGAAGCAGGAGAGGCTTTCAGAGGATGAGGCTTTTGCCTACTTGGAGGAGCGAATCAACCCCTAAACGCTGACCTTCCAATCCTCCAGTACCATTTGGAGGCTTTTTCTTTGGTTCCACTCGTTCCACCTTAATCGAAAGGCAAGATCTATTTCAGTATCAGCGGGGGGCATCCTGGAAGCCATTTTCCACGCGATGCCTTGAATGAGGCGAGTCCCATTATGAATGGAAAACTGAAAATGTTCACCAGATCCAACCTTCTTCGGGGTATGAGCCAATTTAGTCTTTCTAATGGCCAAGATAGGCTCCGGGTTTTCCTGTCCGAAAGGTGTAAGAAGGTTGATTTCGTTCAGCAGTTCGGGTTGGAGTTCGGATGATGAAATGATGAGGTCGAGCCGAAGGCTTGGTTCTTCAAATTTCCCTTCGTTTTGCTCCAAAATTGCATCAATGAAAGCTTTGGTAAAGGAATCTATGTTTGTTTTGTTTAGGCTGAGCCCCACTGCAACCGGATGTCCTCCCCAATGCAACAGGTGGTCTTTACACTGATGTAGGATTTGCACCAAATTAATTCCCGGAACACCACGACCAGAACCCCGGTATTCTTTTGCATCCGCTTGTGCCAAAACCAAACAGGGTTTGCCGAGAGAATTTGCCATTTTGCCCGCCACGATACCAACAACCCCCGGATTCCAGGCATCGCCTTCCCCGCAGACGACTACGCCAGGGCTGTCGGCGAATTTTTCATTTGCCATATCCAAAGCCTCCTCCGTCAGTTGTGCTTCAATGAGTTTTCGTTTCTCATTGTATTGATTCATTTTGGCAGCCAACTTTCTGCAGATCTCAACATCATACTCTAAGAAAAGTTCGGACGCCACCTCTGGGTCATCCAACCTCCCGCAAGCGTTTATACGAGGTGCTAGTTTAAAGGTGATGTCTTCACTCTCTGGAAAATGATCTGGCGGTATTTTTGATTCCGAAAGCAACGCAATCAATCCGGGGTCTGGATTTTTTCCTAGATGTTTCAGACCAAACCTAGCGAGAATCCGATTTTCCATGCGCAAAGGTACCAAATCTGCGATTGTTCCGAGAGCAACAAGGGGCAAGATCTTCTTGAGGTCAACCGAGTGAGCTTTGGGACATTTTTTCTCTCTTAATTCTTTGATGAGACCATGAACTAATTTGAATGCCAAACCAGCGGTGCAGAGATTCCTCCATGGTTCCTCATTATCAGGATGGAGGTGGGGATTGAGCATGATGGTTTGCTCGGGAAGTTTTTCTTTTGCCTGGTGATGATCGACTACAATAAGATCAATGCCTTTTTGAGATAGAATCTGTGCTTCCTCGAATGAGTTTGTTCCGCAATCCAAGGCAATCACAAGTTGGATATCGCCAAGGCTAAGTCCTCGATCCAAGATCTCTATAGTTAACCCGTATCCTTCATCTTTACGGCGTGGAATTACATAAAAAGGATCCAAGCCAAGAGCGGCAAGGATCTTTTTGACAATGACCGTTGAAGTTATGCCATCAACGTCATAGTCCCCAACCAAGAGGATGTCTTCTTGGAATTCAATCGACTTGATAATTCTTACTACCGCATCCCGTAAATGGGGTATGTCAAAGGGACTCGCCAAATGGGCTAATTTGGGTTCTAGGAACTCAATGGCTTTTTCTGAGAGCTCAATTCCACGTAAGTTAAGAAGACGAGATAGAGTGGGAGATACAGCTAGTGTACGACTCAGCGAATCAACGGAATCTTTGTCTGCCTGCCTTTCAACCCAAATCATAGGCATTTAGGGGTAGAAACTTAACTACTGGCAAACTTATTTTGTGTTGGAGGTTTGCCAATCGTACTTTGGAAGAATTTCACCGTCTTCTACATGTTTTCTATCACCATTATGCCACCAGTAGAAAATTGGACTGGCAATGAAGATTGATGAAAAGGTTCCTGTCAATATTCCGATCACGAAGACGAAAGCAAAATCTTTAATGATGCCTGCTCCGAAAATCCAGAGAGATACAGCAGCTAGAAGGGTAGTGAAACTCGTAAGCACGGATCGAGAAAGGACACGATTTATTGCAATGAGAATGATTTTACGGAGGTTCGTTACAGGATTTAATTCAAGTTCTTCCCGAATTCGATCGAAAACCACGATGGTGTCATTAATGGAGTAACCCACGATCATTAAAATAGATGCAAGCATGGGAGCTGTGAACTGACCGGAGCAAAATGTTCCACCGGTTAGGTTCCCCACCAAAACAAAAAGGCCAACGGTCATTAGAATATCATGAACTGTAGCAGCAACTGCTCCGAAAGCGTACCCCATCTCAAACCTCACCGCAACATAAAGTAAAATCCCTAATAATGCGACAGCCACCGAAATAAGAGCATCCTCTTTGATTTGATCGCTTACGGATGCACCTATATTGCTGGAGCCTTCCTCTTCAAAAGCAGAATCTGGGAATTGTTTCTGCAAAAGAGACAGCGCATCGCGAGACTTGCCAACTTCAGTTTGCAGGACGAGTTTGGCAGAAGCCTCTCCGGTACCAATTTCCGAACGGTAAAGGTGTTGCACTTCTCCCACTTCTTGAGCTTGATTGAATACCGTATCCAATTCGCCCGCATTAACTTTGGTAGAGAAAGACGCGACCAGTTCCTCTCCACCGCGAAAATCTATGCCCAGAATTTGATCTTTTTTGGAGTAAATAGAGTAAAAGCCAATGGCCACGATGATCCAAGAGCCGAGGAAGGCGATTTTACGGAATTTGTGAAAGTCTATTTCCTGCTTTGGTTCGCGTTTTTCGATTGCTTTTAGACTGATGAGATTACCAATGCCGGCAACTAATAAAAGATTCATGAGCATCCTACTTACGAAGAGGGCACAGAATACAGATGTTAGAATACCAATCGCCAAGGTTATACCAAACCCTTTGACTGGTCCCGTACCCAACCAAATGAGAATAGAAGCGGTGATTAGGGTGGTAAGGTTTGCGTCGATAATAGTAGAGAATGCCTTTGCATATCCACCAATTAATGAGTTCTCCGAACTTTTCCCTGACCGTAATTCTTCCCTTATTCTCTCAAAAATCAGAATATTCGCATCCACCGCCATACCCACGGTTAGCACCAAGGCGGCCATGCCTGGAAGCGTGAAGGTTGCCTGAAAAATTCCTGCAAGGACTGCAATTACAAGTAATACATTGGTGCCCACGGAGAGAACGGCTACCAAGCCTCCCGCCTTGTAGTAAGTGATCATAAAGGCAATTACTAGAATGGCTCCTAAAATAGATGCACTTAAACTACTATCAAGTGCCCCAGCGGCGAGTGTGGGAGAAACCTCGTACTTTTCTCCAATGGTTAACGAAACTTTCAAAGGGTTGTTGAGAATATCAGATAGCATCTTGGCTTCCCTAAAACTAAAATTCCCGCTAATAACCGCACTTCCTCCGCCAATTCTTTCTCTAACGGTAGGAGCACTTTCAAGCTGTCCGTCCAACACGATCGCCAATCGACCCAAAGCTCCAGTGCTTGGATCTGACATCTGAGCAATATCATTGGTGAGGTCAGCAAAGATCTTGGCCCCTTCGCCGGTAAAGTCCAATCGAACTTCCCATCCCCCCATTTCATCCGGCCCAGGGGCAGCCTCTTCAATGATCTCGCCATCTGCAGACCAAAGTCTCCTAACCCAAATCGGGCGTTCGTTTGGTTGGGAGTCGCTCCTGAGCATAGAAACATAAGGAATATCTTCGTCATCGGTCCATTCTTCACCTTCTTGTACCGGGATCGGAGCGTCAGCGTTTACATTTACGATTCGAAATTCCAACTTAGCTGGCTTTTGTAATTCTTCAATGATTCCGGGATCCTGTTTGGTTGTGCGATCTGGAATTTGGATTTCAATGGATCGGTCTCCTTTCTTTCGAACTATGGTTTCGGCAACTCCGAATGCATTCAGGCGTTCACTCATGATTTCAACCACCTTATCCATAGCGGTCGCACCGGAATTAGCCAGGTCGTCGGTTTGGTTAAGGTCATTCGCTTTCATGGTGAAGGCGATACCACCCCTGAGGTCAAGTCCTCGTTTGATGGCAGCCTGAGAGTTTCTCAGTAAGGTTCTGAGAACCAAATCATTTCGCTTATCACGATCCTTGACGTGCGAAACTCGAATGCCTGGTTTTACCAGAACTGGGATAATTCTCGAACCAATCGTACCAAGCATCCCTTCGGGCGGTTTAAAATAGGCAGCATAGTCCAAGCGGTTGCTTTTTCCATAATCTCTCAGTTTCCCGTAATCAATTACTTCATTTTCACCGATTTGGTTTTGTAGATTTTCAATGACTTCGGAGAAACTTTCATGACCGAGGTGATTTGAAGCGTTGGCTTCGGAGGTTACTTGACCCAGTGCATATTCACCAAGGGAACGATCTTCAAAAGGTGTAATTAGAATGAAGCTAATTAAAATAAGAAAAAGGGTGAGGAATAGCTTCCATGTGTTTGATTTGATCATGATGGGAAAAAAGGTGAGCTTGTTCCTAGTGTGCACTAGGCGACATAACTTAATCTAATTTAGCTGAAACGGCTTCTTTTGCTATCTCAATCTTGACACTTTCGGCGATGCGAAGGACGAACCGATCTTCCTTAACGCCCGTGACAGTGCCGAAAACCCCGCCTACAGTCTTAACTTTGGCCCCTTTTTCCAAAGCTGCGATCATCTTATCATGCTTCTTCTGCTTTTGTCTTTGTGGCCGGATGAGCAGAAAATAAAATGCTACAAAGATCAAGATCATGGGGAGGAAACCCATAAGTCCACCGGGACCTTGTTCGGATCCTGAGGGAGCCATGGCTATGAAATGAATAAATGGTTTTGTGGCTGTAATAGACATATTTGAAAAAAACCCTTAAAAAAACCCGAATTGAGCAAATTGGCAAGCATTGAAGAAGCAAACGAGTTCTTTTCAGTATTTAAGGATTTTCGGGTAATATTGATTCGGGATAATTTCGAATATGCAAATCTCTTTGGGGGAAGGGTATGCTGATACCGTTTTCCTTGAATTTATCCCATATTGCCAGAAGTACTTCACTCCTTACATTACCCACTCCATTGGAAGGGTCATCGATCCAAAAGCGTAATTCCATTTCAATTGCATTATCACCAAATCCGACGACTAGGCATTTGGGATTAGGTTCCTGGAGGGTGCGAGGAATGGATTGGGCCGCTTCTAGGCACAACTCAATGGCTTGTTTAGGATTGGAATCATAGGAAATGCCCAATGGTACCCGGACCCGCACATTTCGGTCGCTAAAAGACCAGTTGATAACGCGGTTGGTAATGAGGTCTTCATTAGGGATCAAGTGTTCTTTGCCATCTCTTGTAATGACCGAAGCGTATCGAGCACGAAGAGAATTAATCCATCCATAGGTACCTTCGATCTCTATGACATCCCCCGGTTTTATGGATCGATCCAGAAGAAGAATCAGACCACTGACCAGATTAGAAACAACTTTTTGCAGACCAAAACCAATACCCACGCCAATTGCACCGCCAAGCAGTGCAAAGGAAGACAAGTCCAATCCGACTGTGCTGAGCGCGATTGCAAAGGATATGAAAACCAACAAGGCACGAAGTACTTTTGCCAAAAGCACTTGCAGGGAAGGGGGGAGGTGAGGAAGTTCCTTGATCCGTTTCTCGCCATTTGCTCCTAAGAATGAGCTAAGCCAAAGAAGGAAAAGCAAAATCACTAATCCATTCAATAAGTCTAACACGGATACTCTTCGGTCCCCGAGATTGAAAGCTAGCATTCCAAGCAATTCGATGGATTTGTCTAGCAGACCAAAGCATTGAAGTGCGGCAAGACCAAAAGCCAAAATTGCCACAAGCCTTAACCATGCTCGACTCTTTATGAAAAAACCGATTGTGCGATAAGAGAGCCATGCAACGGAAAGACTTAGAACGGGCTTCAGCAATTCACTTGTGTTCCTCTCTATCCGGTCGAATGCGGAGAGTACAATTAGGAGGGCAAATGCGGATAATAAGGGGAAAAGAATTTTCTCAAATAAGTTCCATGCCTTGTTTTTCCATTCTTTGGTATTGTCTTCTTCGCTCGGCTTGGGAGAAAACTTCAGACATAGTTTGGATAAAAAGAAGGTCAAAACCAAGGTGAGCCCTGCGGCAGCTGCCTGAATTTGAACCTCTGGGACGAACACAAATTCGTAAAGTTGCTCCCCGTAGAGGTTAATCCATTCCTTCATAATCTCATCTAAATTTGATGCCCATCTAAAGAATAGCAATCCGTCATTCTTACCTTAAAAAATCTCAAATGCCATTGCTAAAAGAACCTGAATGCAGCCAATCGTAAAACCCAAAACGGCACCCACACACTCTATGAAGCGAAATTCCTTCCTCATAAGTTCGAAAAGCAATTGTTCGAGCTTATCGGAAGAAAAAGCTAGAACTTTATCACGGACAATCTCTCTGACATCCAAATTATCTTCTAGTTGACTAGACAATTCAGATGCCGATTGCACCATGAAATCCTCCAATTCGGTTTTAAAAAGTCGAGTTACCTTTTGAATCATGTCATCGGTCAGAAACATGGTGAGCATTGGAAATGCCCCGACCAACTTTTCGCGGATAGTTTTTTCAATAAGGTTTTCCACTGCATTCATTGTTTTTCCACTGGTCGCAAAGTGTTTAATACTCCCAGAAATCTCCTCTATTGAAAATAGCTCTTCAGAGACTAGGGTTCCTAGTTTTTCCGCAAGTTGGGTCTGCCTTTTGGGAAAGACTCCTTGGATGGTTAATCCCATCAGTGTTATCGGGTTTTGGGGATGAAAGAGCATCTTTACAGCTAGATGATTGGTTCCCCAACCAATGAAGGCTGCGAGCACAGGAATTAAAACAATATAACTGATGGTTACGGGTAGCTCTGCAGTCGCTAGGACATTGAATGGAATAAAAAATGTTTGAATATGCATGGGAATAAATTCGAAGATTGCTTAATTCAGCGAATTAATATGACCTGAAGATGTGAGCAAGTATGTTTTGATCATTTCGACGATGTGGGGAGTTGGATTGGTTTCATCTTGCACCCAAGTGGTCACCCTTCCAATGAAAGCTGTGGTTGATTTGGGCTCTGATTCGGTTCGAATCGAGTCGACTTCTGTTCATAATCTAGATGCCTCTCCTCAAGAGGTATTGGATGATTAGTTCTTCTTTTTTTTGTTTTTGAAAATGAAAAACCGCCCCTAAAGGACGGTTTTTACAAAGCTGTAAAGGGATTTTAGAAAAGGGATGGAGAGACTATCTTCTCCTGCGTGATCCAAATGAGATTTGCTTCCCAAATCCCCGGTTTCTTTTTCTTGAGACAACAGGTACGTTTGGCGTAAGGGTTTCAGGCTCATCTCGATATGCGAAATCATCAAGAAATTTTCTGGGTAGAGGGTTTCCTAAAAGTTTCTCGATGGATTCAACAAGCGGAATATCGTCCGGTTTACAGAGGGTAAATGCTTCTCCCTCTGTTCGGGCTCTTCCCGTTCTTCCAATTCGATGAATATAGTCTTCGGAGTGTTGAGGGACATCATAATTGATAACATGAGTGACATTTGAAATGTCCAACCCTCGTGACGCAACATCTGTGGCCGATAAGATTTTCACTTTTCCGTCCTTAAAGTCTTGTAGGGCTTGCTGCCTGTCTCTTTGCTTGAGGTCGGAGTGTAAAACTCTAACTTCTTGTCCGTGTTCCATTAGCCAGTGACTTATTTTATCGGTTCCCCTACGGGTTTGAAAAAAGATGATCAGATTTTCAAATTTAATTTCTTTTAAAAGAGCAACCAGCAAATCGAATTTTTGAATGGCAGGAACCGGATACAAGGCATGGCTGACCGTATCTGCAGCTGAAATCTTAATGTCAATCTTAGCTTCGGCAGGGTTCTTAAGAGCCCATGCGGATAATCTTCGAACAGAGTCGGGAATCGTGGCCGAAAACAGAAGGGTTTGCCGAGATCGAGGAGTCTTCTGGATAATTTTAGTCACATCTTCGATGAAACCCATGTCCAGCATTCGGTCGACTTCATCAAGGATGAGGATTTCAATCGATTGAAGCTTGAGATTACCTTGGCCGATGTGATCGAGCAAACGGCCTGGAGTTGCAACAACCACATCCGGTTCATTTCTGAGTTGCTCCAATTGTTTGCCGTATTTCACACCTCCGTAAAGTAAGGCCAATCTCAAATCCAAATACTTACCATACATGCTGAAATTCTCTTCAATTTGAATGGCGAGCTCTCGGGTTGGGGCGAGTGCCAAGACCCGACATTTGCCATGTTTGCAAAGCCGATGGAGAGCGGGTAGGGCAAAGGCCGCGGTTTTCCCAGTTCCAGTCTGAGCGGATCCAACGAGGTCGCGACCTTCTAGGATCGCGGGAATTGACTTTTCTTGAATGGGGGTGGGTTCTTCGTAACCTTTTTCTTCAATGGCTTGAAGAATTTTCGGGCTTAAGCCCAAATCTTTGAAATTCATTGTTTTTATTGTTTTAGAGAAGTTTTTACTTCTCGAGAGTAAGGGGTTAAGCTAAATCTTACTTTCGAAAGATGAGCGAGGATAATCCTAAAAATTTCTATAGAGGAAGATTGGCACCCACACCATCTGGTTATCTTCACGAGGGGAATGCACACACTTTTTCTATGGCTTGGAAACGTGCTCGGGAATTTAATGGAACCTTGGTTTTTCGCATGGACGATCTTGATCAAAGCCGTTGTAAGGAGGAATTTGCAAAGGCTTGTATCGAAGACCTGAAGGGGTTGGGGATTGAGTGGGGCGAAGGACCTGATCTCCCCGGTGAGCATGGACCTTATTTGCAGAGCCAATGTGCCGATTTCTATTATGATGCTTTGGTTCAACTTTGGCGAAAAGGGCTGGTTTATGTATGCAACAAATCCCGAAAAGAAATTCGGAATGCCGGATTATCCGACAAGTCGAATGCAGAGTTCTTATTCCCGGAAGGATTTCGTTCGAACGAAGAGCAGGATTTTTCGAAAAATCCTTCAAAAAAGGTAAATTGGAGATTTAGAACTAAATGGGGAGAAAAAATTTCTTTTCAGGATAATCGACTGGGAGGACTTAAATTTGAAGTTGGCAAGGATTTTTCCGATTTTTTAGTTTGGCGGAAAGACGGCTTTTCTTCATACGAGCTTGCGACGGTAGTGGATGATCAGCGAATGAAAATTAGTGAAGTCGTGAGAGGGGAGGATCTGCTCGTTTCAAGTGCCCGTCAGTGTTTGATTTTTGATGCAATGGATTGGGCCCGACCGAAGTTTTTCCACTGCGAACTTTTTTTGGACGCGGCAGGAAATAAGCTTTCCAAATCAAAGCGCTCCTTGCCTCGCTTATTTACGACTTCTTAATATTGCTCGAGCTTTTGCTTCAGAAATGAATTCGTATTGAGCATGAAGTCTTGCGAAAACATACCCTTCCCATCCATCGAAAATGCCTCCCTGCCATAGATAAACATAAAGGAAGCGAAGAGTTGGTCTGAAGGGTAGTTTGCGAAACAGTCGTCGGAGTCGCCGCTTTCCTTTAACTTGAAAGTGTTGCAGAGATTGTTCGTTATCTTCGGTAGAACTTTCCACAATGGCTTCCCAATTGGAGTAGCGGTTGTGCTTTTCAACAAAACTCCCAATGGTTGGGAAGGCGTAGTGATCCATAATCGACTTGAGTTTTCCAGTCGAACCTTGAACCACCACATGTTCGTGAACCTCGTTATCTCCGCTATGTGTATCCACATCTGTGATTTTTTCATATCTGCCAAGCTTATGCTTGAATAGCCTGAGATTCCAATTCGGGAAATACGCATGCTTGAGGGCTTTGCCCAAAAAAAAGTATCTCCGGTTGATCCAATAACCATCATGTTCAGGGTTTGGATCGGAAACGATCTTATTAATTTCTTTTTCCGCTTCCGGCGGAAGGCATTCATCAGCATCTAAAATTAGCACCCAGTCGTTGGAGAAAGCTAGATTTTCCAGAGCCCAATTCTTTTTTTTAGGCCAGCCTCCGGAATACTCGAATTGCACAACCTGAGCACCAAAATCGAGTGCAATTTTTTCCGTGCCGTCTTTGCTGTTAGAATCAACGATGAATATTTCATCAATCCATTTCACGGATTCTAGGCAATGCTGCAAATTGTTTTCTTCATTCTTACAGGGAACGATTAGTGAAAGAGGAATCTTTCTAATTGAAGTCACGATTTTAGTATTCTTTTGATAGTGCTTTTGGGCAAAGGCCCAGCTGTATGCCACGCGAAAAGATTGCTCGTGCCTTCCTCTAATGGTTGCCAACGATCCGCGTCCACAAATTCATAACCCAGATCACTAAGCAATTCAACCACTTGGGATCTTCGAGGTGGAAAGGATTCTAAAATGATTAAAGGCTTGTATTTGCTTAGAGTAGCGATTCCTCCTCTCAAAACAGCTAATTCATGACCCTCTACATCGATTTTAATTAAACTCGGCCATTGTGCGGAGTCGAGGATTTCATCCATTGTGGATGTTTTTACTTCAATTGTTTGAGTTTTGCATCCAAGATATTTTTCAATCCATGGTTTGTCATCCAAACAAAGCGTTCCTGTCGCCGATGTGATCGAGTCCTGAAAGAAAGAGAAATTTCCACTTTTATCACTTAATGCAATCCCATTTACCTGCCAATTTTCTAACTTGGCAAGTGCCTGAGTCATACCTAACAACTCCAAGTTTTGGGGATCCGGTTCAAAGGCGATTGTCTTTCGCGTTGATGAGATTGAGCAGACCAGCCAACCATAAAGTCCTATGTTTGCCCCAACATCATAGAAGCAGCCTTTGTCCCGATAATTTTCCAATGAAAGGATGAGCTCTCTTATCAATCTATGGATTTGCGGTTCCTTTCCTTTCCTGTTCAAATATATGGATGCATGAGTAATAGGACGAAGGGCGATGCGAAATGGAAATCCTATCTCAAAGAGAGCGGGACGGTTTAATATGCTTTGCAAGAGCACTTTGAATAGGCCGGTTTTTCTGAGGCAGTGAAGCGGAGACTTTATGAAAAGCATAGCCATTTACAAATGCAGTAAAAAATCATTTCAAAAAATTGAAGCTGTAGTTAGAGATTTTTATCTAGCATTATTTTTTTGTAGAGATCGGAGTATTTTAGCATGCATTCTTCAGTGGTAGGAATTGAAAGTCTTGTGGTTTGGCTCGGTTGAGAAATGAGGGTCCTTTTAATCGATTTTTCAAGAGCATCTTGATCATTGGAATTAATGTAAATGGCGTTTTCGCCGAGTATGTCAGCAATTGCTCCAGTTTTGGTCGTTATTACTGGAATTCCTTGGGATGCTGCTTCAAGAGGAGGCCAACCGAAACCCTCTATGTGAGAAGGGAAAAGCAACATTTCAGCATGGGTGTAGAGTGCCTCAAGATCAACTTCTGAGATATTTTCCAGGTTGTGAATGTAGTGAGAATTTATGTTTACCCATAATCTCAACTTCCCGGTGGTCTCATGAATTTGCGGAGTTGGTCCCACTAAAACAAGGTGCAGATCAGAATGCCCAAAATTTTCTCGCATTGACTTAAAGGCCTTAAAGACACTTTCTCTGTTTTTGTACCAAGCGGCGCTACCAACATGAAGCAGGTATTTTTTATTACTCAGATTAAAAGCCTGATTCAGTGCAGAGATTTTATCAATAATATTTTTTTTACTTGGTTTGGTCCCTAAGTGGATCACCTCAGATTGTCCAATAGACTTCTTAACCATGTTATTTAGATCACTCATTGTACTTTTCGAATCACACGCATAAAAACTTGCCTTGGAAAGACATTTAAGGATGCGATTTTGAAGAAAACGACCTGATGTTGAGGTTGGTGGAGCTTCCTTGAATTCTCCTTGAGCGGTTCTTACAGCAATAAGATCGTGGCAAGTTACAAGATTGGATTTCTTGAACACATTCTTTATCATGGGAAGATAAATTGCATTTGAATGGTCAATGATATGGACAATATCAGTTTTAGAAATGATTGATTGGCAAATCTTTGAGAATGAACTTGGAAAGATAATATACTTGTCAATGTAACCAGCCAATTTTTTCAGCCTAGCATTAGAAGACAACTTATTTAAATAGTTCTTAGGAAATATCTCGTGTACATTAATTTCATTTTGTTGAATGTTTTCAGTTAATAAGTTTCCAAATCGAAGCATGCTGTGCTGGTTGTCACTACGATAATTAGTCAACAATAGAACATTTATTTTTTGCATCAAATGTGAGCACCAAATTAGTTAGGTGATGAAAGTGTTTTTTGGGTCATAGATGATTTTGGTAGAGTTAGAACTCCTACATTTATAAACTTTTCCCTTTTGGGTATTGCTTTGCGGCTGCTAGGCACAGACCACTACCGAATGCAGCAAAACCCAGATTCGTAGGTTGCCCAAGGAGACCAAAAAGTAAAATCGGACCAGATGCTCCAAATAAGAAAATGGCAAGATAACTACCCCTTTTAACTGCCTG
>MDTA01105175.1_pt1 | contig 15295 bp, 7 predicted proteins | sample 811151 | NCBI WGS metagenome assembly MDTA01 (sample SAMN05326648, study PRJNA326480) | marine metagenome | isolation source: seawater | place: Indian Ocean: South | collected 2010 | reverse complement strand
TAGATGCCAAAAAATGATTCATAAATAATCCGTTGTTTGCCAAATCATTTTTTCTTTTTTGTTGGGCTTTTTTAGTCATTGCCAAGAATATTCCACCAAGACCAATGCAATATGCAGCCACTTGACGCATTGTCATTCCTTTTTCAATTGGTTCACGGTCAGTGACCATAACTTCATGAGAGGCACTGATATTGAAATCAACTTTAACTTCACTGGTATGGGTTGAATATCTCTCAAATGAAATGGTTCCAATATAGTTCCATTCACCAGATGTCGCAGATCTAAATTCCAGTAACCCGCCCGAGCAAGAATCATCCCAAATTAAATCGCCCATATTAAAATATGATTCATAATATATGTCTATATCTAAATCTTCACAACTCTGTTTAGAGTAGACGCGATATCCTTTATTTCCTTCTTCAACTTCTATGGTGTTATTTGCTAATCTTTTGACACTATTAGCCTCTGCATCATAAAAGTACAATGTAGTAAATGATGATACAAGCAAAATCGAGCCTAAGATAAACATCGTCAAATATGCAATCTTACCATACAACTCTTCTCTAGTCATGGACATTACTCAAAAATATAATTAATAAACTTCTCTAACCATTTTTCAAATTAATCTTTAAGACCATCAAGGAAGTCATCGCTCAAGTCTTCGATAATTTTCTTTCCTCTAGGCCAGGCCCAACCTATTGCAAAAACCATTCCAACTATAGGCCCATACCGGTAAGTGAGTGCTGAACAAGCATCCGAAACGCCGGATAATACATCAACCTCACTCAATAAACTTCCAGCATCATCTTCGCAGGAAAAGTCTGCAAGAGCAACTCCACTTGAAGGAACAATAGCTGCTACAGTATAAACCAAAATTGCTGTAGAAAGCAAGGTGCACCATGTAATTCTTTCTTTACCCGGGTCAAGAAGTTTCTTTTTACTTTTCAAAACCAAGAGCATTGGTACCGAAAGAGCAGTGCAAAATATTGCAAAAGGCCATCCAATTGCTTCAGAAAATTCTGCGATTTCCAGAGGGTTTGCGACTAGGATTGCCGAGCCACCCATGGCAATGAATAATCCTGGAGCCACATTACCGGTTCTTGCTAATAAATAGCAGGAAAGTGGAGCAATAAACAATTGTCCTGTAACAAAAATGGCTAATATCCAATCATATGATTCACTAACACCCCAAGAAGTTAGTGCGGTGGAATATGAACTTTCTCCTGACATTGTATAAGCCATTCCTGGAACTATTATTGCTAGCGATAAAAGCCACTTTACAGGATTATTCTGGATATCCGAAAGAAGGGTATCTTCGTCAGAAAAGGTTTCTATTACATCATCTAAAATATATTCATCAGTCATTTTAATCTCTCCAATCAATCATTGTCCTCGATGTAGTCATCCAAGTTTTTATCGGCTGAAATAGTCATTTCTTGTTGTCTAATCAAGCCTTTCTTGAAATAATGATCTGACCCGCCGTCCTTCTTTTTTCTTCTAGGTAGGTGCTTTAATAGCTCTAATCCGTCATCGATTCCAATATACCCTAGTACCCCTCTTAATCTACTTACGATAAGCGCAATAAACCCTCCACCTAGGAAACCTGCACCACCTATTGCAGCAGCAGTTGGAATATCCTTTGGATCAATAATTGTATTATTTTCCTCTTTATCTTCCTCAATTTCTTTTTCACCGGTATTGTTGTCACAAATATCACATTGTTCAGCAATTGGTTCATCATCACAACCATCTAAATCATAGTCATTACTGGCTGAGGAATAAACATAAGGACACTTATCAAAATTAGTTGAAGCGTTAATATCAACAGGAATGCTATTATTTACGCCATCTCCATCGAGATCATAGTCACATGCATCACCGAATGGCTCTCCACCTGAGTCTATCTGGTCTGGATTGAATGTGGAAATACAGTTATCAAATGAATCAATTACACCATCATTATCTGTATCATCTGGGTATTCATCACAACCATCTGGTACTCCATCACCATCAGCATCATCACTGTCCGGGTTGCCTGGACAAACATCATTTACATCTAATACACCATCGGCATCCGTATCATCTTCACAACCATCACCGTTCGTATCCTTCGAACTGTTGGCAAAAACGAATGGACATTTATCTAAGTTTAATGGAGAACTTATGTTGATTGGAATGGTGTTTTTGATACCATCACCATCAATGTCTGTATCGCAAGCATCACCGTAGGGATCATTTTCGCTGTTGGCTTGATCGAGGTTCCATATGTACGGACAATTATCAATTGAATTTAGCAGACCGTCATTATCCCAATCGCTGCTCGAAGGGACATAGATATGGGTATCAAACATATCAGGAATGCCATCACCATCAGAATCAGCAGATAACGTGAACGACTGAGCGACATACGCATTATTTTGTCCTTTCCCGACAACACCAATCCGTCCGTTTGGATGACTGTAAGCATGGAGTGGGGAATTTCTATCGGGAGCAAGATTTGTGTTCCATGAAAAGGACGCATCAAGGTCGAGGAAATCTACCAAGTACATTCCATCGTGGGTAAGGTTGTACAAGGATTTCCCATTCGATAAGACCGGATGACCGTTCGGGTCTGCACGTGCTACGATGATATGGATTCCTGTTGATTCATGGACCATGATTTCTCTTGGCCAAGCAACTCCGCCAGACAATATCGAGAGATTGGTAACTTCGTCATATTGACCGGAGCCATCCAAATTCTGAAGAATCAACGGGTAGATTTCTTGCGCGAAGCCAGTGACGAACATCGGAGTTTGTTGGTACAAGAATGCATGCCGAATTTGCCAACCTTGTTTTCCTGCATTTAGTTCACTGGGAGGGTCACTGGAAGTGTGCTGCAAGTCTTCATCTAACGTGATTGTGTATGCATAAAGCGAACCCGCTGTTGCTGAGACAGAAACTGTTTTTCCAAACAAGTATGCAGTAGTTTCACTGCCAGAGAAATGTACATTTATTCCAATGTGCATAATACCATCTGCGTCTTCAACGACTGCAACAACTTTCTCTTCGATTCCACCTCCACAATCGGAGCTAGAAGAACCATCATTAAGACTGCAAGTATCTTGATAAATTTCCACATTGGTGGTCGAGTCACTCAACCGTAGGATGTACCCATCCCCATCTGGCCCTCCGGAGAAACTACCACCGCTCGTTGAGATAGTTGCGTCTTTAATTGTCCCCGCAACATACACTTTCAAGCCCGAACTCAAAGATTTGGTAAATAAAATGTCTGGACTAATTATTCCTTCTTTGTTTCCATTTGTGTTTTTCAGGGCTTTCACCCAAAGCATTGAACCTCCGCCTGTTTTCATTGCCGCAATCGCACCAACTCGTTCGGTTACAGAGGTTCCAGTGACAAGTTGATTGCTGCCAAAGTCGATGCAACCTTGAATTACAGCGCCCATGTAAAGATAGGTTCCATCTGGAGAAACGGCTAGACTCTTAACTGTGGACGTAGATTCGTTCGCTATCGTAATTGGGTCACAACCAGATGTTGCCCCACCTTTCGGTTCAACAAAATTCACCCATTTCCATTCACCATCGCTTCCCAATTTGGCAACGAATGAAACAGGCGCAATCATAGGACGATTTTGCGCGTTATAGATGGAATTGTAGGGACCCAGTGGGTCAAAAGACACGAGCGTCTCAGTATCACTCATGGTTCCTGCAACATACAGATTTCCACTTTGATCCAATACCGTCGCTCCCACATCGAGACCGTAAAGGTAAGTATGTTCAAGTAAACTGTCCACTTGGTAAATTTCTCCACTACTATGTTCAAATTGCATTGCAATGGATGACTCAACAGTTGAATTTTCGGACAATTCTTCAGCATCATTTGATGTCAGGTGCATTGGAAGTGTGGAAACAAACATCGTTAGACAAATTGCTGTTGTTATCAGTACCATGGTTCGACTCATTGTTCATCACCTTCTTTTTTGCGAAGTTTTATCCATCCTTCAAATGCTTTACTGGTTCCATTTGGCATTCCTGCGAGGGAATCCGACGGTTTGATTTGCGAAGAAAACACATCTGATGGTGTCTCTCGATGCAACCATTCCCAATCCATGACGGGATTGGCTGACTCGATTGGCATCCGAATATTCGCAGGATCGACAAGAACCGGGCCGACCTTGAATGTAGGGGCAATCTTGCTCACTGGTTCATCCCAATGTTCTCGAAGTAGCGTGATTTGTTTTTGCGGCAAGAAACCGCTTGTGATGTGTAAAGCCGATTGCGGATTCATCAACAAGGTGAGATGTACATCCGTTTCAGGGTAGACATCAACAGTGGAATCAAAAATGAGGAAATCATGGTCGATTGACTGATGATTTTCGGGAATAGTCCCGGTTGATTCATCGATTGGATACACCGTGTGAAACCGTGAATAGTCATTGTCAAGGAAGTAACCCAATAACCCGTCAACACGTCTTTCAATCGCTCCTAGCCTAACTTGATACGCGTGTTTACGCTGAGAATCTGACATTGCCGGGAGGCCACCCTCTACTTGAAGACGCATTACTGCTCGCACCACAGCAACTGGTCTACCCATGTAAAATGCTGCATGGCTTTGACCACCTTTTCCAAAGGGATCGGTGTTCCAATAGGTTGTGTCGATGGCACGTAACAATGCGGAAAGAACTCCTTCCCCTGCGTCTTCCAATTCTCCTTCTTGTTCGTCAACTTCACCTCGTTCCATTAAAGCATTAAGTACGGCATCGAGATGATGGTTTCCGCTACTTGGACGGCCCCCTGTTGGCCCCTGTTCACCTGGTTTTGCCTCCCAAATCAATCGACCTTTTTGGATACCATTAAGCGACCAGTCGCGACGTGCAACACGAAGTTGTCCACAAGCCTCTCCTTTAGCATCAAAAACTTCCATTGCCCATTCAATATGATCCGGAAGCAGGAAACCACAAATTGGTGAATGAGTCTCAAAATCACTAGATCCACTGTCGCCACTTGTCGCAGCAAGCGAATCATCGTTGTTTGCAAGGAGACGAAAATCCAGTCGAGCGGGGTGGGGAAGACGTGGTCTTAAAACGAGCAAACCAGGATCATCGGCAGGATTTTCAACACTCAAACCAACGTTGATTTGGGGCAATTTTCCATCTTTTTCCAGTGTCAATCCTTCTGGTTCGATGCGTCGGACTTGACCAAATACATCGATCAATTCCATACGAGTAATTTTTACCAATCCAGCACGCGTTGGCACTTCTGAAGCATACGAGTTGATTGCATCATCAAGGCCGTTGAGGGTGAGCGTAAACAGATCCCTGTTCTTGAATTCTCTAATCAAATCTTCAAAATATTCAACTTCGTCTTCTGTCAATTCCCCTTTTCCTTCCTCATCCAGTGCAACCTCATGCTCTAAGAACTTCTGAATTTGTGAGACAACTATTTTCCCTGCAGTTTTAGTCACCGGAAGGCGTTCCTTCAAAACAATAGGTTCAATTGATTCATCATAAATTATCTCATGACCGGAATTTCTTTCGAAGTCATGTTCACTCAAATGCCAATGTTTTGATTCGGGATAGAACTCAAATTCGACATCGATCATAAGTGGAAGCCAGGCTTGCTGCCATGGAGTGTGTGCGCGTGGTGAGCCGAATAAATTTGGAAAACTTTGCGTTACTTTGAATCCATGAAAGTAACCATTGAGAAGTTCCCTTTCTTTCTGGATATTTCCAACACTTCGAAACTCGTCAAAAAGCAAATCAATTTCCTGTGGCATCCACAATCGGTTTGAAGAAAAAGAGTTGGTACGTGCTTCTGGCGCAATCAAGGCCTCTAGGTCCTCCCTCGTACGCACTTTTGTTAGACCTTTTTCATCAAAATACCCTTCAGGAAGTGGCATCGTTGAGCGCTCTTGAAGCGAAAGCAGCAAAACAGGGTCCCGTGGCTCAAAATATCGAGGAGCTCCATATGCAGTTACCCGTTGAACGGGTTCCTCCGCCGTTGGTAGTGGTTTAGGGGCAACCATCCGAGCCTTTTTTTCACGTGGTTTCTTCTGAAATTTATCTGTTAATTTGCTAAGCATACCTTCTTTTTGGAGTACTGCAATATCTTGATGCTTTCCAAGGTCTGCCAACGCTGCCATTTGCTTTGTAATTGGTGTTCCTTGCTGATGTTTTTCTTCTTGCTTTACATAATCGAATAGAATTCCACCATCCACCGATTGAAATGAGGACTGATGCAGGCGTTGGTCAAGCCGATAGATTCCATCAGGATGGTCCAGTTCACCAAGAATGTCGAGTGTAAAACCTGTAAACATACGCTCGTATTCGCGCCGTTTGGGGTCATTCAGGTTTTGATTTTCAACAAGTTCACTTGAAACCAGTGCACCTAAGGCTTCAGCCTGATTCAATCCAACCGCTGCATCAACCTCTTCATCAACCTTCTTCGGTATTTCTTCACCCCATTTAACGCCATAGACTGCCCCATGCATGACTGTTTGTCGTGGCCATAACTCGCCAATTGTATCTAGAATCTTGAAATTAGGTTTTTCCTGTTTAATCTTAATGTGCTCATCTTTCAGTATCTTTGTAGAACTTTTGGTTCCAAACAAGGGTTTTGATGGGCCCGCTTTTGCTTTTTTCGAGACATTCTTACGTTTTTTTCTCATAGGATTTCACCGCCTTAACCATCGAATGTTGATCTGAATAAATATAGCTCACGTTGGCATCGTTGTCAACATTGTTTCTGTTGACGGACCATCGCAATACATGCTCAATGTGTTCGAACCATGTATTTTCGGAGGCTGTTGCTTCCATGTAGGCAGGATCCAGCGTTTGATCTGAGTACCAACCACATACCAAGTAATCAAATGGACCTTGCTCTTGCACTCCTGGTAAATCATGGAAACCAAAGCGGCCAGCTACATTCTCATACGTTGCCATCCAGTGAACATCTCCTGCATTTGGACCAAGAGCTGTCAACTCGGGAATGTTTGATGCACGACTTGAAGGTTCAAAGGATGTAATTGGGGTGACATCCTTTGTGACAGCATCAATCACCCACGACCGGAGTGAACCTGCCATATCCTTTTGGCTGGAATGGGAGCGACGAATGACAAGCCAGTAGTCTGGCAGGTAAGGAAATTCGAGGTCATCATTTAATTCAGAATCGGAACTTTCTTGTTCCGTCGTGAACTCAACTCTGTGGCTAATGGCATCAGCAAATGAAATCGGATGCTCGAAATGCGGGTCGGTTGAAATGAAGGTTTCAGGTACGTTTCCATCCGTGTCCATATATTCAAACTCATCCAGCGGGTCTTCAACTTCTTTCGCACGACCTTCAAGCAAAGCCCTTGGCATACTCCAGTAAAGATGGATTCCAGGGGGCAAGCCGCCTCCATTTTTGCCGTTTATTTCTCGATTGAAAGCATTAGGTATTCGCCAAACAAGTTCTTCTTCCCCTTCAGCAATTGGTCTAAAATCAAGTCCAAGTGGTGCATGGAATGTTGTTGTTTCCTGTTGGGAACTAGTCGCTGATTTCTTGGTTGGTTTATCCTTTGATTGACCAGGAAAAGTGATCAATTGGTTGTTATCACGAGGAACGACATAGGCTTGAACATTGACTGGAACGATTAAGTGTTTGTCCCTTGGGATAAACAGATTTGTGTTTAACGCACCCATGACCGATTCATCGATGAGTGCGTCTTTGTAACCTCGAGAGAGTTGTTCTACAATTTCCGAGGTTTGAGCTTGTTTGTACTCAGGTTGTTTTTTTATGGATTCATTAATTCGTGCTGCTTCCTTTGAAGCTTGAGTTGAATCCCATGCTGGACCTACATCAACAGGTGATACAGTTGGTGTATTAGTAGGTGTGTTCAGGAATTCCTTTTGAGTTGTACCGGGATTTATGTTGGGGTTATCAACTATCTTTGGTTGTTTTAATGCATCGACCAACTTATCGTCAATGGCTGCTTTTCCAATGGAGTTGTCAACTTGTTTGGACGGTACTGGCGCCGGGTCAACAGACTTTCTTAATCTTCTTTTACGCTTAACCATATCAATCATCTCCGTATGGATCTCGGTCAAATCTTACATCTGTCGAATCTTCAAGAACAATTTTTTCTGTGTTAACTCTAGCAATACCGTCATGCATTGTTTCTTGATCAATTGCATCATATTCGAAATCTTGCTCGTATGGGAACTGCATCAACTGCGTCGCCAAAAACCCTCCAAATGCCAACTCATCACTTCCATCTCCAGTGAATTTTTCTTCTCCGCTAAGGTGTGCTGCAAAACTGATGACCGAGCGATCCCATGACGATGGGCGTGATGGAAGTTCGATTATTCTCATATCTTGAGGCGAGTGACTTGAGGTAAACTTTTCATCAGTCTTGGTGATTTGCACACCAAACTTATTTTTGTATTTCATGTAAAATGATTCAGGTTTCCCTGCGTCTTGTTCCAAGCCTAAGCGTAGTCCTTCACTAGGTTCTTTGATTCGGAGGTGTGTTGGAAGGCCATTGAAAATGTACATGATAATACTGCTTGAAAGCCGCTTGACCTTGAGCAATTCGATGCGGTATTGCTCATTATATGCCTTATTTCGGTGCTCTCCTATGAATGCGGGAGCCTCAAAGGCTTGGACTTCGATTCCTGGGAAATCACGCACAATACTGGAGCGAAGCAGAAAACCAGTCAAATTACCACCCGTGACAAACGGCATTTGGGATATCAATTGACCAATCTGTCCCTTTAAATGATCGAGAGCAATTAATTTTGTTGCATGTACAGGATTCTCGATGATGAGAGTTTGCTTTGCTTTAGAGACCATTGGCGGTGCATCTTTGGACTTAGTCGCTTTGTAGGTTGTAAATTGCTTGCCCTGTTCATTTTTCTTTTTCTGCTCTTGAAGCTTGTTGACTAACTCGAGGTCGTTTTGTGTATCCTTTGCCACACCATTCAAAACATTTTGAAGCATTGTTGGATCCGCTGCTAAGAGTCTGTCATAGGCGAAAAGACCAGCACGGAAAGGCTCGTGTACTATTTCCTTTTTATTCAGTTTTTCCATTAATTCGTTATACAACATTTGACGTTTTTCTTCACTTTCCTCTGCGAGCGAACCTCTGGAGTCAAGAACACCTGTACTCAATGCACCATCAACCAATGCGTCTAGCCAATTTCTATCCAAATGGAAGAAGCGGATCGATTCACTGGGAAGCATTCCTTCCGAGGGAACAATGTATGGGAATGGCACTCCGTCCAATAGACGCAATCTACTTAACCAATCAGTAATGTAATTCCACGCCTCTTTCTCCGCATCTGAGGCGACTTTTTTGGTTGCATTCGGACTGAAATAATCTGTCGAAAAAGAACGGCCTTGTTCGTTCAAATTATGTTGAATTTTCATGTAATCACCTCACTCCATAACGCTGTTGGTTTTCAACTTCAGGCATCATTAGTTGTTTGTCAACAAATTCTGCATCAAAGATTTCGAGATTATTTTCTATCATATCGTCAACCATTGCGATGACTTTGGCTTCAGTTCTTGGGTCGTTGCGAGGACCAAGCCGTTCATCAAAATCAGAGGGCATGGGGTTCGTTTGGAAATTTTCAGAAACTTTTGTAATGATATCTTTTTGAATAAGATTTTGCATTTTGATGTCGATGTTGATGTCATCAATTTGTGGAGCAAGGTTTGGATGGAGTTCAGCAAATTTCTCAATTTTAATGAGTTGTGATTTACGATGTAGACGCTCATGACGCCAGCGACCGAGTGTTTGAATGAATTTTGGATCACTTAGCGCCAACAGTCTCCCAAGTTCAAAGGCTGCTGAGTGATGGATAACATCCATATCTAAATCGGACTCTAGACCTTTCGCATCATCTGAATTTCGGTAAGGTTCGAGTTTAGGTTCGTGTTCAACAGGAACGGCGACTGCAGGGCTTCTGTAGAGACATGGACGCGACAATCCATCGTGTTCCGTGATTTCTGTTTGAACAAATGAATTGATGGTTACATCAGGATCCATGTCGCTGCCAAGCAAGGCGGGCTCATACCGCACTCCGTTATCATTCTCTGAGGCATGAGCAATCATATCTCCGAGAGAACCAACACGCTCTGAGTCCTCAAGACTTCGTCGGAATTGAAGAGCTTTCATTCTTGACTCAAAATCCCCTCCTTTTCCAGTCCTAAACGACCAATAATCGAGAAGAACAAAATTATTTGATGCTGAGGGATTGTGTTTGACGTTCGGCTTGTTTTTTACTGGGTTTATGTTGAGAAACATCTGAGGCGTTGGAAGGGTAGAGTGTTGATTTTCCATGGATACCAAGCAGACATGATACATTGTGTCAGATTCCGTTGGAACCCGATTCCCTAGTACTACAGAAAAGATACCATCCTCATCAGAACCGCAGAGTTCCTTGTCTTTGGTATTGACTTGTAAAGCGTGAGCGAGGTAAGGCAGGTCGGCCAAGGTGGGCGCAATGCTTTGAACTAGTGTCTGATTGACACTAAGCACGCGTATCTTAACTGGAGTTTCAGTCTCAACTCCGTTTGGTGAAATTTTGAATGATTCTTGCTCCTCCAAAATTTGGCATCCTTCGTCAAATTCGTCTTCATTAAACAACAGTAAACCCAACCATGGCGTATGGGGGTTGGTAATCGTTTCAGATATCGAACGTTCCCAGGGCAGAGATTTGTTTTGGAAAACAATTTTTGGGAGTGTGTGATCTAGGAGCACACCTTGTTGATTCTTTGGAGGATAACGAGCGTGTATAGTCAGAGGATCGATGGACCATTGCGAACCTTCAACTGTAAAATATTGTTTTGCTGACTGGTCAGACATGATTTCCTTGTCGGAGGCGTTTCCTTCTCCGTATTCACGGAAATCTTGAGAGAGTTGAATCTCATACTCACCTTGTTTCAGTGGTGGCCGTATTGAATCAAAATATCGTATTGAACCTGAATCAGGTGCTACTGGAATGTTTGGGTAACTTGCCAACTTATCGCCTCCTACGCCTCATTTTTTTTCGTACATCAGAATTCTTCTGATCTTTTGATTCAGATTTTCCATCGATTGATAATTCACCTTTCTTTTTGCCCTTAATTTTTGTTTGCATAGATTCTTTCTTTCCTGAATCTGTTGGTGGATTGACCAACACATTTGGTTTCCAGAATGGTGCACGATTCAGAACTTTTGGAATGACTTCGATTTCCAACCTAGCGTCTGCAGATAAGCCTCCAGAATCGGTAACACGTATGACTGCCACGGTGGTGCCTGCATCCTCGCTGGCTGGCGTTCCCGACAGAATTCCATACTCTGTCATGCTTAACCAAGATGGACCACTATGGAGGGAGAAAGTGTGCTCATCGTCTTCATCGTCATCACCTATGAATGAGGAGACATCGTACCGATAAGGTTCGCCGACATTCGAGTTAGGCCCTTGAATCAGGGGAAGTTCATCAGGGTGGTCCATGTGTGTTTTCTTACGATTCAAATCGACAGTTGGGTCAACCCGAGCTTCTAGCTTCTTTGGTTGTGGAACTTCAATCGCAGCATCAACCATGACTCGTTGTTTGATTGAAATCGATTGGAGTTTAGATCGATGGGGGAGTGTCCAATCCTTTGGAACATGGGAAATTGAAGTGACTGGAACATTGCTATCATGCTCCCAACGAATTAAAGTCTCACCTTTCAGAGATAAAGGGCCGTTGTCGACAAGCTTGTTCCAAGCAGCTTCTTTGATTGTTTCAAGCATCGTTGCTGAAGAGTGAATCGTTGCAAGGCAACCATCGATATCCGTCGTTTCATCAACGCGCAAATCGATAATCGCAGGACCTTCAAACTCAGAAATAGGTCGTACTGTCCATACATAAGCGATGGCATCTGCTCGCCGTACTGCAACAGGCTCACCAATTTGTACAATGCCCTCGAGAGCGAGTTGAAGCGACGGAGGGTTGTCGCCTTCAACTCTAACAAAGACTGCAATTGATTCAATCTTTGATGACGTGAAAATACGTAAGTCATTTATTCCAGTTAGTATTTCTCCACTGCGAAATATATTGGTTGAACTTTGGTTCACTCGAGATTTTGAGTTTGCGGCCTCGATAAAGCAACCTCTTCCAAGATAACGGAATTGACCCACTTGTTGAATCATGCTCTGCCGCTGGAATCCGATTAAAGGTAGTTCGGATTGTGAAAATCTGCTTGTGAATGCAGCAGTTGAGGGGAGATATGGCTCTACTTCTAAGTTCGTTCCACCTAATCCCTCAACAACGATATTCTTGCATCGATTTGGAAGAACAAGCGCAACCTCTTCTTCCATTGGTCCAATTTCAACATCTTGAAGCACACCTCCGGCAGTTCCTAAAAACGAGACTCGGATGATCTGATTAGTTGAAAAATGAATGCTTGGAGGGAATTGGTGTTTCTTTTCATCATACACCTCATTAAGTGTCCAACGTTGTCTATAACCTGCTTGCAATGGACATTGCTTACCAGCATTTAGCAGTGATGAAAGATATTTACGCTCACGATGACCCTTCTCTGTGAAGAGAGTTCGGGCGGGTTTATTCAGCTCCGATTCGTCTGACTTCAACGGAGTCATGTCACCTTCGATAGTCAGGTTTGGGTGAGCAAGGTTCGAGACTGGAATCTTTGGAGTTGATGAATCGACAAGCGATGAATCGATTGTCGTACGAATAAGTGGAGTTGATTGTTTTCCGCTCGAAAAATATGTGGGAGTTGTAGGAACAATCTCGATTGCTTGTAGAGAAATTCTGCGGAATGAATCCTCCTCAGAATCCTGTTTTATCAAAGAGATAGGTTCTTCTTTTGTCATCGCATTTGAGATGCCGACGCCTTGATGTATTGACATAATTCGAGGTGCTGACCGACGATTGAGTATACGGCGACGGTTGGAGGAATTCATCTCAACAACCCTCCTGAATTTTGCGTGGTACCGTAGGTAATGCTCGATTTTGCGGGCTCTTGTTTCGAAAGTGTTGATGATAGTTTCTTACCAACATTTGCAGCAGAAAAATCAGAATTGGTAGTTGTTCTAGCAAGTTGGTTGGAATACGAGTTCTTAGTCGAGCCGGCAGGAGTAAGTGCGATTTGGTTCAATCCTTCGAGTTGTTGAGTCGTTGTTGAAGGTCCGCTGGTCCGAGTTGGGGGGTAGGTTGTTTTAGCGAGTTGATTCAAATGGTTTCGATTTTTAGAGAGAATTTCTTTGCGCTCATCGAGTCTCATAAGATCATCTATTGTGATTGGCTCATTTCGCCGCACTCTCAAATCTTTGAATACATCATCATCGATAAGTCGAAAACCGACACCCTTGTCATTGGCTGGTTTACCGCCACCGCTCGATGCAGGACGGTTGAACTTACGGAACGGCAAATTGTGAATCATCGTGCATGGTTCTGTCTGATCAACAAGTATACTCGATTTCCATCCTTGGGGGAAGGATATTGAACGAAATTTCATGTGCATTCCAGATAAGAATAGCGGTTGCTTTTCACTTGATCCTAGCTTTGCCTTTGGACGATTTTTTGAATCGAGTTCGCATGACCAAATTGTTTCTGGGAAATTCGAGGACATACTCTCGTATGAGATGCCTTCCCTCTGTGCCTCAGGATCTGCATTTCCTAGCCCCATGATTTTTATACTGAACTTAGAACCTATTCTCTTGTCAATTCCACAAGGGGCTATATTAATGTCAGATAGTTCGAGGTTAGTTTGAACCAGGCTGGCAGAGTAGCCTCCGATTCCGACCTCATGAATGTCAGCCGGGAACATGTGTTGATGGGCGAGGTCAAACTCTGATCCTACCAGCCAAGGTTCGTCACGCAGACCAGTGCGCTCTTTACCATCCTCTGGTCTTCGCATTCCGTGAGAGACTTGTCCTGAGAAGTTGAGGTTGGAGAACTTATGAGAAAGAGTTTCCGTTATTTCAGGTTCAGGGAGTTGTAGAACGTGCTTGTTGACAAATTTAGCAAAGGGTAATGCATCGAAGCCTCTAGCACTGCTCGGGCCAAACTTCACAGTAAAACTCACAAACCACAATTCAACTCTTGCTTTACCTCGCATCTTTGGACCTTCAATTTCCAATCCTGCACCAAGACCTGCTTTGAACGTCTTCCATCGCGTCTTGTAACGTATCGCGAGATCGATGTTGATATCAAAACTGTAGTAAAACGGATCAAAGACAACCAGCACGTTGACGCCTGCATCAAAGGAAGCGCTCAATCTACCCGCTTTGTACGTTGCACTCAAAGCACCACCAAGCATTACAGCAGAAGAGCAGATTGTGAAGTATGCCTCACCTTTGACGGTCAGTTTTGAAAATGGTTTCCAATTAAGGCCAAGACGATCAACCTTAGGATAATATGCAGGCACCTTGAAATCAGGGTGATAACCTCCAAGCGATAGGAGGAATTCACCACGATTGAACCAACTTGCAAGAGCAAAACCACCAGTAAGTCGACAATTTTTGTCAAACAAGTAGGAGGCATCGGTGAGACTTGCCTTAGCCATCAAAACCTGTTCCCCAGAATCGAAATAGGCACAGAAGGCTAATTCCACATATCCGATGTTAAATTGTTTGCTCGGTAATGACATCGAGGATAAGCCAAGAATACCGATAGTGAAGCCATCTGAAATCTTAATGAACAGGACACCCTTAGTTTCAAGCACTTGATAGGTTGTGAATTTAACACCAACAGCGAACCAATAACTATCCCGCTTTGCTGGAAGATGAGCTCGTATTGAATCAAGTGCTTCCATTGGATTACTAAATCCATCCAATGCCCGAACGAATGGACTCGATGCTATTTCCTTTGTAGGTGGAATGATTAAATCTCGATTGACTCCTAAACCCCCAACTAAACCTGTAACAAAGAATTCTGGAATTCCCCCTAGAGGGTAATCCACCGCAGCAATTACGAAACAGGTGACATAATCATCATTATTTGTCGATGGAACTCGACCAAAGGCACCAATTGCAGAGAGTGTGATGGTTGGCGTACCAATTGTACACAGTCCTTGATATTCGATGTATTCATTTTGTGCTTGGTCCATTAATGTCGTCTTTCTCAGGGCACCTGCAACCTTCAGTCCTGGTCCAGTGTATGAAATAGCACAGCCGGCCATATCGTAGGTCCAAAGACCAAACTTATCTGCAGTAAATTTACCGTTCTGAAGGAATGGAATGGTAACGGAGAGGTCGTCCACTTGGGCGAGTAAACCTGCAATTTCTGCCTCCCCATCAACGAGAACGGTCAAATCGAGATCGCTTCC
>MDTA01207174.1_pt1 | contig 15296 bp, 16 predicted proteins | sample 811151 | NCBI WGS metagenome assembly MDTA01 (sample SAMN05326648, study PRJNA326480) | marine metagenome | isolation source: seawater | place: Indian Ocean: South | collected 2010 | reverse complement strand
TATAACTTCGTGCAACCGCAACAGTATTTAACCTGTTGGATTGCCCTTACTGACGCAACAGTGGAAAACGGTTGCCCATGGATCGCGCCAGGTCAGCATGTCAACGGCACATTGCACCACGATTGGACATCTGTGGGTTTTCAATGTCTGGCTGAGCACCCCAAAGACGCGCTGCCACTGGAGGTTAAGGCAGGCTCAGTGGCTGTCTTTTCGAGCCTTACGCCCCATCGTACAGGACCGAATCTTACCCAAGATATCCGAAAGACTTATATCCTCCAATACGCGCCGGATGAAGCGATGATCCATCCACGATACGGCGCTGCTCACGCGGCGAACGATCCACAGCGGCAATTCCTAATTACTTAGATGGTCAAAGCCCTGTGGTTCGGATTCTTGTGGATGGGTCTATTGGGCTGCGCATCAGCTACTCGTGCTCCTGTATTGCTGGCGGCTGAAGGCCCTATTTATCCCGAATATGCTCGGGTTCAGCAGATTGAGGGGTTCGTTACGCTCGCATACGACCTTACGCCCAGCGGCAACGTCGTCAATGTGCGTGTGATCAAGGCTGTGCCGGCAGGTGTGTTTGACGATGCGGCAGTAAATGCGGTGCGCGCTTGGCGATTTCTGCCGATGCAGCACAAGGGTCAGCCGACAGCGGCATTGCAGCAAACCAGTACGCTGACCTTTAAGTTGTCCGAAGACCAGCGGAACTTCGTCAGCCCTATGCAGAACGACAGGGCAAACTGACCGCGGTGGGTGCGGGCTGCTGCTGGTTACGCGGCGCGGCTGCCCATTAACAGAGTAGCTCGTTTCTCAGATGAGTTTCACTGCATAACGGCCAGTAAAACTCCCAGCAGTCGAACCGTTTTTGAGGGCCACCTCACAGGAGAGCTGGAATTGGTGCTTGCCCTCTACCTTAAGTGACTGCATTGCCTCATCTTGGCTGTGAAAAGAGCACCGCACAGTAATATCTTCTGCAACGGGTCTGGCGTAATCGATCTCACCGTGGGCGATAACAATGGACGCGTCGAGCGCCTGTAAGCGTAGTTGTAGGTGCATCATGCCCCAACCGGTCAAGGCCTGAACAGCGTACAAACTGCCAGCGAATGCGGTGCCGTGCACGTTTACGTTTGGTTCCAAGCTAGCCCGACAAGTGAGGGTGTTGTCGACGAAGTCGACGATGCGCATATCCATGGCTTTCGAAAGCGGAATTTTCTCGTACCAGATGGTTTGCAAATTTGTGCAAAGGTCATTGAGTTCGGTCATAGTGTCGGCTCGCAAGCGTTGAGGGGATGTAGCACCTTGATCAGTGTGAATATGGTTGCAGCAGATGTCTATGAAGTGGTGGTTGGACAGCGCGTGGGCAGTCGACTGCAGCAGGGCGAGCTTGCCATTACCGAAGAGACCGTGCATCGCGTGCATATGTCCCAAGCTTATTACCGTAGATTGTGTGGTGCGACCACGACCCACGAATGGGTACTGTTAAATGCTTTTCAGTTTCTGCTAGAGCGCGAACCCAACACCGCAATACTCGGCGCGTTTGATCTGCCCGACATCGCGAACTATTTCCCCGAGTTCGAAGCCGAGATGCAACAGCGGTTAGGCTATCGGGCGCGTTGAGGGCCCTTGTCGCGGCTAGCGAACGACCGCAGCCAGCAGCATATGTTCCTAACGGGCTTAGAGGAGCGCAGGATCTAATGATAAGCTCATCGCCCACCTTTGGAGCGCGACAATGAAATTCCTTAGTTATGTGATTGTGCTGGCGACAACATTGTCTTCTCTAACCACGGCGGCTGCCGCGACTGATGTGACCCTCGAGCAGGAGGTCGACGCAGTGATCGAGGACGTCATCCGTTGGCGACGAGATTTTCATCAGCACGCTGAACTGTCCAATCGTGAGTTTCGCACTGCAAAGGTTATTGCCAAGCACTTACGAAAATTAGGTTTAGAAGTGACGACCGGGGTCGCCAAGACCGGTGTAGTGGGTCTACTTAAAGGCGGTGCGCCGGGTCCGGTGTTGGCGCTGCGCGCTGATATGGATGGGTTGCCGGTTGTCGAAAGAACCGGCTTACCCTATGCGTCAAAGCAGCGCAGCGAGTACGAAGGTCGAGAGGTCGGCGTCATGCATGCGTGCGGACATGATAACCACATGGCTATTCTGATGGGTGCCGCAGAGATTCTTGCGGGGATGCGTGAGGAGCTTCCGGGGGCGGTGAAATTTATTTTTCAGCCGGCTGAGGAAGGCGCTCCCAAGGGTGAAGAGGGTGGCGCTAAGCTTATGGTTGCCGAGGGTGTTCTAAAAAACCCAGACGTCGATGCGGTCATTGGTTTGCACATCTCCCAAGGTGGTGAAGTAGGTACCGCCAGCTATCGGTCACTTGGTTTTATGGCCAGCGCTCAGCGCTTTGATATTAAGATTCAAGGTAAGCAGACCCACGGCGCGCGGCCTTGGGCAGGTGTCGATCCGATTGTAGTGGGTGCACAAATCGTTAATGCGCTGCAAACCATTGTCAGCCGGCAGATCGACATTACCCAGCATCCCGCAGTGGTTACGGTGGGTTCGTTTGCTGCAGGTGTGCGTAACAACATTGTGCCTGAAACCGCGACGCTTACTGGCACCATTCGTACCTTCGATGCGGCTGTGCGTCGTTCGATTCACGAAAAAATACGGTCGATCGCGCAGCAAACCGCAACCGCTATGGGTGCAGTGGCTACGGTTGAAATTGATCCGGGTGTGCCTGTTACGTTTAACGATGCTGCGCTGACCAAACAAATGGTGCCCACATTGGAACGGGTCTATGGCGAAGGTGCGGTTTTTGAATCGCCGCGCGTTACCGGTGCTGAGGATTTCTCTTTTTACCAAGAGCAGGTGCCTGGATTCTTTTTCTTTATCGGCGCGCGGCCACCGGAACTGAGTGCTGCCGAGGCGATTCCCAATCACTCGCCGTTCTTTTATGTCGACGAAAATGCGCTAGCGCCCGCGGTTCGGGCGATGACCCAGCTGGCGATCGACTATCTCAATGCCGGGGCGCGCTAGAGACCCCAACATTCCCCGTCATTGGCGAATAGCACACTGCCACTGTAGGATTTTTCGATAGCCGCGCGGCTGAGACTTTCGCGGCCGCGCGTGCGATTGGTGCGGTGAGCCAGAATAAGCATCCGGGCCTCGGCGGCTGCGGCTACTTTGCCCAATTCCGAGGGTAGTGCGAATGCATCGCGCAAGGTGCCGCGGCTGACCTCAGCGATTGAGTGACTGGCTACCAGCGCGTCGGCACCGGCAGCGAAGCTGCCAATAATGTTTTTGTCGTTATTAAAGTCGCCGGCGAAGACGATGACACGGCCACCGATTTCCACCCGCCAAGCAATGGTCGCAATCTCGCCATGCTGAACTGGCACCGCCAGCAAGCGTACGTTCGGGCTCCGGTAACGGGCCCACTTCCGCGAGCCGGCTGCAGGGACATTGGTTGTTTTTAGGCGGAAACTCCCGTTGCGAGACGGCGGCAATAATCCCGCTAGTTGTGGGAAGACACCTTCGTTACCGATCATGCGTTTTACAAACGTCTTGGTGTCAATGAACCGGGTGCTGCCGTTGTCGGGCCCGAGTACCGTCAACGTTTGAGTTCGACCCTCCGCTATGGCGCCGGATAGGTAAGCCGGGAGATCGACGCTGTTGTCGGGATGAAGCTGGCTCAGCACGATCGCTTCTATGTCGTTAATGTCCGCACCCGAGCGGTCAAAACCTACCGAGGAGCCCGATCCAGTGTCGATGATCAAGCGCGCAACGTTGTCTTGCCATACCAGAAAACTGGGTGGGCCTTGCCCGTCGGAAAGCTCGCCGCTGCCGGCGCCGAGAATTTCGATCCAAATACCCTCGGTACCGCAATGGGCGCTGTCGGCGAAGGCTGGAGCCGCCGGAAGAAGGCTGCATAGAAGCATCAGTTGCTTGAATTTCATAAAGTGACTCAGGTCGTTTGAAGTTTGTCGATCTCGTCAAGCAAGGCCCTAGCGGACGCTTCATCGGGCATGCGCCAGTCTCCGCGGGGCGACAGACTGACACTGCCGACCTTGGGCCCCGGCGGCAGGGTGGATCGCTTAAACTGTTGGCCGACAAATCGCCGGAAAAACTGTGCTAACCAATGGGCGATTTCAGATTCGCTATAGACGCCTGTAAAACTGCGTCGGGCCAGATCGAAAATCTTTTTTGGACGGCTGCCATGGCGCAGAAAGTGAAATAGAAAATAGTCGTGTAATTCGTATGGGCCAACCAAAGATTCTGTCAGCTGACTAATTTCTTCGCCCTCGGGCGGAATCAGTTCGGGACTGATGGGTGTATCCAAGACGCGTGCTAAAACAGCTGCTAATTGCGGCCGGTTCAAGGCTCGATGCTGGCTGTACCAGCGCACCAGATAGGCGATCAAGGTTTTTGGCACACTGGCATTGACGTTGTAGTTGGCCATATGGTCAGCGTTGAACGTGCACCAGCCTAACGCAAGCTCGCTTAGATCGCCGGTGCCAACGACTATTCCGTCCACCTTATTAGCGTAGTTAAATAATATCTGGGTGCGTTCGCGCGCTTGGGCATTTTCGAATACAACATCGAATTCTCCCCCATGATCCAGATCGTTCAGATGCTGTTCGACCGCGGCAGCGATAGGAATTTCCACGAATTGAGCCTCGACAGTTTGTGCAAGCTCTCGCGCATTGCTGTGGGTGCCGGCACTGGTGCCGGGCCCAGGCATAGTGATGGCGTGTAGACGCTGGGCGTCAAGCTCGAGTTTGTGCAAGGTATCGATGGCGACAAGAAAAGCCAGGGTTGAGTCGAGACCGCCGGACAGACCGATGACGAGGTTTTTGCTGCGCGCAGCTTGAAAACGGCGTGCGAGGCCGGTGGCTTGAATCTGCATGATCTCCGCAGCTCGGGCCTCCAGTTCATGTTCGTCTGCAGGCACAAAAGGCTGGCGTGGGTGCTCGCGCTTCAGATCGGGCAAGCTCGGCGGTGATAGAGCGCTTGCCACGATGCGATAGGGGCTGGGTCGTTGTGCTTGGGCAAAAGTCGTGTTTTGGCTGCGGTCGTGTTGCAACCATTGCACATCAAGCTCTGTGACCAGCGTACCGTCCTGCAAGCTAAATCGTTCGCTGTCCGCGATCAGTTGGCCGGCCTCTGCGATCATCCGATGACCACCAAACACGACGTCTTTAGTGGATTCGTTGGGTCCCGCGCTTGCGTAGACATAGCCGCACAGACTCTTGGCACTGGTCATGCGCACCAAGTCACGTCGATAGTCGGCTTTGCTTATGAGCTCGTTGCTGGCAGAGAGATTTAAGATCACCTGGGCACCGGCTAATGCCGCAAGACTGCCGGGATTAATTGGCGCCCATAGGTCCTCACAGATCTCCACACCAATTAACTGACCGCCCACGTCGAATAATTGATCGCAGCGTATCTGAAAGCTGCCAAGGTCATCGGTGACCTCGGTTTCGTTTATGTCATGGCCTGATACAAACCACCGCTGGTCGTAAAACTCGCCGTAATTGGGCTGTACAGATTTTGGCACCATACCTAGCACTCTGCCGCCGCCGATGATTGCCGCGCAGTTCAGCAGACGACCATCGGTTAGACGCCAAGGTATCCCGACTGCGCAAAGGGGCAGTTGCGAGTGCTCGGTCAGCATCGCGAGTGCCTGGCGGCAGTCGTTGAGCAGCTTCTCTGTAAAGAGCAGGTCCTCTGCGGAATAGCCGCTTAGGCATAGTTCGGGAAAAACGGCGACGGAAACGCGCTGTGCCGCCAAATCTTTAAGTTGCGCCATTATTGCAGCGGCATTTGCCATCGGATCAGCGATACTGACCTTCGGAGTGTTCGCCGCGACGCGCAAAAAACCGTGGTCGCTGAAGTTTGGAGAGTGCATGGCGCGATTCTAGAGAGATTAGACGCAGATAAAAACGTTAACCCACGCAAATTTAATTTTGTGTCGGTCGAGCGGGATTTCGTTGAGCGGAGTCAGGCCCTTGCCGCCTGCGCGGACGCGCGATCTGCGATGCAATTGGGACAAGGTCTAGGGGCTTCGCGCACGCATAGTCAAAGCTCTCGAGGCTCTGCTATATTCTGCCGTTCGCTCGATGGACTTGCGCAATGCAAATTCAGCAAAAACTACAGTGGGGAAGGCGATTATGGATTTTGAATTTTCAGACGAACAAGAGCTGCTGCGCGAGCAGGCGCGCGGATTTCTGGCGGACAACTGCCCGCCTAGCGTGGTCCGAAAAGTATTGGACGGCGATGCTGAATACGATGCCGATTTGTGGCTAAAAGTCGCGGAGATGGGCTGGACGGCCACGGTGATTCCCGAAGAATACGGCGGCTTGGGGTTGTCTTACCTTGAATTAGTGGTGATCGCTGAAGAATTGGGTCGTGCGGCGGCGCCTGTCCCCTTTAGCTCTTCCGTTTATTTGGCTACGGAAGCGTTACTCATGGCAGGCAGTCAGCAACAGAAAGAAAAGTGGTTGCCGATGTTGGCCAGCGGAGAAGCTATTGGCACCTTTGCTTTGGCAGAAGGCAATGGTCGGCCCGCGGTCACGAGTCTCAAAACCACGGTGGCTGGTGGTGCTTTGAGTGGCCGTAAGATGCCCGTCGCCGATGGCGGCATAGCGAACTTTGCCGTAGTAGTTGCTGCCAGCGATCAAGGCGATGGGGCGAGCATGTATTTAGTCGAACTGGATCAGGCGGGAGTTACTCGAGAATCAGTGCGGACTCTGGATTTCACCCGCGGTCACGCGGTTTTAGAGTTCGCCGATGCTCAAGCCGAACTGCTTGGCGGTGACGGGGCCGGTTGGTCGGCCATGGAGAGTTTGCTCGACCGAGCGGCGGTACTTTTCGCCTGGGAGCAGGTTGGGTTAGCCGACGCCGCGCTCGAGCAGGCAATGGATTACGCCATGGGCCGTTATGCCTTTGGGCGCTCTATTGCCTCCTATCAGGCGATCAAACATAAGCTTGCCGGCATGTACGTGAAGAATACCTTGGCGCGCAGCAACTGCTACTACGGCGCCTGGGCGCTGGACAGCGGCAGTTCTGAATTGGCGCTGGCTGCGGCAACTGCAAGGGTAGGCGCGATTCAAGCAGCGGTGCATGCAGCGGAGGAAAATGTGCAAACCCACGGTGGTATGGGCTTTACCTGGGAGTTCGATTGTCAGTTTTATTACCGCCGAGCGAAATTGCTCAGCGTCAACATTGGCAGTGAAGGGTATTGGCAAGACAAACTGATCACCGCCTACGAACAGACCAACGCCGCATAAGCTGCGTATACACATAAGCGATAGAGATAAAAAAGGACGAATACAATGGATTTTAATGACTCAAAAGAAGAAGCAGCGTTTCGCGCTGAAGCAGCGGCTTGGTTGCAAGCCAATGTACCGAGCAAAGACGAAGTCGCTGGCCTAGATGACATCGCTGCGGCGAAGTTGTGGCAAAAGCGTAAATACGATGCGGGTTGGGCGTGCATTCGCTGGGACAAAGAGTTCGGCGGTCGCGGCGCGAGCGCCATAGAACAAGTGATCTGGAACCAAGAAGAAGCGAAATACGATGTGCCCGCAGGGTTTTTTGTTATTGGACAAGGCATGGCGGCGCCTACTCTAATGACTTGGGGTCAGCCAGAGCACCATGCGCGCTATCTGCCGAAACTGGCCAGCGGCGAAGAAATTTGGTGCCAGCTGTTCTCTGAGCCTGCAGGCGGGTCGGACCTTGCGGCTCTGCGTACCAAGGCAGAGCGCGACGGGGACGATTGGGTCATTAACGGCCAAAAAATTTGGACCTCGGGAGCACATTATTCCGATTACGGCATTCTGGTCGTGCGCACAGATCCGAATGTGCCCAAGCATAAGGGCTTGAGCTATTTCTTCTTGGACATGAAGTCGCCGGGTGTGGAGATAAAGCCCATCAAGCAGTTAACCGGAGGAGCGGGCTTCAATGAGGTGTACTTCACCGATGTGCGTATTCCGGACAGCCAGCGTTTAGGGGAGGTCGGACAAGGTTGGCAAGTTGCGCTGACGACGTTAATGAATGAGCGCGCCGCTATTGGTGGTGGCGGTGCTGGAGTGAATGTGGAAACGGCCTATCGCATTGCCAACGAAGTGATGATTGACGACAAACCCGCGATCGCCGACAGTGCTGTGCGAGCTAAGTTGGCGAACTGGTATGTGCAGGAATCCGGCTTGCGATTCACTGGCTATCGCTCCATGACGGCCATGTCGCGTGGCGAGATCCCGGGACCGGAAAACTCTATTGGCAAGCTTGTGGGTGCACCAAAGACCCAAGAAATGGCTTCCTTTTGTATGGACTTGCTGGAAATGAGCGGCGCGGTTTGGGATGAAAACCTGTCAAAAGAAGCAGGCATGTTGCAATTGACCTATATGGGTGCGCCCGGCGGACGAATCGCTGGAGGCACGGATGAAATTATGGCCAACATTATTGCCGAGCGGGTATTAGGTATGCCTCAAGAGCCGCGCATGGATAAAGGTATGGCATTCACCGAGGTGCCCACAGGCGGTAACTGATCGAGGATTGCAGCTGCAACACCGACGGCATGGCGGTGCAGTAGTCGTTTAAAAACAAGGGCCCTACGGGCCCTTTTGTTGCCGTGTTCACAGCGACGCAATCTAAGGCAGCGGGCTAGCTTGCAGGCAGCCACTCCGCGGTATCGCCGACCTTGACGTTACCGGGGCGTTCGATGCTCGCGTAAACGCCCAAGTTGCCGTCGTTTTGCTTTACCAAACTTCGCATTACCTTCGGGTCTTTGGGTAAGTCGGCAAAGCCGTGGGTAGTCATAACGCAGCGTGGGCAGATGGCATTGATGGTCAATATCGCGCTGCCCAGTTGTAGGCGTTTACCGACCCAGTTGTTTTCGACAAAGCCTTCCGCCTCAGTGTCGAGCACGATGTTCGGGCGGAAACGCCGCACATCGAAATTGCTTTCATCGGTGGCTGCGGCCATGGCGTTCAAGGAGGCTGTGGTCATGATGAGCAGTGGGAACGCGTCGAAGTAGGTGCCAGGAGAAGACTCGTAGATGAATAGTTCGGCGGGAAACATCGACAGATCTGGTAGTGGTTCGTCGTCGGTACGGGCGAACAACTCACGGAAGTAGGCCATCTGATCGAAATTGTCTGGGGTGGGCGGACGTTTGTAGTGCTCTATTTGGTTCGCAGGCAGTAGCGGCCACAGACTGACCGGCTCCCCGATCGCGGTAGACAGAGCTCGATTGACGTTGGGGTCTTGCGAATGTGTGTTGCTCTGGTCCGGAAGTGTTATGGAAACCGGCGGCGATGGAGTGTGCTCATCAGGTTCAGAGTCGAGCTTGGCATGCATGTCCATGAGCTGTGGAAATCGTTTGCCTCCCTTAATACCGCCCCTTTTTTCGTCCTTTACCGTCCAGCAGCGGTCTCCCGGGATTCCGTTGGCCGTTAAGGCGGTGCTGTTGAGGGCGTCTCCACCCATGCTTTTAACCGGATAGCGATAAAGGCTATTGATACGTGCTTCCATGATGACTCAGTGGCGGATTTGATCGATGCCATTAATCTGGCGAATCAAGCTTTGAGATTTGCTTAGAATGCGCGTTACCAGAGCGTCGGCAGTACTGGAAAATTTAAAACCCATGGCGTTGGCGGCAGACAGGTCGATGATCGGTCGCGCTAATTCCCAGTCGTCGTGGGCGCTGATGAGGTGGGTGCGGATGCGGGTAAAATGAGCTCGATAGGTCCATTTTCCCTCGTTTTCTAACTGCACGATCAGTCTATCCAATAACGGACCAAGTTCGTTTCGAACCAGAGTTCCCGTTTCCATAAAGCGATCTCCTCGAAGCGTGATAGTAGTTTGCCGCTAGAACGACCGAAAGCCAACGCATTAAATCACTAGGTTGTGCAGGGACAAACAGTCTTCTAATACCCGAACAGCGCCTGCCTGCCGTAGTGCTGTAGTGTCATTGCTGCCCGTCAGCACACCTATACAGTGCATATTCAACGCCGTACCTGCCTGCATATCGAGGGCGCCATCGCCGACCATGACGCTGTGCTCTGGGCGCGCCCCTAGGGCCTGTAAATTATCCAGCAGGTGACGCGGATCGGGTTTTAGGTGGGTCACGTCATCGCGGGCGTGCAGAGCGTCCACAAACTTCTTTCGATCCGGGAATATTGCCTCTATCGCCGCTCTGCAATTGCGCGTGACGATACCAATTTTGATGCGCCGTTGGCGCAAGCCGGTGAGCATGGCTTTAACACCGGGGAACACTTCAGTTGCTTCGGCTGCGGCCATTTCGATGTCTATAATTTTTTGATTTGCCTGCGCTTGATAATGTGCTGCCTGATCGGCGTCGCGTGCCTCCAGCCATTCATAGCCAGCCTCGATCACCTCAACGATATAAAGGTTTTCATAAATATTGCTCGGGACTCCCGCTTTGACCGTTAGGTTGACAATTTGCTGGCGCATATCGGCTAAATCAAGGTTTGGCGCCAGCGTGCCGTCGAAGTCGAATAACACCGCATCGGTTGAGCTGGGTTCAATCATGAATTGTCTTTGCTGGAGGCGTTACGCGCGGCCCAACGAGCCTCATGAGTGGCTGCAATGCGCCGCCGAAAACGCTGCATTAAGGTGCTGCCGATAATAGCGACACTCAGTATGACGATGACCGGATAGGCTGTGGATTCCACCCAGAACGGCGACGCGCTATTGATGTGAATGTAGGCCAATGTGCCGCAGGCGATAGCGATAGCCATTAGCGACTGGCTCATAAGGTAGGCGCCCAGCGCTAACAACAACGGCAGCCAAAGTTGGTGTAAAGCCGTCATTTGATTTAGATCAATGACAAATATGCCCACCAACGTCAGTGCCATGCCGACCAATCTCTCGGGCAGTGCCGTCACGTCAAAATATCCAGCTGTCCGCCGTCGATGCGCAGATTCTGGCCATGAATGGCGTTACTTTGTTCGCTACAGAGAAAAGCTACCAGCGCCGCCACCTCTTCGCGCCGCGTAATGCGTCGCGTCGGGATGTCTGCGGCTACTTTGGCTTCGATTTCTACCCACTGATCGCCCCAGCCCTTCGCCTGGCCACGCTTTAGATAGGCTGCCTTGACCTCCGGGGTCAAGATGATGCCCGGAGAAACAAGATTTACGCGGACTGCGCTACCTGCTACCTCTTTTGCCAGACTCAGGGTCATAGTGGCCAGCGCTCCTTTCGACGCATAGTATGCGGGCATTCGTGAATTAGGCCGCGTAGAACCAACAGTGCCTAAGTTAATGATGCGCGCCCACGGGCTGGCCAATAGCGCGGGCAGCAGACCCTGAGTAATGCGTTGGGCAGACAGCACATTTTTTTCGAAAGCGCTGTGCCAATCTGCGCTACTGCTGTCTAACCAAGTGCTCGGATCTGCTCCGCCATAGTTGTTGATGAGAATCTGGACCGAATGATTGGCGCAGGCGTCGAGTAGCGTCTGGCAGCCCGCTTCATGACTAATGTCGCCGTGTACCGGTATGCCGGCACCCAACTCTGCTACAGCAGCCGCGGCTTGCTCAGCATCTAAACCGTGCACTAATACCTTCGCGCCTTCGGCCAGCAGCGTTTCAGCTATGGCGAAGCCCGTGCCGCGGTAGCTTCCGGTGACCAATGCGGTCTTGTCAGCTAAATGAAAGTCCATGCTCTGCCCATATACACAATGAAAGAGCACGTAAACATAACAGACCCAGCGTGGTGGGTGTGTGAGCGTTGGCGCGTCGTGGCTATGGCACAATGCGGCGGTGGATGTTCCAGCGCTCATTATTTTTTTACTGATCACCCTGCTCGGTAGCTATATTCAGGCTGTCGCCGGATTTGCTATGGGTATGCTGATCGTTGCGGTGGCTGGAGGCCTGCGCCTTGTTGAAATCGAAACACTGGCGGCGGTAGTGAGCATTCTCAGTCTGACGAATTCCGCATTGTCTTTGTGGGGCCAGACTCAACATGTGCATTGGCGGCTGTTTGTATGGTTGGCGGCGGGTCAACTGCCTGCCTTAGTTTTGGGTCTGTATTTTCTTGACCATTTGGGGGCAAACTCTCGCTGGCTGTTGGAATTGTGTTTAGGCCTTTTTTTGACCATGGGTGCTTTAGGCATGCTGCTTAAACCAAAGCCGCTGCAGCACGTTTCGCCGTCTTGGGTAGCGTGGTTGACCGGGCTTTGTGGTGGCACTTTGGGCGGTATGTTTTCTGCCAGTGGTCCGGTGCTTGGGTTGTTTGGCTTCAGTCAGCCGCTGCCGTTAAATGTGATCAGAGCTACGTTGTTGTCGAGTTTTTTACTCGTTACCAGTTCGCGCACTCTCATGGTTGGTTGGCGCGGGGAGCTTACCGAGCCGGTTTTGCTTATCGTAGCAATGGCCTTGCCGGTGGTGCTGATAGGGACTTGGTGGGGTCGTATTTTTGCGCCGCCGGTCAGCGACGCGGCGCTAAAAAGAGCGGCGTTCTGGTTAATTCTCGTGATGGGTGTCTGGGTTGGGGGGACAGCCGTAATGAGTGGTACGCTAGCACGTTAGTGTAAAGGCGCACTGGCAACGTATGACGACATCATCGACGCAAAAGACAGAAGTGATGGATTTTGATCCGATTCGACCGTATGAGGACCATGAGGTCCCTGAGGTGTTGGCTCGCATTAGTCGCTCGCCGCAGTTGGCTGCGGCGGCAAAACAATTGGTACTACCCAGTTTCTTGGCAGGACGTTTTTTTGCTCCTTGGCTGACCGAGCTGGCGTTGCGGTTCAGTATGCGCAACTTACGCAGCGTCGACGATGTTCAGGGCCTAGTGTCAAAATATTTTAAGCAGTTGGTCGACCGTTCTACGGACGCGTTAACGGTATCAGGCTTGGAGCATCTCGACCCCACTCGTGAATATCTATTTATCTCAAACCATCGCGACATCGTAATGGATTCGAGTTTGATTAATTTCCTGCTCCTGCGAGCGGGCAACGAAACCTGCCGGATGGCAGTGGGCGATAACTTATTGCATAACCAGCTGGCAGCGGATCTCATGCGGTTGAACAAAAGTTTTGTTGTAGAGCGAGACCTAGCCAGTGCGCGCGCGGGTTACCGGGCCATGACTCGCACCAGTCACTATATCCACCATAGCTTGCAAGAACAGGTATCGGTGTGGATTGCGCAGCGCCAGGGCCGGGCGAAAGACGGCTTTGATCGCACCGATCCGGCGCTGGTGAAAATGCTCTTGCTGGCCTACCGCAAACAGCCGCAACCGATCGCCAAATTGCTCGCCAACGGCGCCATGGTGCCGGTGTCACTTTCCTACGAGATCGACCCGTGTGGTCCGGCAAAGGCGCGTGAGCGCGCGGCAATTGATCGCGACGGGCATTACGCGAAGAGTGAACAAGAAGATCTACAGAGTATGATTCAAGGCTTGGTGGGCGATAAGGGTCGGGTGCACGTGCACTTTAGTGCGCCGATTATCGACGATTGCGAAAGTGTTCCCGAACTGGCTGACCGTTTAGACCGAGCGATCGTTGGGGGTATTCGAGTGTTTGCGACGAACCGTTATGCAGACTCACTTCTGGCTGACGAAGCAGTCGATAAGCCGGCGGACTCGAGGGCGATGAATATTCTGCAGTCGCAGTTGCACAGTTGTTCGGCGGCAGAACGTCAATTTTTACTGCAGCAATACGCCAATATCTGCGTTAATCGGCGCGAGCTGGGTATAGACCAATAGTCTCAGGTAGTCCGACTGGCCGAGGAAGACGCTACAGCCAGCCAGCGTTGCTCTTACAGATAAGTCAGCGGCGGGTCGTCTAATAAAGCCAACTGTTCGCGCAATTCCAGGACATGCTTAGACCAGTAATTGACACTGTCGAAGGTGGGGAAAGCTGTGGGGAAAGCGGGATCGTTCCAGCGCCGTGCGATCCAAGCGGCATGATGCATGATGCGCAGTGTGCGCAAGGGCTCGATCAGATTCAGTGTGCTGATATCAAATGGATAAAAGTCGTTGTAGGCGTCTAGGATTACTGCCAGCTGACCAGTTTGTTCGTGACGCTCGCCGCTCAGTAGCATCCACAAGTCCTGAATTGGTGGCCCCATCATGCAATCGTCAAAGTCGACGAAGTGAGGGATTTCATCGCGCCACAAGATATTGCCCATATGACAATCCCCGTGGATCCGAATATTCGGCACGTCCTTCATTAAGGGGTCAATACGCTGTAATAAATGTTCGCTCACCGAAGCATAAGCCGGCGCCATTTCGGTTGGCAAAAAATCGTTTTCAAGCAAAAACGAGCGGCTGTCGTGGCCGAAGCGTTGCGCATTGATTTGCGGTCGATGCTGAAACGGTTGTTGCGCCCCAACCGCGTGCATCCGCGCAATGGTGCGGCTGAGGACTTCGAGATCGTCGAGGTTTTCCAAATTCGGTGGATGACCGCCTTGTCGAGCGAACACTGCGAAGCGAAATCCCAGATGCTGAAACACGCTAACGGGGTGGGGGTCGGTTACAGTGAGATGCATCGGGGTCACCACTGACAACTCGGCATCCGCCAGTTTGTGGGTAAACTTGTGCTCCTCGGTAATCGCAGCATCGCTCCATCGATGTGGCCGGTAGAATTTAACGATCACAAAGCTTTGATCTTCCAAGCCGGCCTGATAGACCCGGTTTTCGTAGCTGTTGAGCGCCAGCAAGCTGCCGTTAGGCTGCAATCCGATGCTTTCCAAAGCGTCGAGAATGGCGTCAGGGGTTAGGCTCTGGTACGGCGTGGTCGGTTGGTCCATGGCCGCACTGTAGCAGTATCCACTGCACAGGTCAGATTAGGGCGCCTAAGTTGTCGTCCTCAAGCGCGTGTGGCACACCAGGCGTCGACGCGTTTTGCGCCCGCTTGGCGCAAGGTTTTTGCAATGACTGAGACCGTCGTGCCGGTAGTGAGTACATCGTCAATGATCGCGACGTGGCGATTTTGGAGCGGTTCTGGCTCTGCATCGGGCTTAAGTTGGAAGGTATTTGAAGCCAGACGCACGCGTTGGCTGCGTGTCTGAGCGCGCTGTGATGGTCCGCTTTTGCGCGTCAATAGGTTGGCGGCTACGGGTATATTTAATTGTTTATGCAGCGTCTGCGCTAACCAATGGGATTGATTGTAGCCCCGCCGCAGTTGAGTCCACGGCGCGATTGGCACAGGGATAAGTAGCTCCGGAATGGGCTCAGAATCGGGATAGCGTTGGCGCACTGCGGCCAGTAAAAACCCCGCCAGCGCGAGCGCCTCGCGTTCACCGCGGTGGAATTTCCATTGGTGTACCAAATACGCGCC
>MDTA01207790.1_pt1 | contig 15302 bp, 15 predicted proteins | sample 811151 | NCBI WGS metagenome assembly MDTA01 (sample SAMN05326648, study PRJNA326480) | marine metagenome | isolation source: seawater | place: Indian Ocean: South | collected 2010 | reverse complement strand
TAAGAATAAAATTGATCTACTTCACATAAAATCAATCGGATACCGGGGAAAGAAAATAATCGAGAAAATACAGTCACTCTTGTATTTACTTATAGCGTTTACACAAGTCTTTAACTTGATGAGAAAAAATAAACCAAGTCTTGTAATTGGGTTTGGAGGATATGTAAGCCTACCGGGAATTATAGTAGCATTTTTATTAAGAATACCAAGGGTAATTCATGAGCAAAATGCAATTGCAGGAACCGCTAACAGAATCTGTTACTACTTTGCAAATACCGTTTATGAGACATTTCCTGGTAGTTTTAGAAAATTTAATTCTAAAATCATTCATTCTGGGAGCATAGTAAGGACTGAACTTTCAAATTGTACCAAACCTGACGATGTTTATACCTCAAATTCTTTTTTTTTGAGGATATTGGTTTTAGGTGGAAGCCAAGGTTCAGTATATTTTAATAGCATTCTGCCTTTTGCATTATCACATTTTTCAAGAGATAGATTTGAAGTTAAGCATATTTGTGGAGAGGGTAAACTCGCTGATACAGAAAAAAAATATCATGATTATGATATTAAATCATCCGTCCTAGAATATTCTGATAAAATAAGTAATTTATTTGATTGGTCTACTCTGGTTATTTGTAGATCTGGCTCTACAACATTGTCAGAATTAAGTATGATAGGTCGAGCATGTATTCTTATACCCTTCCCATTTGCATCTGATGATCATCAATATAAAAATGCTCAATATTTGTCAAATAACTCAGCAGCTATAACGCTAAAACAGGATGATAATTTTATAGAAAACTTTGTTACTACAATTAACTTATTGCTTAATAATGAGTCAAGATTGCACTCTTTGGCTCAAAACATAAAGACAGTATTACCATATAATGGTAAAGAAATTATCATAAAGATTAATTCGCAGTATTTAGATTAATGAAGATTTTAAAAAACGTATCTCTAAAAAAATATAATACAATTAAAATTGGAGGCCCAGCTAAAGTAATCTATTTCCCGGAGAACCATAGTGAGATTAAATCAATTAAAAGTGTTTTAGAAAAGAAAAAAACTCTAATTCTCGGTAATGGATCAAATATTGCGTTTAAAGATATTGGTTATAAAAATGACTTAGTATGTTTTAAAAAGCTTAAAAACTCATTATCACTTATTGGAACAAATAATATATATGCAAGTGCTGGTGTTTCATGTGTAAAATTAGCAAAATTTGCTTACAGAAACGATATACCAGGTTTTGAATTTCTTCATGGAATCCCGGGAACGGTTGGAGGCGCCCTAAGGATGAACGCTGGTGCTTTTGGTGCTGAGGTTTGGGATAATGTTCAATATGTCACTATATTGGATAAAAAATTTGATTTAGTAAAACGCCACAAATCAAAATTTATATACTCATATAGAAAAGTATGTATGAAAGATACATCAGCATTCATTGATGTTTATTTCAAAATTAATAGAAATCGAAAGTTTCAGAAACATCTACTTGAGGAATTTAGTCTAAAAAGAAAAAACACACAGCCAATTAATCAATGGTCTTCCGGATGTATTTTTAAAAATCCTAAAAAAAATATTTCTGCAAGTGCATTAATAGATAAATCGAATCTCACTAAAACAAGATATGGCGGTATTTACATATCGAATAAACACTGTAATTATTTTATAAATGACGGTAATGGTTCCTGCAGTGACCTCGAAAAACTTATAAAAATAATCCAGACTGATATCTACAACCAACATAAGGTAAAATTAGAAAAAGAAATATGTATCTATTAATATGAAAGAAGAGCTTAAAGACAAAAATATCCTTGTGCTTTGTGGCGGCTGGTCAGATGAGCGAGAGATTTCGCTAACTAGTGGCAAGGCTGTGTACACCGCCCTGATGCGTGATGGTTACAGAGTAAAGATCATGGATTTTCACTCTAGAGATAAGACTTTATTGACTAATTTTATTGATTCTAACCAGATTGATTTGGTGTTCAATCTCATGCATGGTGTGGGTGGCGAGGATGGTCTTGTTCAATCCTATCTTGATGATGCTGATATAAAGTATGTTGGATCAAAATCTGTATCTTCAAAATTGTCGTTTAATAAAATAGCAACAAAAGATAAATGGATGAGTCATAATATTCCTACACCACAGTATTCAGCTTTATCTCACATAGACGAAAGTTTTTTAATGATAATTCAAAAAAGTAAAAAAGTTATTGTTAAACCAATCTCATCAGGATCTAGCGTTGGTATAAATATACTTAAGGTAGAAGACATAGATGCTACTAGTGTTAAAAACCTCCTAAATTCTATTAATAAATATTATGAAAATTTTACCCCAGACGAATACTTCATTGAGGAATTTGTAATAGGCAGCGAATATACTGCACCAATAGTAGATAATAAGGTTCTACCTATAATAAAAATTGATACTGTACGAGAATTCTACAACTATCAAGCAAAGTATGAAGATAATGATACAAGATTCTCTTTCCCTTTGTTCGACTTAGAATTTGAGAACAAAATCAAAAATACTTGTTTAAATGCATTCAAGATACTTGGATCTAATGGATGGGGGAGAGTAGATTTCTTTCTGGATCAAGCTAAAAATATCAAGCTCATTGAGCTTAATTCTATCCCAGGCATGACAAGTCATAGCCTGGTTCCTATGTCTGCTAAAAAAATTGGGTGGACATATTTACAACTCATAGAGACAATTCTCTTAACAAAAAATGATTAAAACTTTTTTTATAATTCTGTTTATTATTGCGGGCATTTATTTTGTAAATCAGGACGATTTTTCTTCAACAATAAATAAAGTAGATATAGAGGGTGATTTTAGTTTTGTTGATGAACAGTTAATAACAGAAAGAGCAAAGCTACTAATTGGTAAGAATTTATATAATATTGATTTAAGGTATTACAAAAACGAATTTGAAAAAATTCCTTGGGTTAAATACTCTCAAATATCTATAAATCCACCTGATCGTATGACAGTTAAAATCATTGAGCATTATCCACTATTTTTATGGAATGAGTCACATTATGTGAACAAAGAAATACAAAAATTCACTACTCCTAATTTAACTGCTAAAAATATACTTAGTTTGTCAAGTAATGACTATAATCATAAGGATATGTACAAGCTTTTCCAATCTATACAATCATATCTAATAGATATTGACGAAGTCATTTTTGCCATATCGAAACAAGATGATATGTTGGAAATTAAATCAGAGAACTTGACTATAACAGTCAGGTACTCAAGATACCGAGAAAAAATAAGAGAATTCGTTTCTATTTTTCCACAATTCGAAAGTAAAATCCAAAATAGAAAAAAAATTCATGTTGATTTAAGATACCCCACTGGTTTTGCAGTAAGATAAATAATGTTATTATAAAATATGTCTAGTAAGTATAACGATGAAGTCATAATTGCCCTTGATATCGGAACAAGTAAAGTACTATGCCTTGTAGCAGATTATGATGATGATAATAATCTCAGGATTATAGGTGTTGGGCAGGAGGCATGTGAGGGCCTTAATAAAGGAGTAATATCTGAAATAGGTACTACTGTGAATAGTATTCGAAGAGCTAAAGACAAAGCATCGACGATGGCAACGATAAAATTCGAATCAGTTACAACTGGAATAGCTGGTAATCACATTCAAAGTTATAATGGCAATTCAGATTTAAATATTCTTAATGACGAGGTCACAGAAGAAGACAAAGAGAAGGTTATTGATATGGCATCCGATATTAGCATACCTGAAGATCAGGAGATCCTTCATATTATCCCACAATACTTTACAATTGATGGTCAGTCTGGAATCAGAGAACCAGTTGGTATGGCAGGGAAGAGGCTAGGAGTGAATGTTCACCTAATAACATGTTCATCTACAGCAAAAAAAAATTTAACAAAATGTATTGAGAACAGTCTTTTGGATGTTGATCAGTACGTTCTACAGCCAGTTGCATCTAGCTATTCGGTTTTAACAGAGGAAGAAAAATCTTTAGGGGTTTGTCTTGTTGATATTGGCGGTGGTACGACCGATGTCGCAATTTTTACTGAAGGAGATATAAAACATACAGCAGTAATACCTATAGCTGGAAAAAATGTAACAAATGATATTAGGATAGGTTTACGAACTTCGATTGATGCTGCAGAAGAAATTAAAATGTCAGAAGGATCCCTTATTAATTCTGCTGAGGATGAACAAAAAATTATTTCTGTTCCGTCCGTATCTGATAAACCTGATATGGAAATATCAAAATCGTCACTCACGCATATAATAACATGTCGCATGGATGAAATACTGTCGCAACTCATGAAAGAAATTGAGTCAAGTGGCTACTCGTCCAGTATTCGTGCAGGTATTGTAATTACTGGCGGTGGTTCAAAATTACAAGGACTCGATAGTTATACAGAGAATAAATATAACATTCCAGTTAGAATTGGAAGCCCAAAACCGATTGCTGGCATTACTAATCTTAGTGGATTGACCAGATTCTCAACTGCTGTGGGTCTTCTTTTATATAGAGACGAGGAACTTAAAAAAATGCCCCACAGAAAACTACCAAATAACTCATTTGTCGCATATTGCTATAAGACTTGGAAAAAAATATCCTCATATTTTCACAGGGAACTATAGGATGTTTTATTGGTCTAAATATATGGATTAATAAATTGAGTGCACTTAATAAAGCTTAACATTGTGACTAAAAACCTATAAAATAGAATGAATTTTTGAATATATGCTTAGACAGAGAACATTAGCAAGTAAAATTAACGCATCAGGTGTAGGATTACATACTGGTAAGAAAGTTTCACTCACTCTAATGCCAGCTGATGCAGACGCTGGAATTACATTTATACGAACAGATACTCATAGTAATCCTATTAAAGCTTCATTTGATAATGTCAACGATACAAGGTTACAGACATCACTATCAAACAATGAAGTAAGGATATCAACAGTAGAACATCTCTTGTCTGCACTTGCTGGTCTTGGCATCGATAATGCTACAATTAAGTTGGACGGACCAGAGGTCCCAATAATGGACGGCAGCGCAAGACCATTTGTTTTTATGATTCAATCTGCAGGTATTAAAGAGCAAGATGCACCAAAAAAATTTATTAAAGTAATCAAACCCATTGAAGTTAGGCAAAATGAAAAATGGGCAAGAATAGAGCCGTTCGATGGTTTCAAAGTTGCTTTCACCATCGATTTCAATCACCCAGCATTCGATAATTCATCTCAATCATCAGAAATTGATTTTTCATCTGTTTCATATTTAAGCCAAGTCAGTCGAGCAAGAACTTTTGGTTTTGTCAGAGACATTGAGAATTTAAGAAAAAATAATTTAGCTCTTGGTGGCAGTGTCAACAACGCAGTTGTAATAGATGATTATAGAGTCGTGAATGATGAGGGCGTAAGATTTCAAGATGAGTTTGTTAAACACAAAATTCTAGATGCGATAGGTGATTTGTACTTACTTGGTCACGGACTGATTGGCGCTTTCTCAGCCTATAAATCTGGTCATCATTTAAACAATTTACTATTAAGAGAGCTGGACAATAACCAAGAAGCTTGGGAAGAAGTTATCATTGAGGATGTCTCAAAATCTCCAATACTATATTCCTCTCCAGAGCCATTATTGGCTGATTAGCATTTAACTTATACAAAATCTAATATCATCCAACCTTACATACTTTTTTGCATTTATATGGACAATATAATGATGCTTCTCAAACCTTACTAAAGTCGCAATTGAACTGTCGTCACAGGATATAGTCAAAATATGGTCTTTGTATGAAATTACTGAAATATTTCTTTTAATTTCATTTGACATAATTTCATGGAGATCATGGGTAATTTTTATCAATAAATCTCTCTTATTGATAACATGCTGAGGTAAAAATGATGATATTTTTTTCATGACAATCTATACTCTATTGTACGATAACTTATTATTAATGAGCAATTAAATTAAGAATGTTTAACTCTCTAGTAAAGAAAATATTTGGTTCCAGAAACTCAAGACTATTGAGTGAATATAAGTCTTTTGTCACTGAGATAAATGCACTTGAGGCTAAATATCAGCATTTATCTCAAGATGAACTAAAAGAGTTTACAGCACGTTTGAAAACTGAGTATGCTAGCACGAGAAATCTTGACCATTTGCTTACAAAAGCTTTTGCACTCGTAAGAGAGGCTTCTGTAAGGACTCTCGGTATGAGACATTACGATGAACAGATTCTTGGAGGAATAGCGCTACATTTTGGCAAGATTGCAGAAATGAAAACTGGCGAAGGAAAGACGTTAGTATCTACGCTTCCAGCATATCTAAATTCACTATCAGGTGAATCAGTTTTTATAATAACTGTGAATGACTATCTTGCTAGAAGAGATTCTGAGTGGATGGGTAAAATTTATAAATATCTTGGCTTAACAGTAGGTGTTATCACAAGTGACATGGATTTGTCAGAAAAAAAGAATCAATACACAAAAGATATAGTTTATGGTACCAATAATGAATTTGGATTTGACTATTTGAGAGATAATATGGTGTACTCTATATCTGATAAAGTTCAGGGGAAATTATCTTATGCTATCATAGATGAAGTTGATTCGGTTTTAATTGATGAAGCTAGGACTCCGCTTATAATCTCAGGTTCGGCTAGTGAGTCGACTAATCTTTATCAAAAAATAAATAAACTTGCACAATCATTCATAAAAAATAATTCTAAAGATGATTTTTATATCCTTGATGAAAAGCAAAAAAATGTTTCATTAACTGAAAAGGGTCATGCTGAGATAGAATCACTTTTACTTAAAAATAAATACATTAATGATAATGATAGTCTTTATAACCCAAAAAATATTCAACTTCTACAAATATTTAATTCTAGCCTAAGAGCTAATCTCATATACCAAATTGATATCGATTACGTTGTTGAAAATGATGCTGTTGTAATAATCGATGAGTTTTCAGGAAGAAAGATGCCGGGACGGCGATGGGCAGAAGGCCTTCACCAATCTATTGAAGCTAAAGAAAATGTATCCATTCAAAATGAGAATCAAACATATGCATCTATTACTTTCCAAAATTACTTTAGGTTATTTAATAAACTATCAGGAATGACTGGTACAGCAGATACAGAAGCTCAAGAATTTCAACAAATATATAATCTTGAAGTTGTTGTGATACCAACACATATGCAAATGATAAGATCTGACCATGTTGATCTTATCTATCTAACAAGTGAAGAAAAATATGCTGCAATACTGGAATCTATAACTCGCATTCATCAAAAAAAACAGCCAGTTCTCGTCGGTACAACGTCTATTGAAGCGTCAGAATATCTATCTAAATTGCTCAAAAAGAGGGGAGTTACTCACTCTGTATTAAACGCTAAACATCATCAGAAAGAGGCAGAAATAATTGCTGAAGCAGGAAAGCTTGGAGCTGTTACCATAGCAACTAATATGGCAGGCAGAGGAACAGATATTGTGCTTGGTGGAAAAAAACAAAGTCATAAAATTGAAAGTAATAACTCTCATGAAAAGGACAAAGTGAAAAATCTTGGTGGATTGTTTATTATTGGTACTGAGAGACATGAATCAAGGAGAGTAGATAACCAACTTCGCGGAAGATCAGGCAGACAGGGCGATCCAGGAGAGACCAAATTTTTTCTTTCCTTAGAAGATAATTTAATGAGGATTTTTGCATCTGAGAGAGTTAGCGAAATAATGAAAAAATTAGGAATGCAGAAAGGGGAGGCCATCGAGCATAAATGGGTATCTAAGTCTATAGAGAATGCACAAAAACGTGTAGAGGCTCATAATTTTGATATTCGTAAAACACTTCTAGAGTATGATGATATTTCAAACGAACAAAGAAAAATCATATATAATCAGAGGAATCAGATACTTTCTTTGAGTGACTTTAATGAGACTATTAACGCAATGACGAATGAAATAGCAATAAATATCGCTAAGTCACATCTATCTATTGATGAAGTAGGTGATAGTAGAAATTTGTCACAATTAATTGAATTTCTTAATGCAGAGTTTCTTATAGATGTTGATGAATCATCTTTCACCGAGAGTTCTAATCATTTTGAAAAAATAGTAGAGATAATTCATAAGCGTATACTTGCAAAAATAAATAATAATATGGCATTAATTAATGATTCTGATAGTCAAGAGCTAAAAAGAAATATTTTTTTAACAGTTATCGATGAGGATTGGAGAAACCATCTTAGCGCAATGGATTATCTAAGACAAAGTATTGGGCTTAGGGGATATGCGCAAAAGAATCCAAAAAATGAATATAAAAGAGAATCATTCGAAATGTTTGAGGAGATGTTATATACCAACAATTATGAAATTATAAAAATATTATCAAGAATAAAGATAAAAGATAGTACTTCAATAGAGAATATAAATCAAAATAATAATTTACCTCGCGATAATAGAACAGCTAATAATCAAGATGTACCAAGGAATGCACTATGTCCATGTGGTTCAGGTAAAAAATATAAGAGATGTTGCGGTAGACTATAATGACTAAAGAATCAATTGAAGTCCTCCACTTAGGCATTAAAGAAAAAAAACCTGATGGTGTATGTATAAAATTATCAGATACATCTTTAGTTGAAATTATTTCAACCAAAAACAAATTTCCTGCAATACCTATTATGATTAATAGACAAAAATCCCCATCTTCAAAAATTAAATATCTATTTATAAATTCTGGGAATGCAAACGCATGTACTGGGAAAATTGGTATGAAAAATGCAAAAGACTATATTAGAGCACTGTCCAGTAAATTAGGATGTAAGTCAGATAACATCCTTGTATTTTCCACAGGAATAATAGGCCAGCAACTACCAATTACAAAAGTAATTACCTCAATTAACAAATGTGATTTTATTTTTAAATCATCTATTAAAAAAGCCTCTAAGGCAATTATGACAACAGATAAATACGAGAAGTGGGTTGTGAAGAAATTTAAATTATCAGGGATAGAGGTAGAGATAAGAGGACTGTGTAAAGGTGCTGGAATGATTGAACCAAATATGGCAACGATGCTAGCATTTATTTTCGTTGACATCAAAGCATCAAAAAACATTTTGAGAAAAATTCTACGAAATTGTGCAGCTGAATCATTTAATAAAATATCTGTTGATGGAGATATGTCAACAAATGATAGTGTAGCATTAGTTGCTACTGGATTAAGCACGATTGACTTAACAAACAAAAAAAATTATGAAATTGTTGAAAAAAACATACAAGATGTTTTTAGCCAGTTAGCACATATGATTGTAAGTGACGGAGAAGGTGCAACAAAAGTTTGTAAAGTTTTAGTAACTAAAGCATACACTCACTTTGAAGCTAAGCAAACTTGTTATTCAATAGCAAATTCTAACCTATTTAAAACAGCATTGTTCGGTGAAGACCCTAATTGGGGTAGAATAATAGCTAGGTTAGGAAGCCTCAATAAAGTAAGATACAATTCCAACGATATCATTCTTAAGATTAATGGTATAAAGGTTTTCATGAAAGGAGTTCCCACGAATGAATCGAAATCAAATAAACTGAAATCTGCCATGAAGAGTACAAATATAACTATTGAAATCTGTCTTAACTCAGGCAAACATACTGCTAGTATGTTTACTTCGGATTTGACGAGTAAATATGTTCAAATTAATTCGAAATATACTACATAATCAGCATGGAGTGTTCACTGGGACTTATTTATCGAAGATCATCTCATGATTGGATGGGTCCTGGTAAACAACCATTGTGTTTTGTTAAAAGAACTAAATTACCATTTATTGATTCTTATGAATTTCCTGGTGGACAAAGATTACAGGGTGAATGTTCACGGACATGTCTTGAAAGAGAATTGCATGAAGAAATTGGTATAAATCCTTCTGATTGTGTATACATTGAATCTGGAAAAAGAGTGAGTAATTCCAAGATACATATATCTTTTTTTAAAACAATCACTCACACTTATCCAAACCAGCAAATTAGGTTAAACATATTTCTTGTGTCATTACCCGAAGATTACGATCTTTACTCAAATGAAAACAAAAAAATTATTTTTGCAAATCCATTATATGATGAAAATTTTAATTATTTACCGTCTACATATAGAATACTAAGATTATTTGAAATACCTAATGAATTATTTATAGCAGATGACTTAAAGCATTTTGATATTTGGAAGAGCAGAATGTATCATGTCTATTCTTTAAGAATTAGACAGTATAATATGAATAATGCAGATTATTATAATTTAGTGAGAAAATACATAGATAACATAAAAAAATCCAGAGATACAAATTATACCAACTCATTTCTCCCTCGTATTCATAATCATAGACTCTTAATAATCGACTCAATTGATGCTTATGAGAAATTGCCAACAGATTATAAAAGATATATTGGAGGTATTCACTATACTTCCACTAAACTTTATGAGCTTGATAATAAAAATATCTGGTTACGAGATCATAATCTAAAGTACTTATCTTGTTCATGTCACTCAAAAAATGATTTAGACAAGGCACGTGATCTAAATTTCGATTTTGCACTACTATCACCTGTTTTAGTCTCCAAAAATGGAATCAAAAAAATTGGTTGGGACGGTTTCAGAGATTTAACCCATTTGAGTAACTTACCGGTTCTAGCTCTGGGAGGGATAGATAACACTCCGGAGTCAATAAAATTATCATTTACTAATGGTGGGAGTGGAATCGCGGGTATAAGTAACTTCTGGTATAAAAAATGCTGAGCATCTATAGTGAGCATAGCGTCAAAAGAAATGACACATCCTCTTGATACTTTGTAAAATTATTTAATTCATCTTTCGTCATGAACATTATATTTAATCTCTGTTTCCCGACACTTATTTGAGGAAAGTAGTAAAGGTCCGTGGCAAGCGTGATTCTAACTAAAAGTATATTTTTCTTAGGATCTAGTTTATCAATGTAAAAGCCTTTTTCAGCAAGTTTGTCACTAAACTGTCCAGATTTTCTTATTAATTCTAGGATGAACTCTATTGATTTTTTAATAAATAGTAGTGGCTCAATCCACAAGTCAATGATATTGGTCCTCCAAGCTATATCTCTGGATAGCCAAAAATCAACTGATGCAGGTTGCATTTGCGAGGTGCAGTTCTTATGTATGGTCTTAAAAAGGACATCATTAGACAAGTAATCAATATAATTACTTTGCGTGCTATGTAATAAGTCAAGAAGAAGTTTTTGTTTTTCCAAAATAGAATTTAGTTTATCAGGATCTGCTTGAGGAATCTCTTGTATCTTTTTAAAAATTTTATTTTGATTCTCAATCTCTCTTATTAACTCTGATTTAATATCAGATCTTGCTAATATTTCATATATTTCACATAACGACTGTAAGGCAACATAACTCTCTAATGGATTTTCTTTATCCTTGAAGAAATATAGTTTTTGAATTAGCGATTCTATTCTAATGAACTTTCTTACTCGTTCAACAACAGGCTCTTCGTAAATTGTGACTTGATTATCAGATAATATTGTCATTGATGTTTGTTTATAATTGAGATTAAACTATCGTTCATAATATTTATGCTTTTATTATTATAAATCACATAGTCTGAATTTTTTATATAAAATTCACGACTTTTCTGTAATTTATTAAGTGTCTCGAATTTTAGTTCATTTTTACGATTATTTTTAGTAAATCGTTTTTTTCTGTTCTTATAATCGGTTAGTATACAGATAATTATTTTCTTCTGTTCAATTTTTTTAACTGTTTCAATTAGTGGTATTTCAATAACATAATCGTATTTATTATTAGCAATTTCTCGATTCAATATTTTATAGAATACACTATGAATAATTGCATTGTATTTTTTTTTATTATCTATGCTTTGCGAGATAAAGCTACGTATTTTTTTCCATGGTATACGCTCAGATAAATCATTATTTAAATGCATTAATTTTGATATTTTTTTTTTGATACTTGCATTATTTTTTATAATTTCTTTTGCAAATTTGTCTGAATTTATATAAGTAAATCCATGTTTCTGTAGAAATTTACATGCTGATGATTTTCCGGAACCTATAGGGCCTGTGATAATATAAATGCTTCTCATTATTTTAATGAAATAGATAGTAATATTCCAATTACCATAATGATTGTAAGTGTCAGGAGAAGCGGTGGTCTTTTCATAGCTTGGTTAATTTAAATCTTTGTGATCAAAATCTTCGTTGATACATTTTTGATCATCTGTTACATACGATTTGCAATATTTGCAATACTTAAGTAGTTTCCTCGTTTTTTCCTTGGATTCTCTTTTATTTGTTAGTTTATTTAATAGTATTAATACTAATAATATTACAAAAAGTACTGCAATTATACGTATCATTATCTTTTTTTGTATTTTTTGATTATTTTATTATACTCTATTAATATGATTCACCATTTGGACTAGTATAGATACTTTTTAAAACATGAACAATAGAGCTGTAGTTTCACATATTCTTGATTGGTTAAAAGCTTATACGGATAACTCAAAGAGAGAGATATCTACCCTGGTGGTTGGCGTATCTGGTGGTATAGATTCCGCATTAGTGAGTAAGCTTTGTGCTTTGACTGGAAAGAAAACAATCGTATTAACATTACCCATTAAATCGCCAGATATATCACTGAGCTTGCTTCATTCTAAGCAGCTAGTAAAAGATCACCCAAACGTAAAACACTTCGAGATTGATTTGTCAAACATGTATGATATTTTTAGAGATGGATTTACTAATTTAGGTTTTTCTAGCGATCTTGGCCTTGCGAACACTAAAGCTAGAATGAGAATGATAGCACTGTATCAAATTGCTGCTTCATCTTCTGGCATAGTTGTTGGTACGGGAAATAAAGTTGAGGATTTTGGAGTTGGCTTTTATACCAAATACGGAGATGGTGGCGTAGATATATCCCCAATAGCAGACTTAACAAAATCTGAAGTGAGATCACTAGCACGTCATCTTCAGATTCATGAAAAAATCATTAATACACCACCTACAGACGGTTTATGGGAGGATGGTAGAAGTGATGAAGAACAATTAGGTTTATCATACGCACAAATTGAAGAGGCTATGCTAAATCCAAATAGTGAACATCATCAAAGGTATGCTGAAATCAGAGAAGATAATTTACATAAGATGAATCCAATTCCAGTATGTATTATTGATGAGAAAATAAAGGCTAGTTAATTATTATTTAAATATATTAAATATATTGAATATATTATACCAGCTGTCAGTTCTGTCCGTATCATTTAACTCAATCCCACCATCGTCGATTTTTGAAACTAATATGTTTTTATCCACTTCTTCTATTTTATACTCTGGATAATTTTTTTTGAGAACTCTTGCAGTATCAGAGGCTAATTGTCTCATATTTAGGCTATTGTAACTATCAATTAAAATAAGAAGTCCTTTCTCTGTACTCGGAGTACCTCCGTAATTCTCTAACATATATTTAATTCGCTCGATAGCAGCAACATGAGCCGAGCGCTTGTTATAATACTCTGCTATATAAAGCTCGCTTCTAGCGATTTGATTTCTTATGTATACTAATCTATTTAAAGAATCCTCAGCGTACTTTGTATTAGGATACTTATTAACTACAATTGAAAAATCATTGAAAGACTCTTTTAGTGCTGTGACATCATATCTAGATGGGTCGTAACCAAAGAAACGTGTCAACACGTTTGCATCTTTATCAAAATTTGCAAGTGCTCTTAGATAGTAAGCATAAGATACTTCTGGATGATTAGGATACAACCTAATAAATCTATTAACCTCTACTATAGATTGATCACGTTGATCAGAGGCATAATAGGCATAGGAAAGATCCAACATTGCTTGTGTTGAATATTTTCCGAAAGGGAATCTTGATTCTAATACCTCAAAATATCTTATGGCATTATTGAAATCTTCTAAATTTAGAAATTCTTTTCCTTCTTGATACAATTGCGCAGCTGTCAGGCCAACGGTAGTATCTTCCTCTTCTAACATTTTGTCTAAAAAGCTACAACCTTGCAAAAAGCTAGCCATAAGCAGGTAAGTTGCGAGATATTTTCTAATCATTTTGATATTATAGATTAGTTAGAGGATATGTGGTATGAAATCTAAGAATATTTTTGAATTTAATATTTTGCCTGACCACGAACTGAGGCTTGATCAAATTCTATCGAGAGAATTGCCGGAGTATTCACGTTCCAGAATTCAACGATGGATTAAAGATAAAAGACTTTTGGTAAATGGTCAAGCCTGTTTATCCAAAGATAAGATAAAAAAAATATCTAAAGTTGAAATCGAAATTACTGAAAACGAGGAAATTGATGTTTCACCTGAAAATATTACACTAGATATTGTATATGAGGATGAATCTTTATTGATTGTAAATAAGTTATCTGGGATGGTTACACACACAGCTATTGGTAACTATAGCGGAACTTTACAAAATGCTCTACTATATTATGACTCTAAATTAAGAACATTACCTCGAGCAGGTATTATACATAGACTTGATAAGCAGACATCAGGTGCTCTTATTGTTTGCAAGAATCTCAAGAGTCAATTTATACTGTCAAAACTTCTTCAAGAAAGGAAAATTTTAAAAAAATATAAGGCAGTTGTATTTGGATCATTGAAAAGTGGTCTCATACTAGACAAGCCCATTTGTCGTCACAGAGTTAACAGAAAAAAAATGGTTGTAAGTCAGAATGGTAAAAATGCTAAAACTATAATACATTCCACTTTATTCAGAGAGGAAGTGTCAGTTTTGGATATTGAGATAATCACCGGGCGAACTCATCAAATTAGGGCTCATTTATCAGATCTAGGACATCCAATTCTCGGAGATAAGTTATATGGTTATAAAAATGGAAAGTTGAAGAAAAATAGAAAACTAAAGGAATATATGGAGGATTTTGAGGGAATCGCGCTCCATGCATACTATTTGAAGTTTAAACATCCTTTTGATGATAAAGATATTGAAATTGAGTGTTTACCTGGGGATGCTTTTAATGTTATAAGGTCATTAGCGCTTGAGAATTAATATGGATGTACAAATACGAAAAATTGCCTGGGGTGCACCTAAAAACATTATAGCTTATCATTCTACCAAAATTGGCGGTTGGAGTGATGGTGCCTTTGCATCTTCTAATATGAGCTTAGATGTTGGTGATAATCCAAAAGATGTTAAAAAAAATCGCGAGTCTATCATTAAACAATTAAAATT
>MDTA01179348.1_pt1 | contig 15303 bp, 14 predicted proteins | sample 811151 | NCBI WGS metagenome assembly MDTA01 (sample SAMN05326648, study PRJNA326480) | marine metagenome | isolation source: seawater | place: Indian Ocean: South | collected 2010 | reverse complement strand
TATGTCGGCACGATGGGGAGCGGCACTTTCCTCTGTGTCTGTCTTTTTCCTGTTGTCAATGACCACATTCCCTCCAGCCAAAAATACAGGCCAATTGTTGACAATCAGCATTCTTTTCTCTGCAATATTGGCAACCTGCTTGGCCATGGTTCACACCGGTGAACCATCGCATACTAGTGAAGAATAATCAAATGTCAAAAATAACCTTGCAAAACCAGCCAGGGCCTTGAAAATCAGGCACTTGTTCTTCTCCAGAAATAATCTCATTTGGTTCAATAGCGCGACATTCCAGTGCGTATCGAGTCACCGCTTTGACCTCAATTTCTCGTTCAATTATGTCGGCATCGACCCACGATACTTGCGCATGTAATTCCCCATCGATTCTGATTTGACAATCGACCAAAAATTGGCGTTCGACTTCGCACTTGTAAAGCACTTCTTCAAGCCACCGAATCAATGTCAAATCATCACGCTCGTTGGTTGCTTCAACAGACCACTGACTTGTGTGTCGAAGATGTGAATCAAGCGATTTCTTTGCTGCGTCAGAGAGCAATATATGTTGTAATCCCAATGCGGCTTCTTCGAATAATCGTGAAGATGAATTTGCAAAACAGACAATACCGATGTCGGCAGTGGTTGGCATTACCCACCAACTCATTGGACATCACCCAACCATTCTGCAATGACTTCTGCAGTATGTTCACCTAACTTTGGAGGACTCAATCCTGGCTTTGCGGGAGTCTTTGACATGAATCTGAGTGCATTGGCAACGCTGTCTTGTCCACCAATATTCCACAATGCGTTGCGCGCAAGAGCCTGTTGATCACTGAAGGCCTGTGATACAGACAGGATAGGTGTACAAGGCACACCATGTTTGCTGAATGCTGAAATCCAGTATTCTACAGAATGCTGCGAAATAATATCTGATAGAGTATCAATGATTTCTGATCTTGCAGCCAAACGACCAGCATTATCTGCAAATTCTGCGCGCTGAAGTTGGGTTGCTCCAGTGGCCTTGCAAACGCTGACGAACTGCGCATCATTTCCACATGCTAGAATGAACCAGTCGTCTTTAGCTAAGAACGCTTGATACGGTACGATATTGGGGTGTGCGTGCCCCATGCGAGTTGGATCACTGCCAGATGCGATCCAATTTTGTGCCTGATTCACCATTGCCATGAGAGCGACATCAAACAAACTCAGGTCGATGGTTTGCCCTTCGCCGGTCCGCTCTCGATGGAACAGAGCTGCAAGAATTCCGTTACCGGCCATCATGCCAGTCAGCACATCAATCCAAGCAACACCAACCTTGGCTGGTTCCCCGTCAGCTGATCCAGTCACCGACATAATCCCCGTCATTGCCTGCAGTGCGATATCATACCCTGGCTCAGTGGCACGAGGTCCTGTTTGCCCATATCCGGTAATTCTGCACAGAATTTTGTCTCCAAAGGCATCGGTGTCGAGGCCTAGTTTTTCGAGCGTCCCTGTGCGGAAGTTTTCAACCACAACATCGGCACAATCAATCAATTGGCGCAACGTTTCGAGCCCTTCTTTCGACTTCAAATCGAGAACCATCGAACGCTTACCTCGGTTACAGGCGTGAAAGTATGCAGCATTTTCCCCGATGAATGGAGGGCCCCACTTCCGGGTATCATCGCCCCAATCTGCCTCAATTTTGACTACGTCTGCACCCAAATCTGCGAGCATTTGTGTAGCCCATGGGCCTGCCAAAATTCGGCTCAGGTCAAGAATGCGGACACCGTCAAGTGCACCCATCAGCGATCACTGACCTGCATTTGCCAAGCACGCTCATCCATTGATGCTGACAAGGTCCTTCGGTCCAATACTTCCTGGCCCTCTTCAGCACCGAGAATGGTTTCACACGCCGCATGTGCCAAAGTTGCGGCATCATGGAGAGATGCCCCTTGGGATAATGCTGCAGCCATTGCAACCGCAGCAGCATCATGTAAACCGATTATCTGCCTAGCATCATCTAACAAACAAGGTATGTGGTGTTCCGCATCGGCAGTATATAGCCAGAGACCTTGTACACCCCCTAAAACTACTAGAGCTTCCCAATTGTACTTTGATATCAAGTCTCGAGCTGTTTCTGCTGATGATGCCAAGCCCAAACGCCTTCTCGTCAACTCAAGACCGCGTATCTCAAAGAGAACACATGTGGCTCCTTCAGTACGATTCAAGCCTGTTAGTTTGGGGTCACATATAATCGGGATTCCATTTCCCTTTGCAGCAGATATCAATTGTTGGGCTCCTGCGTCTGTAATTGCCCCTTTATTGTAGTCTGAAAGTACTAGGACATCCGCATCAGAGAGAGAGGCGAGTGCTGTTACAGTCAGCCTTTGAGATACTGCAGGTGGCATTTCTTCCTGCGGTTCTTCATCAATTTGCAACAGCAACTGGTTCTGTTCAATAAGTGATTCACGTGCACCATATATTCGCGTCTTCACAACTGTTTGGCGATTGGCAACTACTCGCAAACCACTCGTATCAATACCCTCTCGTTTAAGATTAGATGCCAGAATCTGCCCAGACTCGTCACCACCAATTATACTGAACAAATTGGGGATCATGCCAAGTGACATTAGTCCGCGAGCCACATGAGCCGCAGCGCCAGCAAATGCTTCAGACGAGGTTACTTTAACAGCAGGAACCGGAGCAGTAGCATTAAGCCTATTCGCCCAACCATGAACATATTTGTCGAGGACAGAATCACCAACAAGTGTAACTTTCTTGGGTGGCATTTCATCAACCATAGCCCTCAGACGCTTTAGACGATCCACCTCAGCTTGGACTATCTCATCTAGGACCCATGGCATGTTACTCATACCTCGGAAGCAGAGGCGCTAATTCAACTTCGCCCGGGCGACACCTAGTATTGTCTTGTGCTCAGAGTCAGTTATGGACAGTGCATTTCGCATATTCTGTAACATGTTTTCTTCATCATCACTAACTTTGCCATCTTGCCAAGCCGCTTCCATTGCAGAATAGTATCCTTTTAATCGATCATCAAGTCTTTCACAAACCCAATCAAGTTGAACATTACGAGCAGATTCGAGTCCAAGCATAGAAGCTAAAGTGTCAAGCATTGCTTGCTCACTATCGTCAACTTCTCCATCCTGCCACGCAACCTCTAACATCTGTTTGTATAGTGAAGTGTTTTCTACGTCTGTACCTACACTTTCCTCGCGCACGCGCTTCTCGATGTCTTCCGTTTCAGAAGGTTCCAATCCGAGGTACATTGCCATATCATCTAACATAGATTGCTCATCCTTTGTAACAACACCATCTGCCCAAGCGCTTCTGACGATATTATCATAGATTCCGAGCCGATAATCAAGTGGTAAATCTCGACCATCAAGCTGTTTCGGAGTTTCTAACTGGCCTTCGACAGGTAAACGATAGGTCCCTGTACTGTCAATATTACGGAGAAGATCTAGAAGGTTTGTTGAGTGATTATGTAGCGCCTGAACAGTCGTCATTTCCCCATCTGCTTTGACTACGCGATTGTGGATTTCCGAAACAAGTTCACCTGCGGCTTCTCTTCCACTAGGGCTCAAATTGTAAACACGACAGCGCTGTTTTGCACCTGGAACATGCCTAGTTTCCTCATGAATGTGGTTTTTGTCTCTCAATTTTTTCAGGGTACGTGGCAGGTGCTTCCTTGCAATCCCTACAGCCTGCGACACCCCTGCTTGAGTCAATTCTGAGCGGCCTTCCCATGGATTATCGCCAAGTGGAGTGTCCCAAAGATGCACAAGGACTCTCTGCTCAACAGTGAGGGTCATCAGCATCCCGTCAGACATACTACCACTGATAACCCGTAATGTCGAATGCACTTAGGTAATTCGCAATAATGCTGCAATAATAGGCGTTCAAATCAAAGGTCGGCTGTGATGCGGTGAAATTAATGGCAGCTCATAATGCGGGCGGAAGTCGGTTACCTGCACCAGTTGCACGTGATGGCGGTTGGGCTGTAATTGGTGGATCTGCAAACAGGTTATGGGAGCGAGGATGTTTTGGAAAACCAACCAATGGAGGGGTTGTTCTTACAAATACTGAGGTACTCAATGCACATCGGCTGAGGGGATTACCGCTACCGAATCCAAAATGGTTAGAAGAAATTGTAGAGGTCCAGGGTGATATTTTCTTTGAATGTGAGGTCCTAGACGCACTTCGATACCCTGGTGAGAAAGTCATTCTGAAGCAAAATTTATCTGCTGTGAGTGCTGTTGTGTTAGATCCGAAAACTTGGGCACTGCGTTGGTCTCGTTCAGTACAACCCAAGGATGATGACCCTATTTCCGAAATTCGGTGGTTTCACGCATCGGACACAATTGATTGGAAAGAAATATTGCAATGGACTTCGAATGTTGAAAGTGGTGGAAGAATCGCAGAGTTGCTTATTGTCGATGATGAACATGGGGTGGTGACATATAGGACAAGTCTACACCAACCCACTGGCAAATTCAGAAACCCATTCACGGAAATGGAAAACGATGAGAGACGCCTTATTTCCAAGGCATGGTCGTTGTCTAAGCCAACGGATAATGGATACTGGATCCCATCTGAGAATATGACGTGGCCCTTAGAAGGAATGGGCATCGAATTGGAGAATGGAATATGGATTTCAAACGTTGAGGCTCGTATCGTGAGTCGTGTGGTTAATCCAACTATGCCAAAACCAGATGGAGAATTAGGCAAATTGGTTGCGGCCTTATCCGATTTAATTTCGCGTGGACTTGCAATACGATCTGGATTCAAGTATGGTACCCGATGGAGAGGTTATTCGGGCGCTGTTGGTGAGGATCATGCTCCGTGGCTTATCGTCCCATTGGATGAAGCCCCCCTCGATTGGGGGGAGGCTTGTCTTGTAGCTCGCTTGGCAGCGGGTGTCAACAAAAACTGGCTATGTGCCATACCGCCGCAGGAAATTGGCGGTTGGAGATATTTAGCACTAGAAAGACCACCCTCTGATTCTCGCTGGGCGAACCCAAAACGTCACTGATTACCGCGGAAGTTACCAAACTCGTCATACGGTTCTCTAACGAAATTGTGATGTGCGCGTATCGGTAATGATTGTTGGTGCGCTGGAATAATCTGTCCAGGTATTGATGGTTTTTTGGGCGTTTTTCTCCCGCCAAATATCACTGAGAAGGCGAGTACTATGGATACTAGTTGGATGTTGTTTGAAGGTTCTGCGAGCCACATGAGAGCGCTTCCAACATCGCCAGGGGGTTCGGCTTGAAGCGATACATTGAATTCTCCCGCAAGGCCAAAATCGTCGTATAACTGCACTTTTCCATTCGCAAGCATACCTGGAGAAAGTAAGCCATTAGGATTAATCTCTAGTGTCAAAACACTGCCATCACCCAGTGATTGCAAACTACTCGTAGATGCAATTCTTGACAAAGGACCCTCAATTACAACATCATATGCTTTGTAACCACTTCCATCAAAAGCGAGGATATGTTCCAGAGACACGATTTCAGTCACGTCAATTTCAGCCTGGAAGGGCAATTGTATGAGGCGATTTGTAGAAACTGACCACTCGAGCAGAATATCAGTTGGATTAACACCCCCGCATCCAATTAATCCCTCTATGAAACCGGTCGTCCCTGAAACTGCGGATTCTGAAAACGAGAGGAACAACTCTACATCATCACCGGCTGCAAGCATTTCTGTATTCTCCAAGGTGATATTACGGCCATCTGTACTAGTCAAGTTTGACCAAGGGGTGCAGTCATCCTTTGCAGAAAATTGCACACCTATTTGTTCGTCCCCAAGCAACCGAACAGGAGTTCTTGGAGGTAGAATTTCGGCTCCTGAAGGGCCGAAATGGTTTATTGTAACATTAGTCCCTGAACTGTCAAAATCATTCACATAAACCACCCAAGGTACCAAGCGACCATGTCCATCACGAATCTCAATTCCATTTGCACCAAAGGAACCACTTGTGAATACATCTCCCGGATCATCATCATCACCGGCTGCTAAACTGTCATCACCATCAGCCTCAATGACTTTGAGATAGGCGTGATCTGGATCTCGGTTTACTTCATTGTGCTCAAAATCTGCGAAAAATCTGTCCTCTTGTGTGACCAATAAACCATGAGATGGTATCTCCCGATCAAATCCACTATTGATTCTTGACTCCATCCAGATATATTCATTTGCTGCAATTTCAATTCTGACAGTGCCAGTGTGGGCAACATGTGGTTGGATGATATAGGTCTGGTTTTCAGGCCCGTATTGACCCATTGTAAGTTCAAGTGCAGTGTTTGCACCAATCAACTCAAGTGTCCCCGATGATGGAAGAGCGGGAGTTCTTCCATTACCATTCCAATTACCACTCGCCATAATATCCCAAGCACCAAGACCGCTCCAATCACTGCTAGGTACTGCGCTGTGAACATCATACAAATCCACGGCACCAAACATATGCAGCATTTCGTGAATCATAGTCCCCATCCCGGATGAAAATGATGCCATTGTATAGGAACCAATGGAATAATCTCCAACGGAGAAACCTGGAGAAATTGGTGCATAATGACTCCATATGGCATTAGTACCACCTCCATCTTCTTGTGCACCACCAGTGTGTAATACCAATAATCGATCTATCCAACCGTCACCGTCGATGTCATACGGTGATAGGTCGACGTCGCTGAATGTACTAGTCATGGCTTCTTCCACTAGTCCTGCTGGACCACCTGAACCATCATCTCCCACATCGCGTTCACCATTCGCGTCTCTTCCATATGAAGATTCATCAAAATCCGCCGTATGTATATCCTGCACGATATCTGCTGTTAGAGTAGTCCGGCCACCGGTAATTTCTGAAAAATAAGTTGCAGCAGAATTCTGTCCAGTTAGCATTACATCTGCTCGCTGATGGTTTTTCCCTGGTCCAGAAAGTGCATCTGGGAATTCAACTATCAATACCAACCACTGCTCATCATCCTGCATTTCAACGATTTCCGCATCATTGGTCACATAGACTTCTTCTCTAATAGCATCGAAGAGGGGCATATACAGTTCCGGTTGTCCTGCCAACCACTGTCCACCAAGTATGAGAGCCACCGCAATAGCGACCCTAGCAAGGCGACTCATAAAGCCGCGAGACAATAATGCCCCTTCAAGCCGACGGCGATTTGAGTATTGATGTAATCATTTATTCAATGATGTAATGGAACGGTTGACCATTTCAATTCTATCTGACTCTTTAGTATCGTTATCGAGCCAATTCATCCCACTGAGTTCGCACGATGCTGCCTTTATCGATTGTCGAAAATCAACAGGTAATGGTGTACCGTCACATCCACTTATCAATAACTGAGTAGCTTGGTTTCGAATCACATAATCAAGTAGTGTGTCGCGGGCATCCGCATCTAAACACAATGCCTGTGATTTTACACATCCTAAATGAGGATTTAGTGATTCGCTAGGTATACTTGGACAGGCACCTTCACAACCGCAAAGAGCGATGGCTTTTCGATGTATTTTCCCCTCTGAATCAAAGACTGATGAAGGAGAGCGACCAGAGGTTGTTAAGGATAAGGAGGGAGAGAAGAGTAGGATAAATTCAGGCAAAATCACCAAACTAAGGGCTGTAAATGGCCAGATATTGGTCATTACTGTAGGGCAAGCCAACCACCAAACAAGTAGAACGGTCCCATGGATTCGAATTCTAAATGGATCTAATGGTTCGATTAGGGCCATCGATAGTAAACGAGCGACTGTCAAACCAATTGTAGAGATTATTACCAAAAATAGCCACCAAGAAACACCAATCCCAACATCAAATAATTGCACTGCATCATAGCGTGCGCCTATGCCAGATATATTCCCTGCATAGCCTAAGTTCTCAATTGCAAGCGGGTACCCCCAAACCCACCAATAATAGCTGCAGAATAATGCAAAAGATGTACCTCCAATTGTGACGATTCGTAACCACTTTCGCTCACTAGGTAAGAGACCTCGGTCCGTGAATCGAATCAACTGATGTGCGGCAAAAGGTAGAGTTGTTACAAGCGCGAGAAGTGATATCATCGACCATCGTGTACTCATCCAACCATGTGGGTCATAAACTGAAATCGTGCCATGGGCAATACCTAATGGCAAATTATTCAACCATGTTTCGATTACTGAATCAATTACAACCCACCACAAAACAGTGGCTAAACTTAGAAGAAATAAAAGAGCAGATGCACGATTCGTCAATTCGTCAACATGTGCTCGAAGATACTGGGGCCTATCTCTTGAGAGATGAAGATCCACTCAAAACCCTCACATCATATCCTTCACAGTTGGAGGTGTACGAGCTGCCAAAATAGTTCGATAAACACCATATGTAGACCAAATCGATATGAAGAAAGCTGTGGACCAAAGGTAAGTTGCTGAATCTCCAGCCAACCAGGTCATCCCCAAAAATGCTGTTCCTATTGCTAATAATGAGCGGCGGAGGCCTTCAGGATATGCGAGTTGCCGATCAAGGTGGGCTGGACCAGTTCCATACCTGCGTTCCAAAATTTCCTTCTGTACAACTGCACCTACAACAAGTGCAATTAGTGTGATGAAGAACCATACAATTCCATTGTGCATCACAACTTCAGAGAGCGCGTGCTGTCGTTCAATCTCAAGTGCTTCTTCGTCTACTGTTTGATCGAATAAACTAGCATCTCCTGACGAAATGACTCTAGTGCTTTGATCAGCTGCTGCACTTGTAGTAGATGGTGAATTAATGATGAATGTGAGCCCATTCCAATGATCTGTGGCACCAGGGGCGCCATCGCCGTCAACCATGTTACCTACAACCCAGAAACCAATATCGCCTACGTCGGATGAAGGGGCAGTCCATGTGAAAATCCATTCAGCAGGAGATGTGTAATCTGATTGGGTAATGCCTGACCCAGTCGATGTTGCAGTTTTATCCTCGCCACTATCCTTTTCTGGTCGAATCAGTTGATCATCTGTCCAAGAAAATGTACCAACACCTTCTGTAGAGAGGAAGAACCCTCCCCCAGCATTTGTTGAGTGCTCAAGTGTCAATGTCATTGTATAAGATAGCCCTGCTTCATAGGCAGCTGGAACGCCTGAAACTTTCACTAAGGTAGATGTTGATGGTGATGCAGCATGACAGGAACAACCAGCACGCCATGTCGCTTCTCCAGACCCATCCCCATTATTATCCGAAGGGGGGCCAAGGTGTGCGGCAAAAGCCGGACCTGCCAAGAGTAAGAGCAATGTGAGGAGGACTGCGAATCGAATAGATGCACGAGACAAGGTAAACCCTCCATGTGGTTCGACCGGATTGATGTCCTTAACCGTTGCTTAATTGGGGTGCCTATAGGCACCCCTCTTCTATGTGATTCAAAGGTCCTTAAAGGCGGAATTTAATTCGTTCATCATTTTCTTCCCATCACCGAATAACATCATCGTTTTATCCTCATAGAACAGATCATTATCGACACCAGCATATCCAACCGATAAACTTCTCTTGATGATTACAACCACTCGTGCTTTGTCGGCATCGATAATGGGCATGCCACCGAGTGGGCCCTCGCCACTGCGAGCGACGGGATTGACAGTGTCGTTGGCACCAATCACAAGAGCGACATCGCATTCTGGTAATTCAGAGTTGATTTCGTCCATCTCAATGAGTTGTTCATACGGGACATTCGCTTCAGCCAGCAGGACATTCATGTGACCGGGCATTCGACCCGCAACAGGGTGAATTCCGTAACTGACCTCGACACCTTCTGCTTCGAGTAAATCAGCGAATTCCTTGACAGCATGTTGCGCTTGGCTGACTGCCATTCCGTAACCAGGGATGATGACACACTTGCTTATGCCATCGCAGACCATGGCAACCTCTTCGGGGTCGCTACCAACTTTTGTTCGAGTGACTGTTTCTTTGCCCCCGCCTCCAAACGACTTGAACAGGACAGCGGGAAGTGTGCGGTTCATCGCCTTGCACATGATGAAAGTCAAAATCAAACCTGCAGCACCAACCATTGAACCGGCGATGATTAGAACATTGTTGCCAATCACAAATCCTGTGAAAGCAGCGGCGATGCCAGACAGTGAGTTGAGTAGGCTTACAACCACAGGCATGTCTGCACCACCAATTGGTAGTACGAACAGTACACCGAGCATAGAAGACGTGCCAACAAGGTAGAACACGTAGTCCTTGTTACCTGGTTCCTGAATGGTCAATACAATCAGTGCCAGTGAGGCAATTAGTAAGAGACCCTTGACGAAATTCAACCAAGGGGGTCCCCAAGTAGGGAAGTTAACCCACTTCCGACGGCCACGGTCATCCTTCTTAGTGAATGGAATGTAGAACCCACCCATCAATTTACCCATAGCCATGAGGCTGCCAGTTAAGGTAAGCCAACCAACCAAACCGGACAAACCGATGGCAATCCAAGTTGCATATAGTTCAACACCTGCATCGGGAACATTACCTTTGTCGAGGCGATCCAATACTTCAGAGAATCCTACTAATGCCGAAGCGCCGCCACCAAACCCATTGAACAATGCGACCAGTTCGGGCATACCCGTCATTTCGACTCGAATAGCCAGCCAAGCGCCTATGACAGACCCTATGATGAGGCCTCCCGCAATGAGTTCGATACCGATTAATTCCTCAGAATAGAGTTTGGCCATCGTGACCAATACAGCGAGTAGCATTCCGTAAGCACCCAAACGGTTTCCCTGTGGTGCGGTGCGTGGGCTCGACAATCGTTTGATACCGAGGATAAAGAGTGCTGCAGACATCAGATATCCAATGTCCCATACGACTGGGTCGACCATTTCAGTCACCTCCCTTCTTCTTCTTCTTTCCAGCAATCATCTCCAGCATTCTGTTGGTCACCATGAAGCCACCCACTACATTGATGGTTGCCATTACAAGTGCAGCGAAAGCCAACCAAGCTGCAGTGCCAGGGTCGCCATCGTTCCAACTATTGTTATTCAGTAGAATGAGTGCACCTACAACGGTGATGCCTGAAATCGCATTGGCGCCGGACATCAACGGTGTATGAAGAGTCGGTGGCACCTTGCTAATCAGTTCAAAGCCAAGGAAAATAGCCAATACGAATACAGTGATACTACCTATCAATGCAGTAAGCGTCAAACTCATCCAACCACCTCTGCTAGGCGTGTTTGTTTCTCATGGATTTCCCCATTCATACAAACTAGTACACCACCCATGCCGGAGACGTAGAAGTCACTACCTTCAGGCGCGCCAAACAATATGTCGTCATCTGGATCAATGACAATTTCACCATCCTTGACAAGAGAGGTTACAAAAGTGGTCAAGTTGTTTGAGTATAACATACTCGCAGTGGAAGCTAACTGCCCTGGGAGGTTGGTTGTCCCCACGATGGTTACACCATTGTCGGTTGTGACGATTTCACCAGCGGTGGTCAACTCGCAATTACCGCCTACATCCGCATTCATGTCGACAACTACCGAGCCAGGCTTGAAGTTGGAGACAGCTGATGCAGGTACGGTGATGGGAGCAGGTCGGCCAAAAATTCGAGCAGTGGTAACGATGACATCAGCATCAGCAGCAACTTCACAAACCGTATCGTTGACCTTCTGAATAAACTCTGGAGTGAGTGGCTTTGCATATCCAGAATCATCCTCAAAGTCATCCATCCCGTCGACTTCGATGAATCGACCACCCACGGATTGAATCTGTTCAGCAGTTGACTTCCGGACATCGGAAGCATAGACGATTGCACCCAATCGTTTGGCAGTAGCAATCGCTTGCAAACCAGCCACTCCACTGCCCATAATTACAAATTTGGCAGGGCGCACGGTGCCAGCAGAAGTGGTCATCATCGGGATGCCCTTGGGTACTTGAGCCCCCCCCATTAGCACTGCTTTGTACCCTGCTAAATTATCCTGACTGGAGTTTACATCCATCGCTTGGGCACGAGATAGACGACGTGGGATCATGTCCATACTCATCAGCGTAATCTTGGAATCCATTGCTTGTTTGACCCTCTCTGGGTGTCGGAATGGGTCGGATACACAAGCAACAATTTGCCCCTCCGAAAGTGCTGAGAAATCAGGTGCACCTATACAAATCAGAATTTCGCACCCAATAGCAACTTCACGACTGACAATAGAAGCACCCTTGGCCTCATATTCGGAATCCAAGTGGTGAGACGAAATTCCAGCACCAGATTCGACGTTTACTTCAAAGCCCAATTTCATCAACTTCGGAACTGAATTCGGTACAATAGCAACTCGAGTTTCATCTCCACCTTCCACAAGAACGCCTAACTTCATACTGGTTCACCTATGCGAATCACCAACCCCATAGGGGTTGTAGTTACGTTCGACCGAGAATCGGTTATTGAACCATACGGCCTCGATTGTAGGTCGATAAGTTGTCAATCAAAACAGAATGATGGCACCCACACCAAAGACTGCAATGTCACAAATTGCATGCGCAATATAGGGAATCCAAATACTACGATATCGGACATAGAGCCAAGAGAAAATCGCCCCCCCGATAAACAGTGCTAAACTACATATTAAATTGGCCCACCAAGGAAAACCAAAGACGAACAAAGCCACAGTATGATGGACGACAAAGATGAGGGCTGAAAGGATGATAGCAGGTATGCCTTCACCCACCAGCTCTTCAGATTTTACGACCAAAAACCACCGGAAAACGTATTCCTCCAGAAGCGAATTTATGAGAATCCAATATATGGTCGCAAGAAGATATACTCGTGGTTCCATTAGACCTACTGGTTCCAACGCATCTGCGAGCAACTTTGTATCGATCGCATTGCCAAGCAACATCCATGCCGAGACCATGACAATACTCATTGTAATCCCTAAACCGATGCTCACCCAGTAGCCACCATGTTCTGGCTTAGACCAAGAGAATGTGCCTCCATCCATCTTGAGATACCAAATAAAGGGGACACAAAGCAACCACAATTTCGTGAATACAAAGATGAGCTGAGAGGCCACACCATTGTTCAAAACAAAGGAGCAGAATGTGGAGATAGAAGGAGCTGTGCCTACTAGGAGTAAAGCGATTATTGCTGCTTGCCTCTTCTCCATGCATATGACTAGAAATTGGATGCCTTCAAGCATTCCCCTGCACGGTAACCAATATGGACATGAATCTCTGCCCCATGTGCAACGAGGACTACTCATGTGTGAAAATGATGGAATGAAAGAGACAATTCGTGTTGCGGTGACTGGTGCTGCTGGCAACATTGGATATGCACTATTATGGCGAATCGCTAGTGGCGATTGTTTTGGATCTAATCAACCAGTGACCTTACAACTACTAGAGATACCATCTGGAATGCAACGCTTAGACGGCGTCATCATGGAATTGAAGGATTCTGCATTCCCACTGATTCACGGCATCGTTGGCACAGATGATCCCAGTATTGCATTCAAAGATGCAGATGCGATTTTCCTCGTTGGTTCACGTCCGCGCACCAAGGACATGGACCGGGCCGACCTCGTGGCAGCAAATGGCCCAATCTTCGTTGGCCAAGGACAAGCGATTGATGCGGTTGCCTCGCAGAATGTGAAGGTCATTACTGTCGGTAACCCTTGCAACACCAATGCACTCATAGCATGCGCAAACGCGCCCAGCATCCCCTCTAAACAATTCACAGCCATGACTCGGCTTGATCAGAATCGAGCTGTCGGGCAGATGGCTGAACGTGCAGGAGTATCGGCGTCAAAGATTCAGGATGTATTCATCTGGGGCAATCACGCGAACACCATGTACCCCGACCCACGATTTGCATCTGTCGATGGTAAAGAGGCAACTCATGTTTTCAGTGAGGATTGGTTACAGGGAGATTTCCTTGGTACGGTCGCAACACGAGGGAAGGCAATTATTGAGGCGCGAGGCGCCTCATCTGCTGCTTCTGCTGCTTCTGCTGCGGTCGATCACATGCGTGACTGGTGGCAGGGGTCGAATGGACGAATCGTATCTATGGCCCTACCTTCAGAAGGCTGGTATGGAGTTCCAGAAGGGTTGGTGTTCAGCTTCCCTTGCCGATGTGAAAATGGTGAGGTCATTGTGGTAGACAATCTCGATATCGATGCCTTTGCTCAGTCAAAGATCGATGAAAACATCACTGCACTCTTGGAAGAGCGGGAAGCAGTTAGCGAGCTATTGGGCCATTGAGGTGAAACATGACTCAATCCCTCTACCTCGAGCATGACGGTAAGGTTCTACTCGTAGACTTGGATGGCAAAGGCCCTCAGAAGGCAGTCATGGGGAGAAATGGTGATGTTTCTCTAAGACTGCCCACCACTTCTGAAGTAGAAAATATGGGAATTGTGTGGACTGAAAGAAGGGTAAACAGGATCCGATTTGGCAGTGAATATCACGAAGTAATCTATGCTTTACCAGAAATCGAATGGCCCGAACACTGGACTTGGAAAGATAAACTGATTTCGGATGATTGTGTTGACCCTCTAGCCAGAGAATGTGTGTACAGGAGCATGCACAGAGTTGTGGCCAAGGTCATCCTAGTAAATCAGAAAAATCAAGTGGCGATGGCGAAGGTGAAACGCGGATTCTTTACAGGTCATTGGACCTTGCCAGGAGGTTTTGTCGATTATGCTGAACATCCACTAGAGGGGGCAATACGCGAAGTTTCTGAAGAATTGGGTGTGAATGTAGAAATTTCAGGAGAAGATATCGTCCAAATCGCTGAGAGAATTTTCACCAATGAAGGTATTCAGTTCCTATCCTTCACATACAAGTGCACCGTCATAGGAGACTTGAAATTTGCACCCAAACAAGATGAGATTGAGGAAGCCCGTTGGTTCACAATCAAAGAGGCCTTATCCCGTGCTGCAAGCCTTTTCGATGTAGAAGCTCTGAGGGCTTTGGAATCATGACAAAAATATTCTAGCACTCATAATTTCTGCATAATAGTAGACAGAAGAATTACCGATGCACCGCCAAACATTGTCATACCAACTAGCATCAAACCTTTCTGCAAATCTGTTTGACTAGAACGTTTCATCTCTTCTGTGGTTTCTTCCTCTTCACAGTCGCCAAAGCATTCACCTATTGCTGGTGCATTTTCAATGTGGATATCTGCTGCAATATTCAGCCGCACCTCAATTTCAGTCCCATCAGAAAGTAGGTCTGACAAAATGTAATTACCAATCGGAGATGTATCATTAAAGAAGAATGTCCAAGCCGTTCTACAATCAGTGTCGTTGACCCTATCGCATTCGTAATTGAGAGGGCCAGAGGAAAACTCATCG
>MDTA01011876.1_pt1 | contig 15303 bp, 14 predicted proteins | sample 811151 | NCBI WGS metagenome assembly MDTA01 (sample SAMN05326648, study PRJNA326480) | marine metagenome | isolation source: seawater | place: Indian Ocean: South | collected 2010 | reverse complement strand
TAGGTGCGCCTCGATTTCTACAGCCGCAGCTTCCTCGCTGATAAAACTAGGTTGCGGACATTTATCAAAAAGAAAACTACGCTTTTCCTCCCAGTCAGGCCTGATTTGATTGAGTAACTCATACTCTTTTAACTGAAGGTCCAATTGATCCTTTCGCTCTTCCTCTGCGGTCTTTTTTTCCTGTAAAGTGGAGTACCCAACAAAATTGATAACTACAAAGAGAGCAACTCCAAGGATCACCATCAGATTTTTTTCACTTTGTTGTAGAGCCATTGTAAAATTTATTCAGTTTTTAGAAATATTATTTTAATTCAGATTGAATCTGAAATGTTGCAGTTCGGTCTTTTTTTCTTGGATCAACTTGTGGCCTCTTAATCCAGGCCCACTTGTAGGTTTCCTTAAGCCCCTCGGCCTCACTCAGAGACTTATAGAAGGCGTACGCAGCGTTGGTATCTTTACTTTGCCCCTCTATAACCATGATTCCATTATTTACCCTAAATCCTGTAAACCTTAAATCTTCAGCAGGCATCGCGTTAGTCGCAAGATGCAATAATTGGGAAGGGAAAAGATTAGAGTCAAGGGTTGGTTTTAGTGCATTCCATTTGGTTTGAAACAATGGTATCCAATCGACGCTTTCCTCAATTTTAGAAATATCTTCACTCACTCTATTTGCTTCCGCTTTAGCAGCAAAAAGTGTCCATGAAAGAAACGCCACTCCTATTACATAAACTGCAGCGCATGAAAGAATGATATACTTAAGCTTTTCCAGCTTTTTTTGTTTTTGTCTTTGTTGAGCCACTTCAACTGGAACAAGCTTTGAAGTCTGCATCGGCAGGGTTGGCTCGGGTCTAGAACCAACGACCACTTCTAAACCAATGACTTCTTTGCACTCTTGAACGATTTCAGCACTTACATCTTCGAGCCATATCACAAGACCAGAAAGCTCATCAGCAATACCTTTAACAAACTCGCCGCTCAAGGGACCAGCTCCATCTAACCCTAAAATAATACAGTAAATTTCGTTAACGGCAGAGGAGTTAAACTCTGTGCTGGTTAGCCCCTCAAAATATTCAATCTTACCTTCATGAGTAACTGCCATAACCAAACGACCGAGTTCTCTCCAAACGACAATGTGGTCTTTAGGTAAGTTTAGAAAACGGGCACTGATATCAAATTCCTTAGAACCACTCTTTGGTAAGGGGTGCCTGTATTCTGAATTAAGAACAGTTGCGAGGACTAAACTTTTCTTAGAAGATTCCTCTTCATTGTCATTAACAGAATCAGATTCTATTACAGAAACGATATTATAATCAAGCAGCTGACCGTCACCTTCAATTGGTTTGAGACCACTTCTTTCAAGGTGTAATCCCACCAAATCCTTAATGTCATCTTCGTTGTCAGTACCAACCCAAATAGGAACGGCGAAGACTGAATTCATTGGAAAGGCATAATGACTAGCAACCTTAAAAGGTTCAGATGATCCAGATTCATCTAAAGCTTTTACATCAGTTAACTCAAAATTCGAACTGCCAAATTGATCTTCTTTCGAAGTCCAAAGCTCCCAAGTATTTTCTCCTGGAAAACAAATCGAATCTTCTGTGCTCTTTTTTGCCATTAATTATTAATAATCCTCTATATTTATCTATTTTACGAATAATTCTTCTCGAGAAATAATTGTAGGTCTTGTTCCACGGTTTCGCAAAACAACTGCTATTTGTCGACGATAATCACCCTTAATACCAGTACTTATGATTCTTAACGTATTTCCATTGGAAGTAAATCGCGATGATAACTGTTCAGGAGAAGGGGGGTCGAGCCTTATAAGCTCCTGAATTAATAATCCAGTATCAAGATTTACATCATCCTCGGTATCTTTGATTCCATCTTCACCATTTCTTCCACTTGGACCTTCCAGAAATTCCTGAATCTCAAGGACCTTCTCAGAATAATCGCTTCCTCCTATATCCTCCATTTCCAAAATTCCTGCAGCCACCGCAATGACATTTGCAGGAGCATCATTGATGTCAACAGGGCCTTGACTCTTAACGGTAAAGTAATCACGCCAATTAGGTTTGTAGCTGGCAACTAAATCCATTCCCTTAACAAATTGCATTTCATCCACATCATAGAATGCTCTATTGAAAGGATAATTGCCACCACCTAGACCCTCTTTTTCATACCACTCTAGTTCTGCACCCTCTGGCGCTGCAGTAGTTACTTCATCTGCATCCACCCAATCTAACAAGCAATGAACGACTTCTTGAGCCTCTGATAATTCCATTCCCCAAGATTGAAAAACGTCGGCCATCGCTTTCAAATTTTCAGGAGTGGGGCGTAATAAGTAATAGTTTGGATTGATAAGGCTTGCCTCTTTTCTAATCTCCACTTCAAATCCCTCGTCAGATTCAAACTCGAAAAAATCAGAAAGCGCAGGATCCTTTTCCATACCCGGAGACTGTCTCAAAATATTATCATATTTTTCAATTCCATTATGAGCAGCGACGGCAATGCCCATTTCCGCAAGTTGCAAAGCCCTGAATGAAGCTTTTTCAGTTCCAACTACCTCCAGATCTGACTTCAAGACAACCATTGCCCCAAATATTGTAATTCCCATTGCAACCATTAACCAAAAAACGGCAATGAGAACTGAACCAGACTCAGAAGTTCTTTGTTGATTGATTTGCAGGGAGTTCATCATTTTCTTTGTCCTGCACCTCCTGGCAAACCTATTGATGACGATGTTCTTCCACTGGATGATGTGGGTGGTCTCGCAGGCCCTCTACCTCCTGACGATCTGCCTCTTGATTCACTTCTCCCTTGGTTACCTCGGCTTGAACTGCCATCCGGACGAACAACTCCTCCCCTTACATTTTGACTCCTACCAGAGGAATTTCCAGTGCCGCGGGTATTTCCAGATTGAGTGGCTCTAGCAATAGTTGCAGGATCCTCAACAGTTGGAATCCAATAATAACTTTGAATCGGTTCTGATTCATCCAAAAAACTTATTTCCATATAAACCATTGAAGGCCTCTGATTTGGATAATCTTCCACACTCCAATTATCAACCCATTCTCTATTTCTTTGATCGTAAAAATTCCATGTGACATTTTTTAATTCATTCATTAGAACAATACCCATACCAAGATCATCTGATAATGATTGACTCTCCTCATAAATCTCTGCTTCCTCCTGGTTTAGATATCGAATTTCTATTTGAGAGGCCCCTTCAAGACTTTTATCAGGACCAGTAACAATAAAAACTATTTTAGATCCCGCAGAAACTCCTGCCCAAGAAAAAGCTAGAGGATAATCAAAGAGCGCGATTTCTGACCTAGCAACACCCGACTGAAACTCTGCTGGTTCCATATGAATCTTGGCATTACCGGGAATATCCTCAATATTTCTTTTCAGTAACCCCATAAAACTATGCATATGTAAGTTATCATGCTGACGGATTAATACATTTTCACTGAGCTCAATAGACTTTGATGCCACTTTGTAAACACCAGTCAGGACAATTCCAATCAAACCAATCCCCACAATTAGTTCGAGAAGAGTGAATCCAGAGTTCCCTGCTTTAGGATACCTAGCGGTTTTGATAGAGTGATGCATATCTTATAGTTTCAGCGACTCTTTGTTGCGGGCTATCGCGTTCACCCCAAATTGCTTCAATGCGAATTCGATACATATTGTTGAGTTTAATTTCAGCCTGCTGGTCCTCTGTATCTCTGACCGTGTACATCTCTTCCAACTCCTCAACGATTGCATAATAGTCGACTCCCATTTCATCAGTTTCAGGCACCTCTCCAAAAACTTCACCAGCGATCTCTTCTATGGGAAGAGCATCTCTAAATTCTTGATCATTAAAATCTGCTTTACTATATCGTGTTAACCAACTTTCCAACTTACGTTGAACTCTGAGCTCCTCACCAGAAAGAAACGCAGACTCCCCAATTTGTTTTAAGGCTCCAGTGATACCAACAGAAATCATTGAAAAAAGAGCAAGCGCAAGAATCACTTCGAGCAAAACAAATGCTTTAGCATCTGTATGAATATGTTGTTTTGATCTCATTCAAGCTCGTCAATATTATCAGCTCCTAAAACTGTTGTTTTGGTTAACGTCTCCTGAGTCTGCGCTGTAAGTGGATTGAAATCCATTGTGATCATTCCCTCATAACCTTCAACCTCACTAATCAGTTTGACTCCAATAGGTTCACAAATACCACTCGATTCGAATACCCAAAAATAACGCTCTTCGTTGTCATCACGAACTTCTTCAGGTTTACGAAAATATTTATCCTCCCAACCTCTGACCATAAATCGCATTCCTTCTGGCAATTCAAAGCTTTGAATAATACCAGATTCCTCATCAATATCACTAGCAAAAGAACCAAAGCTGTTAGAACGACGGTTATAATTTTGTAGGGCGACTGAGTTCTCGCCAATTGCCAAAACAAAAGGTCTACGATTAGTGATTGCCATCTGCATTCCTTGACGAGCAAGGCTAGTAAGTTCTATGGCCGGTTCAGATATTTTCTTTTTGGATGTTTGCGAACTTAATGAAAGAGCACCTATTCCAATAACTAAAATAAGAATACAAAAAGTAAGCATTATCTCGATGAGGGTAAAACCCCTCTGACTTCGATGTAATGCTTGATTCATTCAGCTATGATAAACTTTGATAGATTATAGTATTATTATGTTTTTACTCCTCTTTCCAATTTCCGACATCGTCGGCAGTATTTTCCTGACCATCAGCTCCTTTTGAAAAAATATCCGGTCCTCTCTGTCCTTTCTGCGAGGGGAAACGGTAACCGTACTCATTACCCCATGGATCGGTAATTGCATCGTCAAAATAAGGACCATTCCATCCGCGAACATCTGCAGGTTTTGTTAGTAATGCTTGTAGTCCTTGGTCTGTTGTAGGATAGCCGTTAGCCGCTATCTTATAACTTAGTAAAGCAACCTCAATGGCTTTGATGTCCTCTTTTATTCTGGTTTGTTCACCCGTACTGAGGACTCCACCTAACTTGAAAATTGCAGTTCCTGCTAGCAAAGCAATGATAGCAAGTACCAGCATGATTTCAATCAAGGTAAATCCAGCCAAAGATCCTCTACTTTTTGAATTAATGTTAGTTTTCATTTTTTTGTTTTTTTAAGATTTATTTATTAAGATTTTAAAGTTAAGCATTCAAACCTGAAATAGTTTCAAATATGACCGAAATCATCATGTAAGCCATGATACCTACAAGAAGTGCCATCGTCACCACGATGACAGGTTGGATAAGCGCACTAATTCTAGCGATATCTTTTTCCAATTCTTTATCATACCTAGCCGCAGCTCTTTCTAAACTCTCTCCAATTTGACCTGTCTGTTCACCAACAGCAACCATATCTAGGAGTAGAGGAGGAAAAAAGCCCACTCTCTTCATAGTTTTTGAGAGTGAAGCTCCGTCACCTACGTAACCAATAATCTTGGAAATTATTTTTTTTAAGAAAAGATTTGGAGTTGCTTCCCTTCCAAGTTCCAATGCTTTTAGTAAAGGCAAACCGTTACCAACCAAATTCGCTAAAGTCTCCAAAAATTGGACAAAAAACCGCGTTTTAAGAACCTTACCAAAAAGAGGAATCTTGAGTTTTGTTTCATCCCACCATTCGTGATTTTTTGGATCTTTAATATAATAGATAAACCCTCCAACAACGGTTGTGATAAATAACAGAATGATCCACCAAGTGGCTGTAATAAAATCACTAACATCGATCATTAACTGACCAATCCATGGCATCTCGGAATTAGTATTGTCCAAGAGTCCCATCAATTGAGGAATTAAGAAAGTAATGAACAAAACAACAACGGCTATACCAGAGGCAATTAAAAAGGAGGGATAAATCAAGGCCATCTTTACTTTACCTTGAAGATCCTGAATTGCAGTAAGGTAAGATGCTTGTCTTTTTAAGATTGTAGAAAGAGCACCACTTACTTCACCAGCCTTTGCCAAGCTACAATAAAGGTCTCCAAAGCTCGGAGAAGTTTTACTCAATGCCTCTGAAAAAGACATTCCGTCTCGAACCTCTACTCTGATACGTGTTGTCAGGCTTTTGAGTTTTCCAAGCTCTTCTCTATTTTCCATGACTCGAAGTGCCGGCTCTAGTTGTAGTCCAGCACCAAGCAACTCTGACAACTCCTCAGTAAATAGAACGATCTCTGATTTCTTTAGTTTAATAGGCCCAGTGACCAAAGGTTCATCATTTTTTACCTTCGACTTAATGACCTTGGAATCATTTTTTCCAGATTCCGATTTAAGATCCAGTTTCATGGGTTGCAGTCCTCCACGATCTAGAAGATCCATGGCCGCACTCCGATCTCCGGCATCTAATTCTCCGGTGACTCTTTTTCCATTCCCTTTGAGGGCTGTATAGGCAAAAGTAGGCAAAACTTATCTAGTTGATGATTTAATTATTTCGTTTCGGTTACTTAGCTATCAGCCCTGAGTTCTACTGTCGTTGCCGCTAACACCTCTTCAACGGTGGTATCGCCATTCATTACTTTGTGCCAACCGTATTCTCTCATTGGAATGAATCCTTCTTCGATAGCTTTTGACTTAATTTCTGCGGATGATGCCCCTTTCACGATGAGTTCTTCAATTGAAGGCGTCACCAAACAAACTTCGTATATTGCAAGCCTTCCAAGATAACCGCTATTCCGACAACGATCACAACCTCCATCCTTAGCAACACATATTTCACCGTTCAAATCATTGGGCACTCCAATACTATCCAAGTATTCTCTGGAATATTCTGTTGGAACCTTACAGGAAGGACATAGTCTTCGGACCAATCGCTGAGCAAGGAAAGCACGTACAGATGCAGACACAAGGAAAGGCTCAACTCCCATATCAGTGAGTCTGGAGATTCCTCCAATCGCATCATTAGTGTGCAGAGTACTGAAAACAAGGTGACCTGTAAGGGATGCTCTGACCGCAATTTCTGCGGTCTCCAAATCCCTCATCTCACCAATCATTACAATATTTGGATCCCCCCTAAGGATACTACGTAACCCTCGGGCAAACGTTAAATCAATCTCAGGCTTAACAGCAATTTGCATGACGCCATCAAGCTTATTCTCAACAGGATCTTCAATGGTGACGATTCTCGTTTCAGATTTATTTAATTCCGATAAAAAAGTGTATAAGGTGGTTGATTTACCTGAACCAGTAGGACCAGTAATTAGAATAATGCCATTGGACATCGATAAAAGTTGATCAATTCTTGATCGGGTATGATCAATGAGCCCTAATCGATTAAGATTAAACTTCTCTTGGTTTAATAATCTTAAACTTACACTTTCTCCCTCGACTGTTGGTATTGTTGCAACACGAACATCAATTTGTTGATCTTCAAGAGATAAATTTATTCTACCATCTTGTGGCAATCGCCTTTCTGCAATATCCAGTCTAGACATGATTTTCAATCGCGCTATTACTGAGGATGCTAGCGCGTTGATGTTTTCTGGGACCGCCACATCATGCAGCATACCATCAATTCGATATCTAATTCTCAAATCTGAGTGCAATGGCTCAACGTGAATATCAGTAGCTCGCTGCTCTAAGGCTTCACGAATAATTTGATTCACAAATTTCACAACTGAAGCCTCTTCGTCCTCGTCCTCATCTAGAACATTTGCTTCATCTTTATCAACCTCCAATGAATCCATATCAAGATCCCGACCAGCAAGAATTTGCTCAAACGTGTCTGCCCCGACACCATATAACTCTTGTATTCCTTGAAGGACCTTGGTGCGAGAAGACATTGACCATTCGATCGGATAATCAATCGCTTGGCTTGCAGCTTGTCGTGCAAGATAATTGAATGGGTCATATGTAGCAATACGAAGACGCATTTGTCCATTGGACTCTGATTCCTCTTTACGCTCTTCGCTACCAGGCTGCTCTGGCAATTCGTTACTGGCATCATCTGGGTCAACCTCTTCAATTAATTCTGAACCATCTCCGAAAGACAATGGTAATAACCTATGCTTGAGGGCAATTTTTGCCGAGCAAACTTCTTTTAGCTTTCTCTTGTTGATGGGCTTTAGGTTTTCCTCCCAGCCAAGATGTAATTCTTCAGCTAGTCCTTTTAAAAAATCTTCCTCGGGTACTAGTTCTCGATTCAACAACTCTTCAATAACTGGTCTTTGACCAGACAATGACTCTTCAATGGCCTGCTGTAGCTCATCGCCATCGCCATCTTGAAATTTTTTGGCAGTGTTTAAAAAGATCTTATTCATCGGTACTTAACCCACAATTGATCACAAAATATCTTTTCGATCTCATAACTTAATATATTACGAAGATGAAATTGTTTCGGACTAATAAGGGGAACAAAATGTGCCACAATTAGTCAAAAATCGCATCAACAAAAAGATGTAAATAAGGATATTCTTTAATCTTTAAATAATCTTTGCGTAATCTTGACAGAAAGTGGGTTTAAGAGAATCCGCGGAAAAAATGGCTATTCCAAAATAAGCTTAATTAAATTTTTGATAGATTATCCTAATTACTTGAAAATCAATGAATTAAAATAATTGTAGCCGGTATTGAAATATAAAATCAGTCTTCCGCTTTAGGCAATTTGAATAAATTACCGGAAAAAGGGCAACGCAATACCGAGCCAGGGGATTTGCCTTGGACATCAATGAGCTGACCTCCATAAGGACTAATTACGTAACCTACTCTCTTTGACCACCTTGCAAAGGGGACGATAGATTTATCTTTATCCTGCTCTGCTTTGATTTCTGTGTCATCTTTAGATTCGATAACTTTGTATTCAATTGAATCTGAAATGGATGCAATTGCCTCATCTACAATATTCTTCTTTTTAACTTCCTCACCTTTTGAGATATCTCCTATGCTAGGAATTGTAAAAATTCGACCTGTGTAGGGACACCTGGCTCTTTCCCCCGGCATTAATCCTGTGATGTCTACGACATAACTCCCATTGGTGTAAGGGCTGTAAACTAGATTTTCTTTACCGATGACCCGCTTTGCCGTTTGCCCCTCAATAACGGGTTTTTCGGTATTTTTCTGTGTTTCTTCTTCAATTGGAAGTATCTTTTGCTCTGTGTTTTCGGCATTAACTGCAGCAACCGGAGACATCGCATCTCCAATGTTTAGAGTAGGCTGAACGTTATCGGGGACAAGGAACTTAAGGCCAGAATGAGGACAAATGACCTCTTCTCCAGCTTGGAATCTTTTCACATCCACCAACATTCCCTCTTGGTGAGGAGAGTAAACTAATCCTGGAGCACCTAAAACCGCTTCTGCCACCATAATTTGATCAATTGGATCTAAAGAAAAACCCGGATTCAAATCGGTTTCTTTAATTGACCACATAAAACCGGTTAAATATTCAGTGGGCCGACCTTGAACAAACTCCGCATCTTTAATAGAAAAAATATCGAAAGGTAAGCTAAGTAGTTGCCTCAAGAGACCAATTTGCTCAGTTTCTTCCATGTATGCCTGTTTTGTTGATTTACAGGAAACGAAAGAAAAAGCGAAAGTAATTACTACTATTGAGTAAAAGATACTCTTGAAATTTATATTCAATCTATTCATTAGCTGATAATTGTAATCGTATTGATAAATTTTGATTCAGCAGGTTGTATGCCACAGATAAGTTAGAATTTAAGATATGTATACTAATTTAGCAATTGTTAAGAAATTTTAATCGATTTTTGTTACCTCAGACCAATTCTGTTGAAGCGTCTCTCTAATTTTTTCAAAATCACTTCTTCCAGTTTATCATTGTTAAGACGATCTACGGCATCTTTGACAAAACCGAAAGTTACTAGTTGTCTCGAAACTGGCTCCTGAATACCACGTGACATTAAATAGAACAGTTCCTCTTCAGCTACAGGGTTGGATGTAGAACCGTGGCTACACTTTACTTGATCGGCGTTAATTTCCAAACCAGGCATAGAATTAGCTTCGCACTTATCACTCATGAGTAGATTGCGACAAGTTTGATAAGCATCGGTTTGATGGGCACCTTCCTCAACCTTAATCATACCAGCAAACGTAGTTTTTGATTGGTCGTAGAGAGCATTCTTGTAAAGTAAATCACTTGATGTGTTTGGATGTTCGTGGAGTTGCAAGGTCCTCATATCAAACTCCTGATTTTGTTCAGGAACACTAACAGAGATCATTTCACTACTGGCTCCATCCCCCATTAAACGGCTAATTGATTCATGACGTAACCAATCGCATCCCAAGTTGAGAGAAAAATTTTTAACTTTGGAATTTCTGTGAGACAAAACATTGGAAGATTGAATGGAATGCGCCTTCTCACTGAGGTTTTGTGTTCTGACATAGGTGAGCGTCGAATCATCCTCTGCAATGAGATCAGAAACCCCACAAACTAATCCAAATTGATCGTCTGATGAAGCCACATATTCAGCAACGGTTAGATTGGATTTTTTATCAGTAATTATCAGACTATAGGGAAAAATTGCAGAATCTTTACCTGACAACCAATGAAAAACTTCTATTGGTTCATCAATTTCAAGACCCTCTGGCACATAAATAAAATACCCTTCTTTTTGACGAGCCTGATTGAGTTTATAAAATTTCTGAGAGCCAAGCCTAGACTTCTCTTTCATGAAGTAAGACTCAATTAAAGTACCGTGATCAATTAAAGCCTGTGATAGAGGCTTAAAAATAAAACCTTTGTCAATTAATTCATCTTTTGAAGGTGATTGATATAGAAATGTGTCATTATTAAATATCATTCTATTATTATCACTATTGAGATGGACTGAATCGGATAAATGCTGGTCTATATCAAAACCATCAATACTTTGAGCGTCATTAACGCCTTCATAAGAAAGTTTCTTGATATTAGCAAATCTCCAATTTTCATCTTTTCGATTTGGAGAAGGAATTTCTAAAAATTCACTCCATGCTGTTTTTCTCAGTTGTAAGTACCACTCAGGCAAACCTGAGTTTAAAGAACTAGGAGAGTCTAAAAGAGAGAGAGACAATGTAATTGATATTTATTGGTTATTCTAATTTTTGTACACGCCACTAGCCAACAGAGCCTTCCATTTCCAAGTCAATGAGACGTTTAAGTTCCACTGAATATTCCATCGGGAACTCCCTCACGAGATCATTCACAAACCCATTAACACTCAAGCTCATGGCTTCAGCTTCGCTGAGCCCTCTTTGTTTCATATAAAAAATCTGCTCCTCGCTCACTTGGCTAACGCTAGCCTCGTGTTGAGTTGCGTGTTGATTACCTCTTACAGTTATAGCGGGATAGGTATCTGTCCTACTTTTGGAATTAATAAGCAATGCATCACACTCCGTGTTGTTCTTACAACCTTTTAAGTGTTTAGGAATATGGACATGCCCACGGTAAGTAGATCTTCCTTCACCCACGCTAATCGACTTTGAGACCACATTGGAGGACGTATTGTTAGCAGCGTGTATCATTTTGGCACCAGTATCTTGGTGCTGGCCATCGTTTGCCAGAGCAATTGAAATCACCTCTCCTCGAGCTCCCTCTCCTTTCATAACCACTCCCGGATATTTCATGGTTAGGCGGCTTCCAATGTTACAGTCGATCCATCTAACCTCGGCACCCTCATGGGCCAGGCCTCGTTTGGTAACCAGATTGAAAACGTTGGCACTCCAATTTTGTACTGTTATGTATTGAATTTTGGCATCTTTCATTGCCACTAATTCAACAACCGCACTGTGAAGTGTACTTGTTTCAAATTTTGGCGCTGTGCAACCTTCCATGTAGGTTAACTCAGCTCCTTCATCAACGATGATGAGAGTTCTCTCAAATTGACCGAACTGTTCGGCGTTAATTCTAAAATACGCCTGCAAAGGATGCTTAACTTTAACCCCAGGTGGCACATAGATAAAACTTCCCCCGGAAAAGACGGCAGAATTAAGTGCGGAAAATTTATTGTCCCCAGTTGGAATCACTTTGCCGAACCATTTGCGAAATATATCAGCATGCTCGGCAAGGCCCTCCGAACTGTTAACAAAAATGACTCCTTGCTCCGAAACTGCATCCTTAACATTTGAATATGCAGCTTCACTATCAAATTGCGCTTCAACACCAGCTAAAAATTTACGCTCTTTTTCTGGGATACCAAGACGCTCAAAAGTTTCCTTCATCTCATCTGGAACATCATCCCAGCTTCTTTTAGGAGCTTCACCCGCTGATAGGTAATAACGTATCTCATCGAAGTTTATTGTGTCAAGATCCTCGCTGGCCCAATGAGTTGGCATTTCTTTTTCATTAAAAACCTTCAATGCTTTTTGCCTAAACTCCCTCACCCAGTCATCTTCATTTTTGACATTAGAAATGTAATCAATAGTGCCTTCATCTAATCCACGACCAGCGTCATGCTTGTAATCAACATCGTAATGAAAATTTGATTCCTCTCTATCGATTTCGATACTCTTGTCTGTAGCAGTTTCTGTTTCCATTCGTTTTAAAATCAATCTTAAGCTTTAATTAGACCTTCCTCTTTAAGCCAATCATAACCTTTTTCTTCGAGCTCAAGGGCAAGATCCTTTGAACCACTTTTAATGATTTGGCCATCACTCAGGACATGAACGTGGTCAGGTACAATATAATCCAACAGTCTTTGATAATGCGTAATTACCAGGAAACCTCGGTCGGGAGACCTCATGGCATTCACACCTTCGGCAACAATTTTTAAAGCATCAATGTCCAAGCCGCTATCAGTTTCATCTAATACAGCATAACTTGGTTCAAGCATCATCATTTGAAGCACCTCATTTCTTTTCTTTTCGCCCCCAGAAAACCCCTCATTGACAGACCTACCTGTAAACTTTCTATCCATTCCAAGTTGATCCATCTTAGAGTAAATTTCTTTGTAAAAAGCAACAGCATCAATTTCTTCACCCTCAGGTAATCGAGCTTGCCTGGCTGCTCTGAGAAAATTTGCATTACTAACACCCGGAATTTCAGCGGGATATTGGAAGGCCAGAAATAATCCCTCTCTTGATCTCTCATCAATATCCATCTCTAACAAGCTTTTACCATCCAATAAAACATCACCATCAGTAACAATGTAATCTTCATGGCCTGCCATTACTTTAGCCAATGTGCTTTTACCAGAACCGTTGGGACCCATAATTGCGTGAACTTCCCCTTTGGGAACCTTAAGACTGAGACCTTTTAAAATTTCCGTTCCGTTAATACTGGCAGAAAGATTTATGATTTCTAAACTAGACATTATAATTTAAATAATTGATGAGTGATGAATATTAATTTTTCCGTCGCGCGCATTTTGGGCACTTTCCTCTGACCGCAACTTCGAACTTTTCTGCTTTCGCACCTTTTGGAATTATAACAGATTTTGATGCCTCAGCTCCTTCATTAAGTTCGATATCTAGAACTGATGAACATGATTCACAATGAAAGTGCGCATGAGGCTCAAGGTTGCCGCAATATCTTGATGGCTCCCTATCTAGATTGACTTGCTTTATTGCCCCTGCACTTACGAGCGTATCGAGGCAATTATAGACAGTGGCTAATGAAATGGAGTCCATACTATTTTTGACTCTCATGAAAACCTCTGCAGCAGTCGGATGATCTTGACTTTTCATCAACACATCAAATACCAAACGCCGTTGCGGGGTCATTCGATGACCTCCACCCAGATTAATGCTTTCAATATTTTTGAGAGGGTTCTTAGACATGCTCAGATGACAGGTACAATGTAGCTTATTTTTATCAAGAATTATTCTAAATAATAATCACATACTAATATTTACGCAGTAAATTCGACACTAGACCTAATTACCCTATAGTATGATTATGAAGTTAGGAATCGTTGGATGCGGTAAAATGGGATCCGCTCTTGTTAAAGGAGCGATCGAGAAAAATGCAATTGATGGCCAAAAAGTCATTGTGATTGATTTAATTCCCGAGTTAGCAGAAAAGCTTTCAGAAGATATCGGGGCCACGATTGCCAAATCTAATGATGAGTTAATCAATAATTCTGATGCCATCCTTTTGTGCGTTAAACCCCAAGACATGATTAGTCTCACCAATACATTTACCAAAGATAGGAATTCCAAACTGTTCATCTCGATTGCTGCAGGAGTAAAAATTAGTAGTCTTGAAGAATCTCTTAAAAAAGAGGACAGAGTTATTCGGGTAATGCCGAATACTCCAGCAATGATTGGTCATGGCGCTTCTGCTCAATCAAGAGGCAAAAATGCAACAGAATCAGATTCAAAATTTGTTAATAAAGTTCTCACTGCTGTGGGAGTTGCCATTGAAGTGCCTGAAAAACAACTTGATGCTGTCACTGGACTAAGTGGGAGTGGACCGGCCTATATTTATACAGTTATAGAAGCCTTAGCTGATGGCGGCGTTTTGGTAGGACTACCGAAAGATAAATCTCTCATGCTAGCCGCAAAAACTGTAATTGGTGCCGCGGAAATGGTTCTTAACTCAGGTGAACATCCCGCAAAATTACGTGATCAGGTTGCCAGCCCGGGAGGAACCACTATTGCGGGTTTAGCTGCACTCGAATCTGGAAAGTTAAGATCGACTCTGATTGAGGCGGTAAAAGTTGCCACAAAGCGATCAGAAGAACTTGGATCTTGAATTGTTTACCCCTCGGTAATTAGAGGGCTTGGAGAATTAGTATTCTCTAATTTAAAGCCATATAGATTTGCAGCATTTTTCCCCAAAAACAATTCTTTATCAAATTCATCGATAGAATCATCTTCTCTAATAAAATCGAGGCTCTGACGATAAGTAAAATCAACCATCGTTCTCGGCCAATCTGACCCCCACATAAGTTTACTGTAACCAACTTCACTAGCTGCTTTCTTTATGGTCTCAAGCGCTTGGGTAAAAGGATATCCTTCTGAACGATATAGCCAAATAATACCTCCACACTCCATGTAAACGTTCTCATGGTGACATAGATTGAGTTGCCCAGGCCAACCACCCCTGTTCGGCATTCCAAAATGTCCGATGGCAACTTTTAAATGAGGAAATTTTGAAAGAATTATTTCAAATTGAGGCACTTGAATTTCACCCTCAGAAAAATCAACAGCAAGAACATAACCCTCAGACTCCATTAATTCCCATAAAGGAAAAAAAACTTCGTCATTTAAATCAACTTTTCCTAAAAGGTGACCACCACACAGTTTTAGACCTCGAAAACCGCGTTCAAATAAATTTCTACTCTCAGACACAACCTCATCTCGGTTAAAAAAGTTTGGTAATGCATGAAAGAAAAAC
>MDTA01081246.1_pt1 | contig 15304 bp, 13 predicted proteins | sample 811151 | NCBI WGS metagenome assembly MDTA01 (sample SAMN05326648, study PRJNA326480) | marine metagenome | isolation source: seawater | place: Indian Ocean: South | collected 2010 | reverse complement strand
CAGTCAGCCGAGTTGGGAGGGGTTCACCGTCTCGGCCGACTGGGGACAGTCAGCGCTACCATGTCCAAAACACTAGAAACGCGATCAAGAGACACCCTATCAGCGCTTTCCGAGGCTTAGAAGATCGAGCATGTCGCTTTTCCATACCTCCCCGCTCCCATCTGGAGCTTGATAAGCAATGGGCCACAAGGAAACAGTCAGTATCCTCAAATTGGCGACAAAGAACCCCATCAAGGCCACCCAAATCCAACCCCAAGGATCGAAACGAGCCAAGCTCGATCCAAAAGCGATCGTCAAGAACAAGGTAACCAAGGGACCACCCAATATAATCAATCGCTGCCGGCTCACGGATTCTGACTGTCGATCGTAAGAGGTCGAACCGTAACGAAACCCTTTCAACCCCAGCTTAAGTGTTAGTCGCCCCATAGAGAGGCCAACGACTTCTCCTAACGTCCCCACTTTCACTATCACACTCTGGCGGGTCAAAATCAAAGCCATGATCGCATGCCCTAACCCGTGAGCTAAGACACCCAAATAAACGCCGTCCAACAGGGCTACAGCGAAAAGCAAGGCTTTGAATATAGCGTATTCCATCACGAACTATTTTCGCTTCTTGAGAGGAAACTGGCAACCAGAGAAACAAACGCTTCCCGAGCCTCGATATGCGGATTGTGTCCGCTTTCCTCAATCGTTTCTATGCGACAGTCACTGAAAATTCCCCGTATCTTTGGAATATCCTCGTCATTCGTATAGCTCGAGCGACCGCCGAGTATGAATAAGGTTGGACCGGCAAATCTGTCGCTATCAAGTAGAGGTGAAGATTCGATCTCCCGCTGATTCGCTTCCAAGGCCGGTAGATTAACCGACCATCGAAAGCCTTCGCCCTCTTCATCGCGACGAAGGTTGGTAAGCAGAAATTGGCGCTTTGCCCAATCAGGAATCTTCGACTCCAAGATTTCATCTGCCTCTTTCCGGGTTCTCAAGCTCGGCAAATCGAGATCTCGCATCGCTTCATAGTTGTTATCATGAGTATCTGGATACATTTTAGGCGCTATATCCACCACTACAAGCTTGTTTACTATCTCTGGGCATTGGCAGCTAATCTTCATCGCCAGTTTTCCTCCCATGGAATGGCCGAGCAAATGGCATCGCCCTATACCCTGAGACTCTATCAGACTGAGAACATCGGAAATCATGCCGTCGTATGAATGCGGCATCCGAAAAGGCGACATACCGTGATTTCGCAAATCGACACATAGCGCGTGAAACCCAGAACTCAGCTCCGTTCCCACGCTATGCCAATTTCGCGATGAGCCAAGCAACCCATGAAAAACCAGCAACGTAGGCTTCGAAGAATCGCCGTAGGCTCGGAAATGTAACTGCGACATCTTTAACTGAAGCAATTGGGTCAAACCATCGAGTCAAGATATACTGCGGGGGTAGATTGCGGGATCACATAGAATTTTTCTTGCTCAGCCAATTCCCACAAGCTTGCTTACCAAGCTCCTCCTTTAGAGCGGCGATCATGGCGAAAAAGAAGATAACCCCGATGATGCAGCAGTACTTCGATGTGAAGCGATCGCTTCCTTCGAATACGCTGCTGCTATTCCGGTTGGGCGACTTCTATGAAATGTTTCATGAAGACGCCGAGATCGGCGCCCAATTGCTAGGCATTACACTGACCAAGCGTAGCGACTATAAAATGGCAGGGATCCCCTTCCATGCAGCTGAGCAATATATTGGCAAGGCTCTGCAAGCAGGCAAGAAGGTCGCCATATGCGATCAAGTGGAAACTCCAAAGCCCGGGAAACTGGTTAAGCGATCGCTCACTCGAATTCTCACGCCCGGTACCACGATCGAGGATAATCAACTCGAATCCAGCAGGAACCACTATTTAGCCGCAATCGAGTTCGAGGGAAAGGAAGCAGAACTCGCCTGGCTAGATCTCTCGACTGGAGAATTTCAAATCGCTAGCAGTCAATCGATTGACGACCTCATGCCAGTCCTAACATCGATCGATCCTGCAGAGGTTCTCATATTGGAAGGAGAAGAAAATCGCTGGAGAGCTATGGCCCAAGATGGGACGAGTCACGATGAACTCATCCATTTCCTGGCGACTCGAGCGATTACCGAAATCCCTGGTTTTCAATTCGACGCCGACTCCGGCGCCCAGGCAGTCATGGATACGCTCGGAGTGATCAATCTAGAAGGATTTGGAATCGAAAAAAGCCATTCCGCCTTGGGCTGCGCCGGCGCGGTTCTTCACTACGTCACTGAAAACCTTCGATCTAAACCGGAGAATGTGTCGTCGATTAAAGAATACAGCAGCGACACCGCCTTGCTCCTTGACCCGGCAACTCTTCGAAATCTGGAAATATTCCGTTCGACCCGCGGGACTCGCGAAGGCAGCCTCCTCCATTCGATTAGCAGAGTAAAAACAGCTTCTGGAGCCCGTCTTCTTGAGCAATGGCTTATCGCGCCGGAACGTTCAATCGACGAACTTCAGCGTCGGCAAGATTGCATAGAAAGATTTGCCGCCTCACCTGTTGCCTCTAGCGAAATCCAGGATCTTCTGAAATCCGTACGCGACATCAAACGCATTCTAGGCCGTATTCAAAATCGTATTCGCAATCCAAGAGAATTGGGAGGCATTCGTGAAACGCTCAAGCAACTACCCGCAATCATCGAGGCCCTTAGAGGCGTTTCTAGCACCTCAGTTGACACCATCACGCGAGGAATCGACCCATTGCCTCACTTGACTGAGCTGCTGAACCGAGCTTTAAAAGAGGAATTGCCCAACAATTTGAGCGATGGCGGATACATTGCCCTAGGGTACGACGAAGCGCTCGATGAAATGCTCTCTCTCACAACTGACAACAAGTTGTGGCTCTCTAACCTCGAGGCCGACGAACGGGACCGTACGGGCATCAAGAATCTCAAGGTCAAATTCAACAATGCCTTCGGCTATTTTATCGAGGTTACTAAGGCGAATTTGAATCTTGTACCCGACAACTACATACGCAAGCAGACGATGGTCAACGGGGAACGATTCGTAACCGAGAGCCTAAAGAAAAAAGAAAAAGAGATATTCCACGCTGAGGAAAATAGTAAGCGGCGAGAGGAAGAACTCTTCACCGGTCTGGTTGAGGCTACCCTAGAGGATTCCAAATCTCTCAACAAAACCGCAGCTGCGCTCGCGGAATTGGATGTATTGCTTGGCTGGACGGAACTTGCTAGGGAATGGGACTATTGCAAACCTCAACTGGATGAATCCGAGTCGCTGGAAATCGATCAAGGAAGACACCCGGTTGTCGAGCAAATGCTGCAACAGGAAGCCGTGGGCCTATCCAGCGACCAATCTTTCGTACCCAACGATTCCCAGCTAAACGCATCGACAAGTCAGATACATCTTATCACCGGCCCTAACATGGCCGGGAAGAGCACTTATATTCGCCAGGTCGCCCTTATCACTCTCATGGCCCAAATCGGATGCTGGGTTCCCGCGAAATCCGCCCGAATCCCTTTAGTTGATCGCATCTTTTCGAGAGTCGGAGCAAGCGACGATCTCGCTCGCGGCAACTCTACATTCATGGTGGAGATGAATGAGACCGCGAACATCCTCAATAATGCGACTGCAAACAGCCTAATCATATTGGATGAGATCGGGCGTGGCACCAGCACCTACGACGGATTGAGCATAGCGTGGTCTGTGGTGGAGTACCTTCATCGTGATGAGGAGTCCGGTCCGAAAACGCTCTTCGCCACCCACTATCAGGAGCTCACTGAGCTAGAAAAGCATCTCGATCGACTAGAAAATTTTTCCGTGGCCGTCAAAGAGTGGAACGACGACATCGTCTTTGTGAGAAGCGTGGTCCAAGGAGCAGCTGATCGTAGCTATGGTATACAAGTCGCTAGGCTGGCTGGATTGCCCTCGCCCGTGATCGATCGAGCCCAAGAGATTCTCAATAAACTCGAATCGGATGATGCGACGGTAACCGTTAGCGCTCCTGGCCCAAAATCCAAGCCGCGCAAAAAGATTCGCATTGAGACTGACGACAAGCAGCTGGACTTGTTCGGCTAGCCAATCTCAATCTCTACCCAGAATAAAGTTTATTCACAACTAATTGTAGAATAATAACTTATGGGAAATTGAGCTATACTACCTAAGACGATATCCGCGAATTCGTTCGGCTATCCCTGATATCATTGGAGATCTCAACTCAGTCTCCAATAAAGTAGATTATCTACACAATAACGAAATGAATCTACTTCAGAAATTGAAATCTATTGAATCGCAAAGGGACCGCCTCACTAGGCATCCTAAGTCTAGCGAGGCAACAAACTGGGAGGATCCGACTGTAGGCAAAGCGACTATGAGGCGTCGCCTGAAGCTAGAACCCAAAGCTTCCACAGAAGAACAACCACTCAAACGAGGTCGACTGGAAATCGGAACGATCAATCAGCATGGCAGTCACGACTCGCTGATACAACGCTCAATGACCAATCAGTTGAGTCGCTTCGAGAAGATTCTAGATACGCGCATTCGAGAGATTCGCGAAGAGATCGTTTCGGGTCACTAAATTCTGACGCTAGCCTAACCCGCCTGTTGCTTTTCCCAAAGATCCAAGCCTGGTTGGTTTGGATGTCACCCTTCCCATTTAAAGACAATGGTCGAACAGGGAGGAAGGGTGAATTCGGCCGACTGGTCCAGGTCGTCGAAAGCTAGAGTTTCCGAATGGATCCCAGATCCATTTCCCAGGTCGCTCCCTCCGTAGAATTGGGAATTCGTATTTAAAACCTCCCTCCAATACCCTTCTCTGGGCAAACCGATGCGATAATTTCCTCTTTCAACTGGAGTAAAATGACCGACAACCATAACTATGTTGTGACCATCAGGAGCTGTTCGCGAATAGCTAATGACTCCCGCTTCGGTGTCCCAACAAGCGATCCAACGGAAACTGTCTTCCATGAAATCGGTCTCCGCCAGAGCAGGTTCCGTCCGGTAAAGCCGATTTAGATCCTTAATCAAGGCCGCGATTCCCGAGTGGTCCTTGTGTCTATTAAGGTGCCACTGGAGGCTGGTCGCGTAATTCCATTCTTCGGACTGTCCGAATTCCCCACCCATGAACAAAAGCTTTTTTCCGGGATAAGCCCACATATGGCCATACAACGCCCGTAGCGTCTGAGATTTTTCGGATATTGAACGCGCGCCCATCTTCATGAGCATCGAACCTTTACCGTGGGTCACCTCGTCATGGGAAAACACGGTGATGAAGTTTTCCGCATATTGATACAGCGTGCCAAAGGTGAGATCGCCTTGATGATACTTCCGATGAATCGGGTCTTTCTCGAAGTAACGCAAATTATCATGCATCCAACCCATGTTCCACTTTAAGTCGAAACCTAGCCCTCCTTCCTCAGGAGATTTGGTAACGCCAGGGAAAGAGGTAGACTCCTCGGCGATCATGAGTGTGCCAGGATGCAGTTCGTGTACCAGCTGATTGGTTTCTTTGATAAACGCTATGGCCTCCAGGTTTTCATTCCCGCCATATTGGTTGGGAATCCACTCCCCCTCTTCCCGCGAGTAATCCAAATAGAGCATCGATGAGACCGCATCAACGCGAAGGCCATCGATATGGAAATACTCGATCCAAGCCAACGCATTGGAAATCAAGAAGCACTTAACTTCGTGTCGTCCGTAGTTGAAAATCAATGTTCCCCAATCCTGATGAGCTCCTAATCGCGGATCTTCATGCTCGTACAAATGCGTGCCATCAAACCCTGGTAGAGCGAAGGCGTCCCGGGGAAAGTGAGCGGGCACCCAATCGACAATCACTCCGATCCCTTGCTGGTGCAGGTAGTCGATAAAGGCTTTGAAGTCATCCGGCGCCCCGAATCGCTGAGTCGGGGCAAAGTAACCAGTAACTTGATACCCCCAACTCCCATCAAACGGATGCTCGGCCACCGGCATCAACTCGATGTGCGTGAAGCCATGATCCAATGCGTATTCCGCTAGCTCTTTCGCTAACTCCGAATACGTCAATGGACGGTGATCCTCTTCCCAACGCCGTTTCCAGGATCCCAGATGCACTTCGTATACGGACATCGGCTTGTCCAGCGATTGCCGCTCCGTTTTCTCGTCCATCCATTGCCGATCACCCCATTCGTAGCCATTGTGGTCGTACACTATGGTGGCATTGTTGGGCGGCGCCTCGAAGTATGATCCATAGGGGTCCGTTTTCAAGAACGGCAATCCTCCCTCTCCCACGATCTCGTATTTGTACATCTCGCCATCTCGAAGGCCAGGAATGAACAACTCCCAAACACCGCTGGGGCCCAAAGTACGCATCGGGTGATAGCGGCCATCCCAGCGATTGAAGCCTCCTACCACGGAAACCCGTTTCGCGTTCGGCGCCCAAACCGCGAAGCTCACGCCCGGCACGCCATCGACGACACGAATTCTCGAGCCCAGTTTTTCGAAAATACGCCGTTCTGTTCCTTCGTTGAATAGGTACAGATCCGACTCGCCCATGGTTGGCAGAAATGAGTAAGGATCGTAATACTGCCTAATCTCCAACTCTGGAGTTTCTATGCGAAATCGGTATTTAAAGACCTCATCTCGATCTTTTATAAAACCTTCGAAAAACCCGTCTTCAGTATGACGTTCGAGCGGATAGCGTTGGCCGTCCGGATCGTCTACATCGACAACCTCGCAGTGAGTAGCTTCGCTCAAGAAAGCCCGTGCCACTATACCCGAACGCCCATCGACTACTTCTGGATGAAGCCCTAGCAGGGCGTGGGGAGCGCTACAGGTCGCGTTTCGGATAGATTCCAATTCTTTCTTCTCAATAATCATACACGTAGACTCGCTTCCTAAAAACGAGAGTCGCATGGATGCCACCGTCCAACGACAGAAGCTTAAACATCATAGGGCCTATCCATTATCAAAACATTTCTGCCCCCTGGCTAATGAGCGGCATCAACGCCTCCACAGGATCAGCCTTGCCAGTCGTAATATGCCCCACTAGAGCTTCGGAACTACTATGCCTGGGTCTCTTTCTAGCCGCTTCCACCGCCTATGCGGGATTTCATCCGCCTTGCTGTTCCTGGCCCCTCTCGTCCTCTCCCAAGATGAGGAATTCGAAGCAACCCTCAGCACTCCGGTCGTGATCGATACCAATACCGGCGATCTTGTAGCCACTGAGAATGCCCAATTGACCTATGGCGACTGGCTTGTCTCGGCGGACGAAATCCGTCTAAATAGGCAAACGAATCGGGCTATCGCGACTGGGAACGTTGTTTTCACGCGAGGCGATATTAGATTGGTGGCAGACCTCCTTGATTATCAAGTCGACGAACAACGCGCCCGAATCGAAAATTTTCGGGTGGGCAACGGGAAGTACTTCGTCTCGGGAGCCCTTCTGGAGGGAAACCCGGACAATTTTCGGTTTACCGACATCGATTTCCACCCAGGCGAGCCCGGAACCTATCTATTCAAAGCCCGAGCCGATGAACTCGCGCTGATTGATCAAAATGAAATTCAAGGAGAACGCCTGTCTTTCAAACTCGGTGTGGTCCCATTTTTCATTATCCCAAGCATTTCGCAGCCGATCGATGCGGAGAGAAATATTTTCAAGGCCAACCTGGATTACTCTGGCCACATTGGAGGGACGATAGGAAGCGAAGCCCGAGTCCCCCTCAACTCCAATTTCCTGGCTGGAGCGAACCTAGTCCTCACTACGAAACGCGGGGTCCTGGCGGGACCCGCCTTCGAGTACGATTTTGGCGATGAGGAAAACCCGACATTCGGGTCGTTCACTTCGGGTTACATCGACGATGCCGCTTCAGAGATCAGACCAGACCTGCTCACGGGGAACCCTATCGATGACGAGCGATTCTTCGCCGAGTGGCAACACCGCCAAAACTGGGGGGAAAACGGAGCGCTAACCGCTTACGGAAGATGGTGGTCCGACCCGGAGATCACCCGGGAGTTTTACGAGGACTCCTTCGATACGATGCAGGACCCAGACACGTATCTAGAGGCGAATTACAGTTCGAACAATTGGCAGGCAACAGTTTTTAGCCGCATCAGCCCTAACGACTTTCAATCCTTCACTGAAAGGCTTCCCGAAGTTCGATTCGACCTTTTCCCCAGCCCCCTAGCCAAAGGATTGACCCACAGCGGTAGCCTATCGTTCGCTAAATTGAAAAACCAAATAGCGCTTGATCAGCCCATCGAAAACGAGGCCGACCGGGCCGATGCGTACTACGGAATTAGATACACGCGAACACTCAAACCGGGTATCACTCTGACTACCAAGGCAGGCGTAAAGGCGATACACTACTTCGACAACATGGTTAAATCTGAAGCCAGTAGCTTTAATCCAGACGCCCCATTTCGCCACGCCCCGCTTTCGTTGTTCGATGACTATAACCACGTGTTTCCTCGGCCATCTATCAAAGAAGGTACGCGAGGATACGGTGATTTAGGAGTGGATCTCAAGTTCACCGCATACGCTCAATCCGATTACAAAAACGAAATCTGGAATATCGACGGCTTGCGTCACATTTTTGAACCCGTGGTTTCCTACCGGTACGTACCGGATCTCGACAGCGCCAACACGAGTGCCACACACGACATCCCTGCATTCTCCAACTATCTCACTCCAATAGACATAGAGAATCGAAGAGACATAGACAGAATTGGAGAGCACCACATAACACGGCTTCAGTTCCGCAACCGTATCCAAACTCGTGATAAGAAATATGGATCACGCGACCTGGCCCGGTTAGATTTCTCTATCGATTATCTCGTGGATGATTACGACTCGGGTGTCGACTTTTCGGATTTCCTTTCCGACCTGGAAATCACCCCGACAAGATGGCTAGAGATCGATATTTTCTCTCGCTGGGACGTTGAAAACAGCGTAACCCGAGAACTGAATGCAAGCTATGCAATCACGGATCCTGGATACTGGAAATTCGGCATCGGCAACCACTTCTTGAAAAGCCACTTGGAGCAGTATTTCATATTCGGGGAGTACAATCTCAACGAAAACCATAAAATCTATGCCGTCGCTAAATTCGACCAACAGTCGGACACTTTTTACGAACAGCGTATCGGCTTTATGCAACGGGCCCTGGAGAAATACGGAATCAAATACGAATTAAGAATTTTCGAGGGCAATCGTCGCGAAAGCGATTTCGGAATTCGCATCGGGATCGATCTCTTCGACGAGTAGCCGCAATTTCGTCTGCCTCGCCCACCGGCAATGAAGACTGAGCAATCGGGAAAAGACTGCCTTTCCAATTCCCGATTGTCGAATCAACGGCGTATCATTTTTGAGATAGTCGCCAACGTTGAAAGAATCACAGAGCCCAAGGTAAATTTTTCGAAAGCGCTGAATCGCCTATTTCGACAACGCCCAAATTTCGGATCAAGAGACCGACGCTTGTATCGAGAAGTCGTGTACACCTATCTCCGTTTCAAACCTTGGCTTGATCCAATCAAGGGAGACCATGTCCGTTTCACAGACCACCTCATTTTCCTAGCGAACCCCACAAAAGAAGTCACGCCTCTCTATTCGACCTTAGACTCCAAGCTGGCTCGAGCTACGGAATCGTCCGATCGCTTTCAGTATCTAGGTAAACAGCCAAGGGACTTCGCCGCATTGATCCCCGATTGGATGCATGCCCGCTTTTCGCGTAATTCTAAAACAATTGATTGGCAACGGTTCTTCAGTCGACCGCCTATTTGGCTTCGGTGCAGCGGTATCGATCCAAATAATGCAGTTAGGCAACTGAAAGAAGCGTTTCCCGATCAATCAGAGAGTATCGAATTAATCGCTGATCCAGCGGGAATGCTCCGCTGCCCGCCCGAGTTCCCCGTAAAACAAACCGTCTTGTTCGAAAAGGGCCTCGTAGAAATTCAGGATATCAGCTCTCAAATTCTTCTCCACTTTCTAAATACTCCTATTCGTGGGCGCTGGTTTGACGCTTGCGCGGGTGCCGGAGGTAAAACGCTGCAACTGAGTCAACTTCTTGGAGAATCAGGTAGGGTAGTTGCCTACGATGCCCGACCGGATGCTCTTGAAGAACTCAAAAAGCGAGCCCAAAGAGGTCATTGTCGGAATATCTCGATCGTTTCTCGTCCACCGAAAACCAGATACTTCGATGGCGTTCTTGTCGACGCGCCCTGCTCGGGCTCAGGGACCTGGCGGCGACACCCCTACCTGATGCGACAGACAACCGAAGAAATGGAAACCGATTTTGCCGCTAGACAACTACAGCTGCTTGACCAATACGGAAAGCTCGTAGCGACTGGAGGCTTTCTCGTTTACTGTACTTGCTCATTGAGCAAATCGGAAAATGAGGATGTGAGCCAAAGGTTTTTGAGTCACCGATCTGATTTCGAGCATTTTCCGTTAGCTGAAAAATTTGGCCCGCGAGAATACTCCATTGGAATCACAGTCTATCCTCAGGATTTCGATGGCGATGGGTTGTACGTCGCGAGCTTCCAGCGCAAAAGGTGAGACTCTGATCTGGACGCGAATTATTCACAATTGGCTATTTGTCATTGCCGCCCGTGAATTGCTCAGCGACTTTTGGACGTGGTCGCTGAAATTGATCCTAGAATAAAGCTGTCCGTTTTTGAAGGACCCCTCGATCTTCTGCTTTTTCTCATTCGAAAGCACGAGATCGACATCTACGATATCCCGATCGGCCTAGTTCTCGATCAGTACTTGGATGCCCTTAGCGAGATGCAGGAGATCAATCTGGAGATCGCAGGCGATTTTTTCGTCATGGCAGCCACATTGATGGAAATCAAAAGCCGTCTGCTACTGCCTAAACAGCAGCGGACCGCTTCTGAGGATGACGATAACGAGGACCTCGATCCTCGCTGGGAATTGGTACATCAACTTCTAGAGTACAAGAAATTCAAGGAGGCCGCTGAATCGCTCGATGAGCTCTCTGACCATGCATCGCTACAACTTCCCAGAGACTACAATTCGGTCAATCGAGCAGAAGGCCCACTACGCCCACTAAAGCCCGAGGACCGGATATCGGTATGGAATTCCTACAACATCGTGCTGAGACGGCTTTCTGAAAAGCTCATCTTGGGAGAAATACAAGACGACGCCGTTACCGTCGTCGACCAGATGGAAGTGTTGATTGAGAAGGTTAACTCAGAGCCAAGATTCGAGTTTTCCAGCCTTTTTCCGGGGAAATGCAGCTTAAAACTGCTAGTTGTTACCTTTATCGCTATTCTAGAACTCGTTCGTCTTAAACGGCTTACGATCAAACAAAACCACTCGTTCTCCGATTTCGTGATTGATCGGGTCGACGAGGAACCCCACACCAGCGAGCGACCCGACGACTCTGAAAACGAGCTTGAAACCGCGCCGCTTTAACCCACGGTGGGAGCTGTGCCAAAAAAAGAAACAGAGCAACCGCATCTGCTCGGCGTGGGTCTAGATAACGACGACGGGCATAAGCGGATTACACAAGCGGAAGAATTCTCAATCGTCGGCGGTTCCGAGAACACTCACGAGAGAATGACCGAGACTGTCATCAAAACGTTCGAAGACATGAAGAGCGATGGCAAGACGCTATCCAACATCGAGCCAGAGCGACTATCGGATCTTCTTCAGAAGAATTGCCCCGCTTGAGCCGATATCTAGCGATCGAGAATTTTGTTTCGAAGCCACTTAAATGTCTCATCCTAGGCAATCCCCAGATTCGAACTCTAGAAAGCTCGCTCTTAAAACCGAGGAAAGCGAAGAGACACTTGTCATAGAATCCGGTGAAAGCGAAGACGAACGCGTATTATCCAGCAATGCCGATGGCAGTTCGTTGACATTGCTTGAGGAATACTCCATCCGAAAAAACAGCAACAAGAAGTGGCAATTGATGATGGCCTTTGCCAGCGCAGCCATTTCTCTATCGTTCGCGTTTAGAATCTACAAAACGCTATAATCAAATGGCAGAAATAACCACACTCAACGAACAAAACTTTAATGACACTATCAGCTCGGCAGATGTGCCTGTGCTCGTAGATTTCTGGGCACCTTGGTGTGGCCCGTGTAAAGCCATCGCTCCTATTCTCGAAGAGCTAGCGGGCGAACTTGATGGCAAAGTCCAAATTTCTAAAGTCAACGTGGATGAAAACGGGACAGTCGCGGCTGAATACAATATCCGGGCTATTCCAACGCTCCTTCTATTTAAAGGGGGCGAGCTCGCCGACCAATTCGTCGGCATGGTCGGCAAAGACGATCTGAAAACCAAGCTGCAGGCTCACACTTGATTCGATTCCGCAATTGCCGAATCCGATTAGTATTTCAAAGGCCTTCCCTAATTCGTGGAGGGCCTTTTTCTTTGCCGAGCAAATTGTTAAGGTAGCGGGTGATCTCCGAGCACCCATTTTCCATCTACGTGGTAGCTCGGAAATCGACCGCTACCATTTAACGCCCAACTAAGACAAAGCGATCCCCAATGCCAGCAAGGCGCTGAACATGAGCAGCAGTCGAGCCGAACTGGCCAAGTGCTCGTTCAGGGCTGCTCCTTCTAGAGATCGCAACTCGACGATAAGCCGGGCTCCAATGGGAATTGTGATTAGGGCAATCAAGGGCCAAAAAGAGCGATTGATTCCCACGTAGGCGCTCAAGCACAAATAAGCCAAAGCCAACTGCCAACCATATTGTTGACGGGCAAATCGACGGCCGAAACGCGCGACAAGGGTGCGCTTGCCAGCTGCCTCATCCGTTTCCTTGTCGCGGTAATTATTTACAACCAGTATATTGTTGGCCATCAACCCCAGGGGCAATCCCAAGAGAAACGTAGCAAAGGATAGCTGGCCCGCTATCACGTAGAAGGTACCCATCGTGGCTACCAATCCGAAAAACACGATCACGAAAACGTCTCCAAGACCGTGATACGCAAGCGGGTAAGGCCCACCTGTGTACGCATATCCAAAGACAATCGCCGCGATTCCGACCACCAGCATTTCGCTTCCCCGGTAGGCAACCATCGACAACCCGATCAGAAAGGCGGCGACAAATATGCCGATAGCCGCCCGAAGCATCGCGGTAGGCGAAATGCGCCCACTAGCAACCAGACGCTCCGGACCGACTCGGTCAACCGTATCCGCGCCACGGATATGATCAAAATAGTCATTGGCCATATTGGTCGCTATTTGGACGAGAAGAGCAAACGCTAGGCAAATAGCCAGCGGCCACCAATCGAACATGCCCACGCGCGTCGCTTCGGCTGCCCCAACGATTGCTGGGGCCACGGCAGCGGGCAAGGTTTTCAGCCGAGCGGCGGCTATCCAATCAGCGGCGACGGTCATTTATAAGGCGGAGAAGCCAACTGATCTGCTCGAAATAGCAAATCCTATTTTGGGTCGAAACCGATGAAAAAGGCAGGAGCCCGTCACCGCCATCACTGGATCCGTCTCGCTTCCAGATAGTAGCGTTTTTCATCCGCTTCACCCATGGAGAACGTCTTTCTGGGCAGCGCCCCATCAAGAACAACCGTTTTGAATAGATCGCTCTTTCCTATCCCTGGAAGAATGAAACCAAAGTTTCCAACTTTCGATCCGAGATCTTCAACTACGTCTTCCCCGTGGATATAGTCCAATTCGCTGTCCTTGCCATCCAGGTATTCGTCCAAAAATGCCTGCAGATTTCCCACCTCCAAGTTGCGCTTGGGGTTGCTCAATCGAATCAATCCATACTCGCCTGGGGCGACCCACAAGACCCGATGCTCACTGGAATTCGGTTCAAGATCCGCCAATCGCCTCTTCGCCGACTCTAGACTGTCAAATAGCTCCAAAGCGACCGCTGATCCATCATCGGCGAAAAACTGTTTCAGCTCGACCAGCAATTCGTCTCCATCCACACCGAACGCCACACGATGAATAGGTTCGAACTCGAGACCTTCATCATGGACATTCATCAGTTCTACGAGAGCGAAACGCGCAGGATGGTCCATTACAGATTCCGGTAAATCCCCTTCTGCTTTCAAATTTTCCCAAATGCTCTTCGCCGTCGCCAACGAATGATTACCATCGCCCATAGCGTACAGCAGAACCCCTTTTCCAGATACACCGTATTTCTCGTCGAACGTAGATTGGTCGCTTAATGCTTCGAGCGATTGAAAGACCGAAGCGATGTCCTCTAGGGCATCGACTCGCCAACCCTTGAGGTGTCCGCCACCCGCGTTCAGCTCGAAATCGTAGACGGACTCCAAGTTCTTTTCAAAAATCGGCTCGATAACGGTACGATCAGGATCGTCAATCAGCACCATTATGTGTGGAAGTTCGATCTTCGCGTTCTTCCTGATTTCGATGCGTGGCGGCAAGCGATCTTCGATCGTTCCTTCCGTCCCTCGGATTAAGCTCTGCGAACCGGGCTTGTAGTCATACTTTTCGAGGTCCAGGGCAACGATCAGACCCCTCCTAGAGGCCGCATGGCTTGTTTTCCGATCAAGCAGGATGAAACCTGGCTCTAGCTCCTCGAGAATTCCCTTCTCGAGATAGGCTTCCATCGTTGCGTTGATGCGACTCACCCGCTCGGCGCTATTGGCTTCCCCAAGAAAGACCTCGGGAAAAACCATATTCAAAGTCGACGGATCGTCACCGATATCATCGGCAAGCTTCTTCCAGTACTCTGGCTGGGATGTGAACTGGTCGCAGGCTACCACCGACCAATTAGTTAGATCTACACCATCTTTCGGCAGTAGAATTTTGGGAGCTTCGATTCCAAGGTCGCTGTTTCTCATGGCAAAGCAATACCGGGGACGTTCAGAGATACCTGCATCCCAGTCAGGGTAGGATTCATAGAGCTATCCAATTTGGCGATCGAAGAACACTGGACAATTCCCTGTTTTTCGATCGATTGAAACTCATCGTAGAGTTCCGGATTCCTACCGTCTGCGACGACGGAATTTGTTTTGGAACTTCTCGACTCGCCCAGCGGTGTCGACGAAACGCTTTTCTCCCGTGTACACCGGATGCGAATCCATCGTGATGTCTCGAACGACTTTCACGTATTCGACTCCATCAATGGTTTCCGTCTGGCCAGTCTTGATGGTCGACATGGTGAGAAATTTTTTTCCCGTCGAAACGTCTACAAACGCAGTCGGGTGATATTCCGGATGAATGCCTTGCTTCACGGTCTTTAAAAAATGGGTTGCTAGCCTTGTCTGGCTTTGAATCGCGGGTTGGTTTTGCAAATCACGTAGAGACGACCCCGACGACGTACCACTTGGCAGTTCGGATGACGCGTCTTCGCGGACTTCAGTG
>MDTA01040516.1_pt1 | contig 15308 bp, 24 predicted proteins | sample 811151 | NCBI WGS metagenome assembly MDTA01 (sample SAMN05326648, study PRJNA326480) | marine metagenome | isolation source: seawater | place: Indian Ocean: South | collected 2010 | reverse complement strand
TCCTTGAAACTCAGACACCCTTCCACGTCAATGACTTTTTCTTCGCTGAAATTTATCACCTGTGGATTCCAAATTATAGCATGTTTTTGAAATGTGTCAAATGACTCATGCCCTATCGCAAAAAATCTTTTGGTAATGCCTACCTGATTCGCCGCAAGGCCCATGCCATCATTTTCTTTCATTACTTTGATGTAATCATTTTCAAATTTCTCCAAGTCGGTGTATCCTTCTATTGAATCATCCTTATTCCATTCCGTGCTTTTTGTCATTAAAGTTTCATGAGGATATTGGAATATTTGTATCATGCTTGTTCTCTTTGTTTCAAGTCTAATAAATTTTGTTTTTTCCACTCGTCAGTTGTATCACGGTTACCCCATTTTTCAACTTCATCAGCAGTTCTGCAACAACCAAGACAGTATCCACTTTCTTGATCAAATATACAAATTTTCATGCACGGACTTGGAATCATAAATCTTTTATCTTTTTTAAATCTCCTGCTGACAGTTGTGGTATTAGAACCATTATTCTTACAAACAAATTGCCTCTAATATTTAATGTTTTGTGGACTGGCATACCTTGTCCTTTGCAGTTGATCAAAGTGCCGTGTTGCGTTCCTGGCGGGACCTTTATGTTAATTATAGTATCCGTTAAAGTTTTCAATTGAATTATTTTTCCTCGAATGGCTTCAAAACAACTTATAGTTTTATCAGTATAAAGATCATTTCCTTTTCTGGTATAACCATCTGAATCTAGCACAGTCATTTGCACTAACAAATCACCTCTAGGAATATTTTTTATTGAGTCATCACCCATACCTTTAAACTTAAATGTCACTCCGTTTTGCACACCGGCGGGAATCTTAACAGTTGCAAACTCTTCTCTACCTGACGGTAGTTTGTATGATATAGTTTTTTCGTTATGATTCATTGCTTCTTTTATGTTTATTGCCATTCGAACATTTATACTTCTGTTTGCATTTGCCCTAGATCTAAAACTTCTACTCCTAAAGTTTGTTCCTGGTTCTCTCTGTTGGAATGAAAATCCAGAAAAGAAATTATCGAATATGTCTTCATTGAAAAATGGATGATCTCCTCTAAAATTAAATCCTTGTCCTTGACCACCGCCCCCATATTTTCTTGCGGTATCATAGTCATGTCTTTTCTGGCTGTCTTTCAAAGTGTCATAGGCTTCGTTTGCTTCTTTAAACTTGCGATCGTCGCCCCCGCGATCTGGATGCTCTTTTTTTGCTATATTCTTAAATGCTTTTTTAATCTGTTCGTTAGAGGCATCTTCAGATACACCTAGGACGTTGTAATAATCTTTCATGTATTATTATTGTATAACAGATTTTTGTATTGTCAATACTTGGTAATTATTTTTTGATGTCTGTCTTTTTACCGTTTACGTAAAGACCAAACCAAGCCGCACCAGCACCAACAACCACTGACACAAAACCTGCCTGTGCGTTGTTTGGATTCTCCAATGCCATGAACCATGTCATTGTCTGGTAGAATGCTATTCCGTAGAGCACCATCATAAGTCTTGGCACTGTTCTCCAGTTTGAAAGGAATTGTGGTAATTCATCTCTGAGGAACACCCAGATTATCTTGATAAGTTCCCAACCATCCTTGGCACCTTTTTTCACTATGCTATCTTTTTTTGTAATCAGTTTATCTTCTTTTAATTCAACCATTATTTTATCTCCGGTATTTTGCTGTCTCTTTTTCTATGACCATTCCAGGCGACAAAGCCGCCAAGTCTTAAAGACCAATATGCAAGGTAGTTCATTGAATAGAAACCGTTTACAACAATGTTTATGTCTCTGAAAATCTCATCTGCTCTTTTTTGAGACAATTCGCCCATTGTTTTTTTCTTATTCACTTCTAGTAAGGTTTTGTATTTGTATGCGTAATCATGCACCAAACCACCAATCAGTAATACACCAACCGGGGAAAAGAATGTTCTTAAGAATTTAGGAATACTAGCACCATCGAATTGGAATCCTTCCGGTATTACATATTCTACACCATCTATGTTGTACTTCCAATCTTTTTTCACTGTCCAGTTTCTTGTTGACAGCAACCACATCACTATGCCTTTCCAAAATCCTTTGCCTTTTGTTTTAATAGCGACAGGCTGTAGTTCAGGGAAACTTTGAAAATTGAATTTTAGATTTGGCTTTTTCCTTTTATCAGTGAAGTTTATAATTGCACCAATTATAACAACAGCAATTAGAATTGTCCATTGCCAAAATTTCATTGCAAGTGTAAAAATTAATTCCATATTTTAACTCCTATTTATTATTCCAATATTATTGCTTTAATTGATTTTTCGCCCATGTATATCTCAATTTGGCCTTTGCCTTTCCAACATTGATACTTAACACTTGGACTGTAATCTCTTTCTGCTGTTCTCTTGCCACGTAGGCATTTTGCCATGCTATCCTGTATACGATGTTCTTTTATCTCACCATTTACAAACATCAATAAGGCTACTACTGTCTCTATCATTTGTCACCATTCTTATACACAATCTCTCTATCGGCATCTTTCAACTTCTCGATAGACTCCTGTGCTTTTTCCATTTGTTCTTTTAAAAACTCGATATTAACTTTATTATTTGCCATGTCATCTAAGTGCTTTTGCATTCTTTCAACAGACTTATATAAATCTTCAATAAGCATGAATTGTTCTATGTCTTGTGAACTTTGTCCTAACTCGCCTCTTGGATACCTGATTCTGAAGTCAGTGTTCTTAGTAACTTCGTTGTGTAGTCTTTCGTCCTCGGCAGTCATATCTTTCTCAAGTAATACCGATTGTGTTTCTAATTTGTTAAGTCTTTCTACAACACCAAAGTATGCCCATACGCCAACTGCCACTGCTCCTATAATGGATATAAGATTCCGCATTGGCATCGATATAGATGTTGAATCACTTATTTTCATAATAGTAGTATTTATTGATTGTTACCAGAGTCTTCGTAGTACTTTTTATATTCTTCAAGAAGATTATTTGTTTCCTGCAGTTTTTGCCTAATCTGAGCGAAATTTTTAGCAAGAAGTTGATAGTCCTTGTCCGTTATTCCAAATAAAACTGGATCTATGCCTGCGGCTTCTAATTTTGCAAAAACTTCATCTGCATTTTCGCTTGTGATTATAATCCACTTGATCTCTTCGAGTTGCAACGGAGTAGGCATTTCATGATTTAATTTTTCTCTCGGCTTCTCAACTGAAAATATTTTAATTTTTTTCTCACCACCTATACTGCAACCAGTCAGGGCAAGTATGATCAATACCAGTAATACGCCTTTGAAAAAAGATATCCAATATATTCCGTAATGAGACATCTTCATTATTTGTCTCCATTTCTCACACCAATTTTTATGCCACTGTATAATTTTATTCATAGTGTACGTAACTCGGATTTGCCAAACTTGGACACTCCGGGTTTATCTGGGATTTCCTTGTTGCTTTCAATTCTTCTTCTGTGTGTTCGGCACCCGATGCCAACTCAACACATCTCTTGGCATTTTCTGAACCTTTGTTGATAATTCTTTCTATTGCTTCTGTTCTTTCAATAGCAAGTTTGCCAATGTCTCTTTTCTTTTTGTTAAATCTTTTATCTAACTCGTCTAGATCCTGTTTAAATGTTTGTATCAACACATTCAATTTTTTGTTGCTTTCCATTATCGCATCAAAGTCTGCTTTTTGTTGTTCTAAAACTTTGTTCTGTTCTTCTATACCCTTTTCTAATTGTATTTGATTTGCTTTAAGTGTGGCGTTGTCTGCTCTTAATTTCATCACATACATACCCGCACCGGCTATACCTGTGATAAGCAGTATGGTTATTATCATTCGAATTGAACTAAACATTATGTACGTATTTATTGATTGATCTCAGTATGGCCATAATGTATGACCTTAATATTTGGATTGTCTGGTACGTAAGTTCTCCATGGATCAAAAATTACTGTTTTATTATCTGTTGTAAATTCGTCTGACTGATGAACCCTCACAATTACGTCAACCGGTTTAGTAAATCCGGTGCCGATTGTTCCGCCGTGTTTTATCACGTAATGTTGTACTAACAATGAATATGATCCGTCGGTAAGATCAGTGTCTGGTTTATATGTGTCAGATGTAAAATGTATATTTGAACCATATTTCAAAATTTCTTTTGCCATGTTTTCTGCCTGCTTTTCACGTGCTGATATTATTGTGCCGAAAATGTCGTATCCAAGATCAAGTTCTTTGGCTAGCCATCTCAATGCTATATTGTCTCTAGGATGGCATGCGCCACCGTCTCCCATTCCTGATTTCATGTATGACGAACTTATTATCCGCTGTGTGCATTTTGCTAAGGCACTTGTAACTTTATCTACATTCATATTTTTTAATTTACAAGATACATCTTGTATCATATTAACTAATGCAAGTTTATTACTGATAAAGGTGTTGTAAAAAATTTTAATAGATTCTGCTTCTTCCCATGTTCCTAATTCGATCCGGGGATTGTTGTCACAGATGCTTGAATAAAAGTCGATCAGATATTTTGTCTGTGGATCATCAACGTTGCCGTCTTTGTTTCCAATAATTATCATCTCAGGATTAAGCATATCCCAATCAACTGTTCCCATTGCTATTAAGTAAGGATTATAAATTAAATTTAAATTTGATGTTATTTGTGCTAATTTTTTCCTTATTGTACCAGGTAGCACTGTGGATATAATCGCAACTGTTTGATTTTTATTCATAAATTTTTTACATTTTTTTACAACGTCAATTAAGATACTGTAATCAAAGTCTTTAGGTGTTTTATAACTGCTAGGTTGCCTTCCGTCATATCCTTCTTCGTGTGGCGTGGGAACCGCTATGAAAACTATGTCTCTGTCTTTAATTGCTTCTTCTATGGTGTCTTTTATATCTACAATCAAACTTGTTTTTTTTGAAGTATCATAGCCTGTAACATCATAATCTTTATTTGCTATTGCTTCTGCACATGGCATTCCTAATTTTCCTAGTCCAATGAATGCTATTTTTTGATTTAACTTTCTTCTATAAACTATGTTCATGACAAAATTATTGTAAAAGTCCGGGTTTGTAAACTGTTTTCCCGTTTTCTTTCATTGCTGTCAAAACACTTTTGCGGTTACCGTCAGGATTATAACTCACATGAACCCAGCCAGAATCAGGTATACCCGGCGTGTAAAATTCCAATATGAGTTGATCGAAATCTAGATTATCTTGTATATATTTTGCAACGTCATAGTTTGGCGTACCTGGGCATTCTATATCTGCCGCCTGTCCTTTGCAGTGTTGCGATTTTGAAGATCCACCAACTGCTTCATTGAGTGCTGGTCCTCTGTATCCTGAATTTATTACTGTTACACCAAAATGATCTCTAACTGGTTGCACAACATTGCCAAATAACAATTTTGCATTATGTAAATGTATTGTGTTAGGTGTGTTGTCTATGCCATGCCGCAAGGCGGTTTGACTCTTGATGAATTCTGTTAACGTGAAATTTTTGCTTAATCTTACCATCCACTCTTACTTAACAGAGCAGAGTCACTACCATTGGTGAATATGAATTTATTTTCTGTGGTTTTGGTAATATTGTAAGGGCCAAAATATTTTGTTAGGTGGGTACATTCTGCCATGGAATCTATGTCAATTGCAAATGCTTTGGCTTCTTTCATTATATCTTTGGTTGGTCCTACTTTGTGTATCTCAAATTGTAATGTTTGGTGAGTGCCTGTCTTTTGAACACTCAAGATGTTATTCGTCATTTTACATTCTAGCATGTTGTATTTGTCAAAAAAACTTTTTGCTTCGCCAACTTTTATTTCGTTTATTGTTGACTCATAGGCCTCTGGAGTGGTTGGAACCATGCTTTCCAAAGTTTCTGCAGATACCATGCTTGGATTTTGTCCTTTATGATATGTGTACTCAAATTCTTCTATATTTGTCAATTTTTTTAAATCTTCAAGAAACGATAGAATATTTTTTATCACTCCTTCTTTTCTTTCAAACTCCATGAATACTTTGTGTTTACCGTCTTCCATGGTTCCTGGAGTGGCGTCAGCATCCATTATCGCTTTGTAACCTGTTTCGGCAAATCTTTCTAAATCTTTTGCTGGTGCTTGTCCGTCTACACTAAACGCTAACACAAGGATGTTCCTGTCTTCGCCCATCTTAGATTTGAATTGATCTATAGAAAATCTCGGAGAAACTACTCCTTCTAAATCTCCTGCTTGTAAACCTTCGTAAATTTTCATTTTATAATTCTGTGGTTGTTATAGGCGCATCTGTCTCGTCAGTGGAATCCAAGTCTACCTTGCCGTGTTTAAAGTTTCCAATTAATTCTTTTGGCATTCTGATTTCAACTATCCAAATGTTATGTGCATCAATTTTGCCTTTGACTGTGCCTGGTCTGTAATCTTCTGGCGACTTAATTTGTCTCGGCTTCAGTATTTCATCTCTTTTATAGGTTACTTTACAACCTCTGTCTAATAATCTTTTGCCACCCGATGGATCTGGCATTTTGTCTTCGGGCCACATGAATGAACATGTTACAAAATGTCTTGAATCTACAGGACCTGATAAAAGTTCGCCTTCTGACCAATTTTCAAAAACATATACATCAAGTTCGTCAATGACTCTTTCGAAGTCTTTTAGTATCGTCAAAGTAGGGCCTACAGCGTATAATGACTGTACGTTACGGATTATGTCTAATACATCATGCATAGTGCTTATTTATCTTAAAGAACTGTGTTGTAAAATATGCATAGTTTATTTGGAAATTTTACATTAAATATTTGTACATGAGTCCATTACTGAGACACATTAAATCACAACATAACATAATCAACGAGGGATCATATGCTTCACACAAACCTACAAATGCGACCTTTATTTCAAAGGAAATTATGGAAACTAATAAGGAAAAAAAGAGTATACGACAAGCGAGCGAACTTATATCTAATGAATCAAAATTGGTTGAAAATAAGGAAACAAAAGGACAGAAGGAGACGTAGGGTTTTGACTAGACTATGGAAGATGAAACAACTGGCCATGCTAAAACGCATGTACAGTAGAGTTATTTGATAAACTGATCAATAGCAGGACCATAGTATTTGTAAAAGTGTTCATATACTTTTTCAAAAGATGGCTGTGTGGGTTCGGCGCCGGGAATATTATATTTCAGTAATTCGTTATTTGCAAGATCAATTACTATTGCCGCTTCATTAAGTTTTCCTGATCCTAATGTTTTCTTTGACAATTCAACAAGTTCATCCCATTTTCCGTCCTTATTGATTTGGTACTTGACAATGAAATATCTTTTTTTGTCGTGCTTACTGCCCATTCGAAAGTCTCGCCAATTTAATCATCACACTTGCTAGATTTATCTCAGGATCAGCGACGAAAGAATGATCCACGAGTCCTTGTTTTATGATTAAAACTGCCTTGTCTTGGTTGTCCTCGTCTTTGCTTATTATATCCAAATTATCATATAGCCATCTGTATATTTCTTCACACTCTTCTGGCCTTGCCTGAGAACAAACAAGTTTCCTTGCTTCATTGATCTTGCCTTGCTTAAACAACTCAACCATCTGCAATCTATAATCCTGTTGGCCAGAATCTCCACTTGCGGGTGGCATCAGTTTGCCCTCACGACAGTTTTGTTGTATCATGTTAATGCATTTCCTCAGGTCCGGATAACTTGCTTTAACATATGTGTCTAGGGTGTCAATGTCTTGATCTGTGTTTTCAGCAATCAATATCTCGGCAATCCTAGCAGTAAATTCTGTTTTGTCTATAGTTTCCATATGGTATCCTTGGCACCTAGAATGAAGTGCAGGTATGATCCTGTTTGGATAGTTGCAAGTTATTATAAACCTTGCAGAAGTATGGTACGCCTCCATCACGCCACGCAGAGCCGCTTGACCATTTGGACTCATGTAGTCTGCTTCATCAAGCAACACATATTTGTATGCACCGAAGGGCATAATTTGAACAAAGTTGTTGATTTTTTCCCTCACGGTGTCCACTGAATTTTCTCGCGAAGCATTTATTTCCAGTATGTCATAACTGCTGACATCTAGTTCTTTGAACAAAACTTTTGCCAGTGTAGTTTTGCCTACACCAGGAGCACCACTCAACAATAGATGTGGAATTGCTTTGTCATTGATCCAACTCTGTATCTGGTCACGCTGTGCATTGTCTCGCACAACATATTCCTTAAGAGTCTTGGGTCTATATTTTTCTACCCAAAGTTCTTTCACTATTCGTATCCTTTAATTTTTTTATATAATTTGTGCAATACATAAAACCAAACACCATTTATACTAGGCTCAATCAAAGCAACTGCGCCGGCCTCCCATAAACTTGCGCCAGTCATGATTGTTACTACCGACATCGCTATACAGATATGACCTAATGTGTATATAACTGCAAGTCCTACACTTGATCCGGCCACAATTTTTTTAATTGTGTTATATATTCCAGATGTAAATTCAGTCATTTGTAATACTATACTTGATTTTCTGTGTGTTGTCTATATAATTGTTCGGCGGCAAGATTTTTACCTTTTGCCTCTGTCTGTATGTCAAAGTGTTCACCAAAACTTAATGCCCAATCATTTACCTTTGCATTCGGTAAGAGATCAGAATGTGCCCGTAATTTTTGTTTCTTGCAACCTCTTTCCAACAACATCTTGATGTCGTGCATTTCGGAATGCATCTTGTCACCCAGACCTGCCGGCTCGAGATGTTCGTCTCTCGAATAAGAGTAATGTAGTGTTGGTCTCACGCCACGCCAACTATCTATGACCCTCTTTACCCTGTCATCATTAGGTTGTATGTATTCTTCTGCACGTATCCAATGATGATGTATATCAAGCACCAATGCGATATCTTTTGCAACTTCTAATGTGCTTTCTAATCCATGTCCCATTTCATCATTCTCGATCGTAATAAGATTACGTGCTTCTTTTGAGAGTCTTGGAAATTCCTTAAGGAGGCCTTCCGGTCCACGTTTGCCAGATATGTGTATATTGATCTTACAACCATCATGCCATGTCTTACCATACCCCATCCAACGTGCCATGTCAACATGGTATTCAAATTCTTCGATGCTTCTTTCAACAATATCCGGAGTAACGCTTGACAAGCAACAGAACTGCCCAGGGTGGAAACTGACTTTTACATCTAATCGTCTTGCGGCTTCTCCCACAGGAGCAAATATTTTTGCACAGTGATCTTGTATTTCTTTGCGTTGCCACCATGCCTTCCAGTTCTTCTCGGTATAGCCTTGAAGCATTTCGCTACCAAGCCTGACCATCCTACGTTCTGGTGGCAGTGATCCAACACGTTCCACCATCCTCTTGGCCGCCGCGGCATTGTGATTCATTATGTCCCACTGTCTTTGCTCGGCATCTTCTGGATGTTCTCTCAACCAACGCATGGTTGTTGATCTGCCATTTAGATCTCTGTCCTTGGCATTCACTTTCATTCCGCCAAATTCAGACTCGTCATTAAGCCATTTGCAACAAAAACCTATACGCATATGAACATTATAACACAATTACAAAAGATGTCAATTAATCTCTGAGTAAACCTTGCATTAAGGCCCAGTGCCCTATCACATCACTGCATTCTAGTTTGAATTTGTACTCTCTGTCTATGTCTCTGAGTATCTTGTTTGCTTTTGCCATGCTCAAACCAACATCTGCTGGAACCTGTAAGGCTTGAATAGTCTTTTTCTTTTTTTGTTTTAGTGCTTGAACTCTGTGCCAACCATCTGTCATCAGATAATATCCAGAGTCTTTTATTGGTGTTACCAATATAGGCTTATGCTCAACTTGTTTTTTAAGATGATTTATCCACTCGCGTTTTTCTTTGTTAAGAGGCCTCACTGCACCAAGACCCATTTCGGCCATTGTCACTATTTTGTCGATTGGCACTGTGATTTTTTGAATTTTTATTTTAGTCATTTCCAGGAAGTTTTGTCATCTGTTGCATACCACCTGTGTTGACATACCCGGCCTGTTTTCTATTTTGTTCTGGTTCTGTATCCGATACTAGTAGTATGTCGTTCTCGTCTATCATTCTCACTTCTAGTTCAACACCTTTTTTTGCAACTTTAAATGCTCGGGACCATCTACCGTGAGCAACCATTACCCATTGTCCAATTTTTACATCATCCTGATCTTTTCCGATAGCATACACTTTTGCCCATCGAGGATGTATTCCTTGTTGTGATCCATCATCGTCGACCAGAATTATTCCACCTGCTGTCTTGGTTTCACCAAAGTGCATGTCAGATACCAACACTCTCTTTTTCAATGGAGTGATGTCGTTTTCAACAGTGTACTGTTTGCCACCGTGTGATCCGAATCCTTTGTTTTGTAGATCTTCTATCTGTCCCATGTAGAAGTATTATATAAGAATTATTCTATTCCGTCAAGAGCCGCATCAATGCCTTTTTTTGTTGCTGGCGCTGACTTTTTTGGTGTTGGAACAGTTTTAGCAATAGGTTTGGATACCACTGGTTTTGCTTGAGGTTGTCTGACAACACGTTTCTGTGCGACAGGTTTCGACTTGAAAGGTGTGTCGTCTACCTTGCCTCTTGGCTGTTCATAATATTTTTGTATCACTTCAGACTTTGGTTTGATAATTTTACCACCTGCACCTATTTGGTCTCCCCGTGCGTTTACATTCATATTACCAACTGCCGCTACATCTTCGTTTGCCGCTCTTAGCCTGTCCATGTCAATCATCTTTCCTTGCATGGTTCTATACATTCTTTTTCTGGTTGGTCTTGCTACCATATTATATGCTCCTATTATATTATACTTATCATCTCAAAAATTCACCGATATCTAAATTGTAAACCAATGGATTTACTTTATGGACCCCTATCAGGAACAGGCAAAAACTCGCAACACTGCTACCTCTACCCACTCCCCATACTATGTTGTTTGCTCTAAGCGTGTCTATAAAATAGATTAAAAACTGCAGGACCCTTGTAAAATTTTTCTTTTCAAAAAGGTCATATTCCATCTGTACTCTCAGTTTTTCTTGATCAGTCTGACATTTATCGAGAAGCCACTGCAGAACATTTATTTTGTAGTATGATTCCGGCATGTGCCAATTTGCAATCATCTTTCTGTCAAAAATTGTTTTTTCTTCTCTTTGTGGCACTGTGTTCAGTTTAGGTAAATTGAAACCTGTGTGTTTCACACTGCTGTTGTATTCATGTACTTCTTCAAAAAATAATTTGCTAATATCAAGATCTGGATTGGCGTATAATAAATCTATTGCGTCTTGTTCTGAGAAGATACAATCACCTGTGTCATTTATTTTTGTCTTTGCCACCATCTAAAACCTTTGGATTGAATTCAAATATTTTAGCATGGTCTTCGTGCTTCTTGTCAATAGAAATCTGGTTGGTTGTCCAACTAAAGTGTCCTGTATAGATTCCTTTGTCAAATTCTTCGTCATAAGTTGCTGTATCGGCCCTCAACCACCATGGGTCAAAGTTATCAAATTTTTTCGTAAACCAGTCTACAGTATCTAATAATACAAGTTCTTTGCTGTCCTTGTCAACGGAATAAGTGATTCCGTCTCCTTGCCAACTTGACAATTCGATCCTGTTTATGGTAATCTTGGATTCTCCTACTGCGTTCGCCTTGCAAAAACAAACCGCCGCCATTATTTGATCATATGGAGGCTTTGGTAATTCAATAAATCTATTATTGCTTTCGCTCCTTAATGTCTTGTACAAAGGTTCATGTCTCCAAGTGGTAATAGTGTTTGCAAATATTTGTTCAAATAAATTTTTAAGTCTATCAAAGTATTTTGTCTGTTCAGACAGGCTTGCGGTGTGTGGTGTTATATTAATTTTTATTTGGTATTCGTTAGAAAATAATTCACTATCAACTACTATTATTGACTTAAATTTTGTTTTCCAGGAAAAATTATTTGACATCCAAACTACTTACTATTCAATATTAATTAGGTCGCCTATATCTGGTTCCCCTCTGGCTTTCTTATTATTTTTATACCATTCTTCCAATCTTCTTTCTCTAATGGCATTTTGATACGTTTGAAGTGCATACTGTAACTGTGCTAACATTTCTGGATTTCTGCCAAACCTTCTCGCAGAGCCAACTTTTTTTGTTAGTTCTTTTATTCTTTTTGATATCTCTTCATCTGAAAGTTGTGTAATTTCTTCTTGTAAAGGATGGAAGTACATAATACTCCTAAATTGAATTAGATATAAATTTTACCTATTTGATTCATAAGAATAGTTGTTCCACCATCCGGTGTCAAAAATTCATATAAGAATCTTTTGGTATCAGGAAAAGTTAAAACATTCGAAGAACCATCACCTCCCGATACACTATCGGCAATCAAAACAGCACTTGGCACTGTCAATGTATATGAGACGTTAGGGCAAGTGATATCTAAAATTATCCTTCCTAGTTTGCCTGATGCTGGTAAATTTGTAAAAGACAAAGTGACAGAAGCATTCATTGTTATGGTTTGGTAATGTCCGTTCTCATGGTTTAATGCTATGCTACCTCCTGTAGTACCGTGAGCATAAACAGTTTCAGATGTGTCCTTTAATTCTGCTCTGCTGATCACATTATCAGTGAAATCATTGCTGGCGTTTAAATTAGCCTTGTTTGTCTGAATATCTTCTATTTCTGTTTTTGCCTCTGTAAAATTTGTTTTGATGCTTGAAAAATTATCTCTAAATCCTTGTGAACTATTATCCTGTCCCGCTTTTGGGAAAGTGCCATCTATATTACCAGGTACTATTTTACTTGCCATTTTATATTCCTTTGTTTCTGAATGCTAGATATTTATCCTGCACTCTGCCCACAGTTATTATTGTGCCATTTGTGGGAGCCGTGGTAAATGTCATCAATGTTTTCAGGGTACTGGTATTATGAGTCAACGTTACCTCATTTTCGAAGTCGGCTGATCGTAAAGTTCCGTCAGCACCGAGGTAAGTTGGAGACCTAGTATTATCTGCGGTAACATTATCTCCAGCAAATATTCTTGTGACTATCACTGTAGATCCATCTGATTCGGTAGTTTGTTTTTGTATTAATATGTCTTCGTCGTGTACAATTTCATCTATAGTAAATGTTTTGGTTGTACCATCGCCAGTAAATGTGTTCGAATTGACAATACTTTTAGATAATTGATATCTATCAATTATAAATTGTATGTTATTAAATTTCAAGTTTTTATCTTCTATTCTTTTTTTGATCAAACTACTAAACCCAGGTTTTGTAAAACAGATCGGAACGGCTTTCACATATCCTAAAGGTACGCCGCTTGTTCCTTGACTTGTTCTCATCCATAATGGAAGATTTGTATATTCTTTGTGTCCTAAACTTTTCATTCTAGAACGCATATTTGCCACAGCGTTTGGATAAACTGTGGATATAAAATCTAAATCAGCAGAGAGTTGATTTGCATATCTAACTTTTGATCCCGAAGTTGAAAATGACAGGCCACTATCTGTTCTGACACTATAGATATCAGCGTCTGCCGTAAGGTTTGCACTTGAAACCCTAGGTCCTAGTACAGGTTTATTGATATCAGATCTAAGTTCTATACTAGATGATACTGACTCTCCGTCGTTGTTTTCTAAGGGATCTTTCATATCTAGGTATACAACCTCATACACCACTTTTCCATTCTCTTTAGCAACAGCCGTTTTTATATTGCCGAAATATAAATCTTTTGGAGAATGATTTTGTTCCATTTGATTTTGAAATTCAGTTAAGGTTTTTGCTTCAAGTCCTGCAATCAACAACATCTCAGGTTTTACTTTCATGCCAAAGTTAATATCTTCAGGCCTGAAAATATATTCTGGAGAATTTATTTCTGGATCTTGTGCTATGTTGTAAAATATGTTCTGGTCAACAAACGATGTTGAATGCCCTGTCATGTTTCCATATTCTATTGATGTAAATGGAAGATCTACATTTATTGTAAATTCTTTTGTTGTTGCGGCCGCTTGATATTGATCACTTACATTTACGGTAAATGTAAATGCTCTTGTTGAGTCGGTATATTCACTTGGATCAATTATGCCAATGAAATTTCCTTGTGGACTTAATGTAAGTCCTGGAGGTAGTGAGCCTGATGTTACTGTGTATACAAGTTCTCTGTTTTTGGCTTCGGCTGTCGCGGTAACTGACAATATGCTCGGAATACCTGCTTTTACTGTTCCTATTATATCCGGCGTATTAAATTCTATTCCAATGTCCAAGTCACCAATAACTTTCATTGTGAAAGTACGCTCACTAAACACACTTATTCCTGTGCTGACAACTCTGTTTGCTTTAATGGTAAACGAATAATCTTTCTCAATAGCAGATTGTCTGGATAGCGTACCTGATAATTCTCCTGAATTTAAATCTATTGTAACTCCAGGTGGTAACGAACCTGCTGTCACTGTGTACTCCAGATCTGCCTGCAATGGATCAAAGTCTGACACGTCAATTTTAATAACCACAGCGTTGTCATGTCTGAAAGTGCCTAAATCTGCCGGTGTTGTGAAGACAGGAGGCCTTCCTGTATGTAAGTCCATTGTCGTTGACCCAAAGTCAACTCTGGTCTGATCAATTGTAATTAAGGTATTCGAAACTACCCAATAATCTGCTGAATAAACAAATATGTTGAAATTTCTTTCAACAAATGATGTGCCATCCGTTACCCGAACAATAAAGTCATAGTTGACAGATCTTGAAGTTGAAAACACTGTCCTGTCGTATATATTTTTAGGAGCAGTGTTTGAGCCATCATCCGGATATGGATCAAAATCATATCCTCCCTGTGGCCCGTATCTTTCATCATCCTGTAGTCCAACTATCCCACTTATAAAACCTGTCTCAGTCATTGTTGTACCTGGTGGGAGAGTTCCACTTACTAGTTCATAAATTAATTTTTGTCCTGCCTCTGTATCAGAGTCTCTTGCGGCCAACTGGTATTGTATGTAGGTACCATCTAGAACTGTGACGTTACCTGTGATATCTGCAGTAATTTCATTGGAGTCGGTAGTTTCGCTAGTAGCGTCTGTTGTGTAAACAGTTGATGTTGGCTGGTTAAGTTGTCCTGCCGCTGTTGAGAATTGCGGCGCATCTGCACCCTGGACATCTATTTTAAATGTCCTGTCTGTAATTTTTGTTCCAGCCGTGGCTCGCACTACGAAGGTGTAAAGAGTTCTTTTGCTGACCTCGGCTGGAGTTCCTTGCAGTAAACCTGTTGAAGTAAGTTCTATTCCC
>MDTA01204259.1_pt1 | contig 15309 bp, 11 predicted proteins | sample 811151 | NCBI WGS metagenome assembly MDTA01 (sample SAMN05326648, study PRJNA326480) | marine metagenome | isolation source: seawater | place: Indian Ocean: South | collected 2010 | reverse complement strand
TTTTTAAGTTCATCGTACTCTTTAATTTTTCTCTTCATAAAATTAATTGTAAGTTTTGTTCTTTCAGCAATTCCCTTCGGAGTTACTACGTATCTCAAATACTTAATTTTATTAGATTGATTTTTAAAATTCTTTAATTTTACTAAACCTTTTTTGTTTAGTTCCTTTATGCAATAATTGAGTTTTCCCAAACTAAAACCTAAATCTTTCGCTAGATCTCTTTGCGATGCATCAGGTTTCTTTTGAATCTTTCTCAATAAATTCAAATAGTCTATATTGTCATTATCTTTCATAATTTGTTCATTTTTTGAACAATATACTGTTCAATTATTGAACTGTAAAGCTTTTTAATGTTATATAAAAATAGGTAAAGATATATGAAATATTTTGAGCAATTTGCAAAAATTCTAAGTTTCAATCAAAAAAGGTCTTTTTTTGTTTTGATTTTTTTTATGTTTTTTTCAATGTCATTTGAAATATTAACTTTGGGAACTTTATTTGTATTATTAAATTTTTTAACTGATCCAATAAATTACGAAAACTCTAATCCTATAAGCTTTATCAAAAATTTAGATTTAGACTTTCCTTTACATTTACAGATTTTGGTTTTTTTCCTTTTAATTTTTTTTCTAAAAACAATTCTAAATATTTTTATTAGCTGGAAAGAAAATAATTATATTTTCAAAACAAAAGCTGAAATAGGGAAAACTTTTTTTAAAGGATATATTTATCTTCCAAGGATATTCCATTTACGATCGAACACGTCAGAGATAATAAAAAACTTAACAACAGAAATGGATTATTTCATTGGCGCATTGTTAGCAGTTTCAATAATAGTAATGGAGACAATTGTGTTAATTGGATTAGCAATATTTCTATTATTCATAAATTATAAAATAGCAATTATATCATTTTCACTTTTAATTTTATTTTCATTAATAATAAATTTTTTTAACTCAAATGTAATCTTAGATATGGGTAAAAAAAGAATTAGATATATGCAAAAAAGACTTCAACACATAATTGAAGGTCTATCCGGATCAAAAATTTTTGAAATTACATCGTCACAAAATAAACTTATCGAAGACTTTAATGTATATAATGACGGACTTGCAGATATAAACACTAATGTAACTTTTAGAAGTGTTATACCTAAACCATTATTCGAAATTTTTATCCTTGCAGTAACAATAATTTTTTTATTATTTTTACTCCAAGAAACTGTAGAATTAAAACTAGCTCTTCCAACTCTTGGAGTTTTTCTATCTGCAGCTTACAGACTTGTACCTTCATTTGGTAAGATAATGTCACAAATACAAAAATTTCAATATTTTATTCCTGCCGCAGAAAAGCTCTCTAAAGATATGGATAGGTTTAAAGAATCAAGAAAAGATAATTTAGATATCAAGAATCTAGAATTTAAAGAAGGGGTCAAATTTGAAAAGGTAAATTTTTCTTATGATAAAAATTTCAATTTAGAAAAAAATTTAATTTTCAAAAATTTAAATTTTGAGATTAAAAAAAAATCAAAAATAGGTATCATTGGTCAGAGTGGATCTGGGAAAAGTACTTTTCTAGATATCTTAATGGGTTTATTAAAACCTCAATTTGGTAATATACTTATAGATAATAAGAAAATAGAAAATGTAAAAAATAATTGGCAAAAAATTATTGGCTGTGTTCCCCAAGAAGTTTTTATTTTAGATAATACTCTCAAACATAATATAGCTTTTGGAGTTGATGAAAAAGATATTAATATAAAAAAAATAAATTTAGCGATAAAGTTAGCTAACCTAGAGGATTTAAAAGATAGTTTAAAATTTGGTATAGAAACACTTGTGGGGGAGAAAGGTTCTAGATTATCCGGTGGTCAACGTCAGAGAATAGGAATAGCTAGAGCTTTATATAATGATCCAGAAATACTCATCTTTGATGAAGCCACTAACGCACTTGATGCAAAAACTGAAAAGGAAATTGTAAAAGAAATATTCGACAAAAGTTTGGATAAAACAATTATATTTGTGTCTCATAATAAAGAAAATCACAAATTTTGTGACCAAATATATGAAGTGAGAGATAAAACGTTAGTAAATTTAGAAAATTAATTATGTGTGGCATAGCCGGATTTATAGGCATTAAAAAGATTGATATACAACGAATTAAAAAAGGTTGTGAAGAGATGAACCATCGAGGACCTGACGATACCGGTTTGTTTTATAAAGATAATGAAAAATTTAGTGTAATATTAGGCCACAAAAGGTTATCTATAATTGATTTAGACTCGAGGTCAAAACAACCGTTTTATTTTAATAATTCAATTTTGATTTTTAACGGTGAAATATATAATTATCTCAAAATAAAAGAGGAATTAACTGAATTAGGACATAAATTTAAAACATCTAGCGACACAGAGGTTTTGTCTCACGCTTTATCACAATGGGGAAATAGAGCCCTATCTAAATTAGAGGGAATGTGGTCTTTAGCGTGGTATGATTTGGAAAAAAGGGAACTGATCTTATCTAGAGACAGATTTGGTGAAAAACCACTTTATATTTGGAGAAACAATGAAGGTATATTTTTTGCTTCAGAAATTAGAGCATTAAACAAAATGGTTGGTAAAAAACCAACTATAAACTTAAATCAACTTAATAGATTTTTAATAAATGGATATAAATCTTTGCACAAATATAAAGAAACATTTTTTGAGGAAATCACTGAACTTTCAAAAGGTAAATTTGTAGTAATTAATTCTAAACTTAAAATAAATGAACAAACTTATTGGAAACCTAATTATAAAACTAATAAAAAATTAACATTAGAAGACAGTAAGGTTTTAATAAGGGAAACGTTAATTAAATCTGTAAAAAAACAATTACAAGCTGATGTGCCTTTAGCTTTTTGCATGAGTGGTGGAATAGACTCAAATGCTTTAATGGCTATTGCCAAAAAAATATTTAATTATGATGTTCATGGTTTTACTATTAATAGTGCAGACAAAAGATATAGTGAAAAGTCAATGGTTCTCTCAACAATCAAGGATTTAGAAATAAAGAATACCTTTATTGAACCTAGTAAAAAAAATTTTTTAGGTAAGTTAAGATCTTTAATTCAATCCAGGGTCAGTCCTGTTTATACAATAGCTAATTATTGTCACTCTGAAATGATGCAATCAATTTCGTCAAAAGGCTATAAAGTCTGTATTGGAGGAGCAGGGGCAGACGAGCTTTTTTCTGGTTATTACGATCATCATTTATTTTACTTAAGACAAATTAAAAAAGATAAAAATTTATTCGATAGATCATTAAAAAATTGGAAAAAAAATATTTTCAAACTCACCCGTAATCCACATTTAACTAAATATAAATCTTTTTTAAAACATAAAAAACCTAGAGATCATATTTATTTAAATAACGATATTTTCAGTAATTTTCACAATGAAAATTGGAAAGAAAATTTTGAAGAAAAAAATTTTTTAAAAGATGAATTAAGAAATAGAATGTTAAATGAGATTTTTCATGAAACAATTCCAGCAATTTTACATGAAGAAGATTTGAATGCTATGTATTTTTCTGTAGAAAATAGAACTCCATTTCTTGATCATAAACTATTTGAGGCCTGCTCAACCATACCATCAAAATTTTTAGTAAATAATGGACAAGCAAAGTCAGTTCTAAGAGAGTCTATGAAAGGTATTGTATTAAATGATGTTTTAATAAATTCAAAAAAAGTTGGTTTCAATGCCTCAATTTTAGAATTGTTAAATCTCAAGAATCCTAAAGTTAAAGAGGAGATCTTGGATGATAGCAAGGTATTTCAAATAGTAAGCAAAAAGAAAATAGAAAGTCTATTAAAAATGAATTTAATGAAAAACAGTTATAGTAAATTTTTATTTTCTTTTATATCAGCAAAACTGTTCATGGATATAAACCAATGACGGGATATTTAATTTTCTCTTTAAAAAAAGCTATAGATATTTCAAACAATAAAGAATTAAAAAAAAAATACAAAAGATCCCTTTTCTTAACTGATAGAGTCATAATTTTTTCTTTGCTAAAAAATGAAGGACTCAAAGTTATTTTACTTCAAGAATATTTAAATCAAAAAAAATTTAATAAAATATTTTTAAAAAATTATGAGAAGTTTAATTTTTTTTTAAAAACATTGGATAAATCAAACTTTGAAAAATCAAATTTATTTTATAATTCATTTAGATATTTAGGCTCAAGAGATTACGTTGGTATCATTTGCTTAACGACTGCTCTTAAGGCAGTTTTAAAAAAGAAAAAATTCAAAGAAATAATTTTATTTTTGGGTTTTAAAGGGGCTATATTAAGCGAAAAAATCTATTTAAAAATCTTTGATCATTTTTTTCGTTCAAACAAAGTAAATTTTAATTTTGAAAAGTCAAACGAAGTATCTAAAAATTATTTATTAAAGCTTTTTTTCAAAATAATCACTAAGCTAAAATTTGAGATCATTAATTTTAATTTCTACAAATTAAAGATTTTATTAAAAAAATATTTAACAAAAATTATCTTAATCAAAAAAAATAATACAAATTTGATAATTGAACCGGCTTTTGATTTGAATTATCTGAATTTTAAAATTAATGAGACTTTATTTAAGAATTTTAATCTCGAAAAAATTTTTTTTAAAGATGATTTATCCAAAGATTTTTATACTTACAATAAAAAAAATACATATTTGAAAATAATTCAAGATCACTTTAATAATAATATTCAATTTAATAAAAGATTAATTTATAGAAAAACAGACGAAATACAAAAATTTATTTCCAAAAATAAAGTAAAAAAAATATTTTGGGGTGTTTCTCCTAATCCTTTGTTGGCCAATATATTAGAAAATCTAAAAAAGAAAAATCTTAAAATTTATGGCACTCAGCACGGGGGTAAATATTTAACACAACATGATGATATTTATCATAAGGATAGCGACTACTTTTTTTGCAATAATTTTTTAGCTTATGGAATTAGTAAGTATTTTAACAAATCCAAATTTGCACCAAAAACAAAAATAATAAAATCAGGAACTTTTAAGTCTTTCTACATTAAAAAGGAATTTAACAAGATAAATAAAAAAAAAATTTCAAAAAATTTTTTATATATACCCATTTCATCTTCTTTTTTAATTAAGCCTTTTTATGGTTCAATGGAGGTAAATCACTATTTGAGACAAAAGCAAATATGTGAATTTATTAACAAATGGAATAAAAATAAATCTTTCGTAAAAATAATTTCCCAATCAATTAAATTTGGTAAAATTACCGACGAACTTAGTTTAGAGCATAATCCATTAAATTTTGATTTATCAAAATACAAAAACTTGATTCAAACTACAGGCTTAATTCCAAATGTTCTAAAAAAATTAAAACCAAAAATAATTATATGTGATAGCTTTAGCACATCCTTATACGAAATAATGTTATCTCACTCTGAGATAGTTTTATTTCTTGATCAAGAGAACTTACCAAAAAAAGACGTTATGAAACTTTTATCAAAGAGAGTCTTCCTCGTTAAATCAGTTTCAGAAATGAAACTTGTTTTCAAAAAAATTATTAAAGGGAATGTGTCCAAAGCAAAAAATAATGAATTTATTAATAAGTTTTATCTTAGCAACCATGATTATTTTCATTATTGATAGATTAGCTTGAATTGTTTTTTAAATAATTTAATAGTAATAATTACTAAAAATGAGATATTTTATAACATTACTATTTTTTTATACTCTAATGCAAACATATGCTGAAGCTTATTTAGACCCTGCTACTGGAAGTTTAATATTACAATATATCATTGCTGGCATCGCCGCAGTTGCTTCCACAGCCTCATTTTTCTGGAATAAAATCAGAAATTTTTTTGTTAAACGAATTTTAAAAAAAGAAGTAAAAGAAGAATCAAGTAAAAAAACTAATATTAATAAATAATTTTTTGTTCACCTTAATCAAAGATATTGTTAGTTTCATCAATCTAAAGAAAAATACTAAAGAAATTAGAGTAGGTTTTTTTTCAGAAAATAATTTTATTTATGAGTATTTAGAGCCTTATATACTGAACAAACTTAAAAAACATAAAATTTTAGTTATAAGTTTTGAAGATCTTAGCAAAGAATATCTAAACAAAAAAAATGTTTTTATTTTTAAAACAAAATTAATACAAGAACTAGTATTTCTAACATTAAAATTAAAATATCTTTATTCTTCAACTCCTGATTTAGGCTATACAATTTTTAAAAGAACTAAATTTTCAAGCTGTAAGTATATTTATTTGAGCCACACACCTGTTAGTATGACTCTAATTTATAGACCTAATTCTTTTAGTAATTTTGACGCTGTACAAGTTACTAATGAATATCAGTTTAAAGAAATGAATGAGATTAAAGGAAAAAATAATCTTAAAATAAAGATTTTTAAATCTAAATATCTTTTTGTGAAACAACAACAAAAAAAAATTTCTACTAAAAAAAGTGAGTACGATGTTCTAATAGCTCCATCATGGAATAGTAATTTTTATAACACCGGTTGCCATATAAAATTAATTGAATTATTAAAAAAAAAAAATTTAAGTTATAGACTTAGACCGCATCCAATGTCTTATAAAAAAAAAGAAATTGATAAAAAAGAGCTTGAGGAGAAAGACGTCTTATTTGATAATGACAAATTAATTAATTTTAAAAAATTTAAATTTATAATTTCTGATTGGTCAGGAATTTTCATAGAATACTCTTTAATTTTCAGAAAAAAAGCTTTTTTAATTAATACTCCAAAAAAAATGGTAAATAATGATTATGATAAATATAAAAATAAACCTATCGAAATAACAATGAGAGATACATTGGGAGAAAGTTATGAGATAGATAATATTCCTCAATTAATAGATCGTTTATATAATTTGAAAAAAGAACAAACAAATTCTGAAGATAAAAAATTTAATCAAATAATAGACAATAATTTTTATTGATAAGGTCAAATGATAGATTCTTTATTTAAAATTTTTGAAATATTACTAGACATATAATAATTAGGAATTTTCTTGTTTTGTAAAATTTTTTTTCTTATATATGTACCGCTAATTAATTTTTTTAAGGATCTAGTGCAATGCGTGCATTTTTTATTCATTACCATTTTACAAGACATGCATAAATATGGTTCATTAAAATTTAAAATTTTAATCTTAAGTTTTTTTTCATATTTTTTACATTCATTTTGGGATTCGTACTTTTTATAAAAATTTTTTATTCCAGCATGATCTCTTCCTACAAGAAAATGTGTACATCCATAATTCCTACGAACTATAGCATGTAATAATGCTTCCCTTGGACCCCCATATCTTGGATAAGAATTGAATAATGCAAAATAAACATTTTGTTTTTTATAATTTTCCTTGATTAGAGCTTTATTAGTTTTAATAATTGTTTTTTCTTTAAATTCTCCTTTTTTAAATTGTCCTATCAGCGGCTGTATTAATAAATTACCACACTTTTTTAACCCAAATCTATGTATCCATTCGTGTCCTTTATGTGGAGCATTTCTTGTATGAAAAGCTACTAAGGATTTTATTTTTAGTTTTTTTATATTTCTTTTAAATTTAACAGGATAAGAATAATTAATTTTTTTCATAATCTTTTTATTGAAATTTTTAACTGAACAATTTAAGAAAAAATCTCCAGAGTTGATGAATTGATTATATCCTGGGTGTTTTTTGTCACTGGTTTTAAAGATTTTTAGACCTAAACTTCTTTTATTTATAGTGTAAATTGAGGATATTTTAAGATCACAGACCTTAAAGTTATTGTAAGTAGCTTTGACTTTCTTATAGTTTTTTATCTTAATGAAGTCTTTTTTAGATATAGCAAAATAAATTGGTATTGGAAAAAATTGATTTTTTTTAATTTGATACTTATTTGTGATTGACAGAAACTCTTGTTTGGAAACAAATTTTTTCAAAGGAAAATAACACTTATGATGAATATTTATGATGTCTAGTAAATTTGAGTAACTAATTTTGAGATTCATTTAAAACATGTTTTTTAGATCCGATATTTATTTATATAAAGAAAAATTTTGTGTAATTCTAGTTTTTGCTATAAAATACCATTAATATTTTTTTTTTAAATGAATTTTTCACATATTTGCATCGGAGGGGGAATAACAGGGATTGAAACAACTATACAACTGGTTGAAAATTATTATAAGAATCAAAAAAACAATAAATTTAAAAGATTATCAATCGCAGTAATCGATAAAAATCCCAATAACATTCCTGGCGGTGTTGCTTACGGCTTAAAAAGTTCTAAATTTGGATATTTCAATAACCCTATTCGACTATCTCCAAAATCTTTTCAAGATTGGTTATATGCAAAAAAGAATAAACTTAAAATAATCAAATATCTAGAGTTAAAAGGAGGAAAAACAGGAAAAAAATGGATTAAAAAAAATAAAAAAAAATTACTATCAGCTAAAAAAAAAGATTTGGCAGAACTTTATGTGCCCAGAGCAATTTCAAATACATGGATGGAGGAAAAATTAATTTTAACATTAAATAAGATAAGAAAAAAAAAATATAATTGTAATATAAGTTTTTTTAAAGGTGAGGTTATTTCAATATTAAAAGAAAAAAATGGTTTAAAAACAATATACTTCAAAAAAAATGTCTGTAAAAAACTTAATCTAATTATAAAAAAAAATTCTTTAAAACAAATTGATTTTATTGAAGGAAAAAATTTTAAAAAGCTTAAATCTTTTACTCAGAGTATTGGACTGGGATTACCACCACCAAAACAACTAGCCAATAAAAGCGTTATAAAAAATAAAAATTATATTTGGGACTTTTACGCTGAAGGTTCTACCGAGAAATTATTGAAATTGATATCTAATTTGTCAAATAAGAAATCTATTATTGTATATTTTATAGGTTACAAAGCTGGTTTGCTCGAAGCTTTACCAGAGCTTGAACAATATTTATTTAAAAAAAAACAAAATATAAAATTGATATGTTCTTCTAAAAATCTAGTAAGTATCCAGAAAGCTGAAAGATCTATAAATAAAAAAAATTATAAATTGTTATTTTTTTCATCAAAAAATTTGAAGAAAATAAGAACCGCTAAAAAAATTGAAGAATATCTAATAAAAGAATTTACCTCAGCTGAATATAAAGGTTTTTATAAATATGATGTTTGGACAACAATATTAGAAAAAAAAATATTAGATAAATGTTTGCAAAACTTTAACACTACACAAAAAAATTTATATAATTCTATTTATCACAGTAGGATAAGAAATTTGACAAGATTTACTTATCCCGAAACAATTATAGCTAGAGAGAATCTAATAAAAAAAAATTTTTTAATTCAAAAAAAAGAAAAAGTAGAAAAAATTTCAAAAAATGGATCCACTTTAATTGTTAATGCTAGAAATATTTTAAATGAAAAAAGAAATTATAATTGCGATATTGTAGTCAACGTTTCCGGCCCTCTTAATCTGAAAGACCTTAAATCAGAAATCCCTTTAATAAATGATTTAAAAAAAAAGGAGGCAAGATAAGTTCAGCCGGTTTTCAAGTTAATGATAATTTTGAGATTAAAGGATTAAAAAATATTTTCACCCCAGGAATTTTAGCCAAAGGTTTTAATCCTGAAAGAAAAACTATTTTTAAAGCAATTCTGAAAAATTCAGTATTAGTTGGCAAAAGTGTAGCAAAAGTGTTATTAAAAGATAAAAATTTTTAAAATGAATTCATCAGTTCTTGACGTATTATCGTGGGAGGAATTTAATAAATTTTCTAATCAAAGAAATGAATATCCTCCTAAACAAATAGATCTATTTAACCGTTTAATAGCTCATACGGAAAATTTTTTTTTAATTTCTGCATATGGTGCTTTTACCCCTGGCTACGTAATGTTAATAACAAAAGAACTAATGCCATCCATGAGCATGGTGCCAGATAAAAATTTAGACGAATTAAAATGGTTAATATCTAAAACAAAACAAGCAATTGAGAAAACTTACAAAAGAGAAGTTGTTTATTTTGAACATGGCATGTGTGCATGTGTCGGAGGTTTAGATAGAGCACATTTGCATTTTATGAGTGTTCAAAAAGATATAAAAAGTGGAAAATTTATTGAAAATATTAATAAAGTTTTAAAGAAAAGACGAGCCGGTATTTCAGCGGTTGAACTAAAAGGGCATAAACTAGATAATATTCACGATATTACCCATATCATGGATAGCCTTGAGAAAAATGATTATAAAATTCATGGTAAGCAACTCCAATATGAAGATATAAATTGTGAAATAGAGATAGAAGATTGGCCAGTTTCAACAAGAAAACATACTCAAAAAGGAGGTCATTATGTTTTTTTTAAATCTAGCGATAGCAAGACCTCTTTTTTAACTAATAAAAACTTTCAAACACAACTTGGACGTCAAATCGTATTCGAACTAGAACTAGAGTCTAACAAAAAGATGAAAAAATTTTATGATGATGAAATGAAAAAAAATAGCTATTCAAATATATGGAAATGGCAAGAATTTCCATTTAAAGAAAATATGTTAAATACAATGTTTGATCTTATACCTGAATTAACAAAAATTAAAAAAAATGAAAATAAATTTAATTTTGATACATTTGAAAAAAAATGATTAATCTTTATGGTTGAAAAAAACTTCTTTAATAAAAGATTATTAGTTTTATCAATAATAGGATCATTAATACCAGGAACATGGTTTACAGCACACAGAACAGATATTGATTTTTATGTTGTTAAAATTTTAGTTATCACTACTTTAACTGTTTATTTTTTTGCATTTATATTTTCATTATTAATAAAGATTTTCAGTAAAAAAAATATTTTTAATATTTTTTCATCTACTTTACTTTTCTCTTTGATTTTTTTTAGCTTTTATCATTTTGATTGGTTAGTAAAATCTATTTTAAAGGAAAATTTTCTAAAAGAGCAAACAGAAATAAGTCTTATTCTTACATTTATAATTGGTCTAATTTTTTTTAATTTTTCATTTAAAAATAATGAAATTTTTATAAGATTTATTACAATACTATTACCATTACTACTAATTATAAATTTGATTAATTCCATTTTCTCTAAAAAGTTAGATAAAATTTTTGAATACCCAATATTTTCAAAAAAGGAAATTTTAACAGATGAACAAATAAAAAAAATAAACAACATCGCAATTAAAGAGAACATTTATTATATATCTTTGGACGGCGCAGTACCCATAAAATTTTTTAATAATTATATTTCAAAAATCGACGTTAAGGATTTTAATGAAACAATGTCTTTATATAATTTTAAAACTATAGAAAATATTAATTCTAGTTATTTTAGACAAGTAATCGATTTAGACTCAATAGCGTTATCTGAAATATTTAATCTTAATACATTTGAAAATGCAAAAAAATTTTATGAGATTGCTGAAATTTATCCAATAATAAAGACAAAAGATTTTTTTCTAAAAAAATGTAAACTTCACATGTGTGATAATAATGGTAAAAGACTAAACTTAACGGATTTTTACGCTAGAAACTTAATTTCTTCAAAAGCAACATTTCCAACCATACTTAAAAATACTAACATTACTCCTCTAGGAAAAATTTTAAAAAAAATTAATTATGATTTAGTTTGGATCGGATCAAAAGACTCGAACTGTATTTTTTTTGATCAACAGCTGTGTTCCAAAAACAAAAAATCATTTATACATAAAATTGTAAGCTATTTTGATTTTAATGATATGTACAAATCAAATTATGTTTTAAGAAACTATTTACATCAAACACCTCTTATTAAAATTAATTATAAACTGAATGAGATTGGTTTTAGGGTTGAAAAAAATCTTGAAAAAGCAAGTATACAAATTGACAGTATTCAAAGATTCATAAAAACAAGTGAATTAAAAAAAAATAGATTCACTTTCATTCATTTCGGAATGCCAAAAATTAATTATGTAAATAATAATGTTCCAATTGTTTTTAATAATGATTGTTCAAGAAAAAAAATGAATCAAAGAATTGATTTTTTAAAATTAGGTAATGAAAAGCTTCAATATTTTAACATAGAGAGTTACAAAGATCTGTACATTTCAAATTATATTTGCATGATTAAAAGAATTAAAGAATTTGCAAAATTTATCAATGTTAAAGATCCCAACTCTTTTGTTGTAATTCAGGCAGGATATAATGTTCCCATATTTAAAAATGAAACAGAAAGAGATAATTATAACATCTTTACCTTGAGCAATTTAGGCAATAAATGCAAAGAAAAAATTGAAAATGTTCCTAACCAAGTAGAATCAATAAAACTGCTCATCAAGTGCTCTATCAGTCAGGCAGGATAACCAACAAAACCTCTTTACAGTTCAACTTTTGAACATTATAATGTTCAATAATTGAACAATAATGAATAAATGATAAAATTTGGAAAAAAATTAAGTGATGTTTTTTCAATAAAAAAAAACTTCTACTTAGAAAACGATATTTTATTAAAAAAACAAAAAAAAATATCAAAGATTTACAAGAAACAACCATTAAGAAAAAATTGTAAAGCTTGTAATAAAAAACTTAAAGGTAAAAGATTTTTAAACCATACAGTTGTTTACATTGAATGTAATTTCTGTGGTCATATAAATGGAAAACATCAAGATACAGAAAAGTTTAGCGATTTAATTTATAAATCTAACTCCATAAACTACTCAAAGAATTACTATTCAAAAAATTTAATAAATTTTAAAAATAGGCAAAAAAAAATTTATAATCCAAAAGCAATTTTTTTAAAAGAGGGTATAAAAGAATGGAAAAAAATGAAAATTTTAGATTTTGGTTGTGGATCAGGATATTTTGTTTCGTCATTGACAGACAGCGGATTTAGAAATGTAAGAGGTTGCGAAGTATCATTAGATCAAATTAATTACGGAAAAAAGATATTTCGATTACTTAAAAAAGACGAACAGTTAATTTATTACGTAGACTCAGATAATATTTTTGATGAAATAAAAAGAACTGATGCGACCTGCATAAGTGTAATAGGTGTTTTAGAGCATTTAGTAGACTTGCAAAAATTTTTAAACACTGTGAAGTTCAATAAGAGTATAAAATATATCTATTTATGCGTGCCTATGTTTTCTCTTTCTTCTATAGTAGAAAATAGTTTTGACAATATTTTTAATAGACAGCTAGGTGGAGAACACACACATCTATTTACAGAACAATCTTTAAAAAATATGATGAAAAAAATCAACTTTAAAGAGATTTCTACCTGGTGGTTTGGTAGTGATTTTTCTGATTTGCTCAGATCTTTTATGGTAAAGGCGAATAAAAAAAATGAAAAACCTTTAATAAATCAATTGAAAAAAATACAAAATCAAATAGATAGCTTACAACTCATTTTGGATAAGAAAAAAATGTCATCACAAGTACATATGATTTTAAAAAGACAAAAGGAGACAAATAGTGAAAACATTTAAGAAAATACCAGTTTTTGATATTGCACTAGGTGAAATTGAAAAAAAATATATAAAAGATTGTGTTGATACATCATTTATAGGTCAAGGACCCTACGTAAAAAAACTCGAGGAAAAATTTAGTAAATTTGTAGATTGTAAATTTGGAACAACTACAACTAGTGGAACTACAGCTCTTCATTTAGCATGCGCTGCTGTCGGTATAAAAAAAAATGATCAAGTGCTTGTATCATCAAGCACCAACATGGCTTGCCCTTTTGCAATAGACTATTGTGGAGCTATTCCAATTCCAATAGATATTGAGAAAGACACCTGGCAAATGGATGTAAGTAAAATTGAGGAAAAAATAAATGACAAAACAAAAGCTATAATGGTTGTCCATTTATTTGGACATCCAGTGGATATGGATCCTGTTTTAGATATTGCTAAACAATATAATTTAAAAATTATTGAAGATTGTGCTGAATCACATGGTGTAGAATATAAAGGAAGAAAAGTTGGATCAATTGGAGATATTGGCGCTTTTAGTTTCTTTGCAAATAAAACAATTACGTGCGGTGAGGGAGGAATGGTTGTAACTAATTCTCCAGAAATAGCTGAAAAAGCAAAAAGTCTTAAAAATCTTTCGTATGGAAAAATCAATAAATTTATGCATGAGGATATTGGGTTTAATTACAGACTTCCAAATATAAGTGCAGCTTTAGGCTTAGGTCAGTTCGAGAATATAGATAATGTATTCAAGGAAAAAGAGAGAATTTATAATAGATATACTAATAATTTAATGGATATTACAGGTATCAACATCCCTGCTATAAGAGATTGGGCGACTAGGTATATAATGTGGGTTTATAACATTTATTTAGATGAAAAATTTCCAATTTCTAGAGATGAGCTCACAAAAAGACTTAAAGAAAAAAATATTGATACAAGAGATGCTTTTGTACCAATAAATAAACAAAAAATATTAATCGAAAAGTATAAAATGTTTCATGAAAATGATTGTCCTAATGCTAACTTTATAATGGATAATGGTTTCTATTTACCATCGGGAAATACAATAACTAACGAGGAAATTGATTTTGTTTGTGATGAAATTAAAAAAGTATCAAAATAAATTTTAATCTATGAATTTTGCAGTAATAGGTTTAGGGTCGTTTGGGACAAAGAGAGCTCAATCAATAAAAAATTCAAAACTTACTAACCTTGTATCAATATTCGACCCTAATAAAGAAAATGCTGAAAAAGCAAGAAAAATTTTAGATACCCCTATTGTTGAATATAAAGAAATCTTAGCTAATGATAAAATTGATGTTATTTGTATCTGTGCACCAAATAAATTTCATAAAGATATAATTATTGACAGCCTTCGTGCTGGAAAAAATGTTTTTTGTGAAAAGCCCATCACAAGGAATTTAATAGAAGCCAAAGAAATATATGATGTAGCAAAAAATTCAAAAGGTGTTCTGCAGGTGGGCTCTAATCACAGATTTTTTGAAAGTGTTTTATTTGCAAAAAAATTAGTTGATAAAGGAACAATCGGAGAAGTTCTTAGCTTCAATGGCAGGATTGGTCATAATGGAGAAAGATTAAAAGATAGTTGGTTTTGGAAAAAAGATATTAGTGGAGGCGGAACACTTCTAGATAATGGTTGTCATTTATTAGATTTATCAAGATATTTCATCGGAAATTTTATTTCAGGAACTGGCACAACCTCGAATACTTATTGGAAAAATCTAGAAGTAGAGGATACAGCAAGCGGTGTTTTTAAAACCAAAACTGGAAAAACAGCATCCATATTTTGTTCATGGAGATTACTT